>Ga0065711_1052305_pt1 | contig 10016 bp, 7 predicted proteins | sample Hoacrofraction12_FD_59098 | JGI IMG/M metagenome (GOLD analysis project Ga0065711, IMG submission 59098) | Hoatzin crop microbial communities from Cojedes, Venezuela - Epithelial fraction 12 v2 (version 2) | ecosystem: Host-associated > Birds > Digestive system > Esophagus > Crop | place...
GTCAGGAGGATGGGGCCAAGCTCTTTTCAGTGGTGCCCAGCGACAGGACAAGGGGCAATGGGCACAAACTGAAGCACAGGAAGTTCCGTCTGAACATGAGGAAGAACTTCCTCCCTCTGAGGATGACGGAGCCCTGGAACAGGCTGCCCAGGGAGGTTGTGGAGTCTCCTTCTCTGGAGATATTCAAGACCTGCCTGGACAAGACCCTGTGCAGCCTGCTGTAGGAGACCCTGCTTCGGCAGAGGGGTTGGACTAGATGATCCACAGAGGTCCCTTCCAACCCCTAACATTCTGTGATTTTCCTCATGGAGCCCGCAGTCTGCTCTTTGTACTGACAGGAATGGCTTCGTGCACATTTCCTGCCTAACCCCTGCAGTCAGGGCTGCGTTCCCCTCCATTCCTAACCATGCCCAAGTGCTCATCTCTAACTCATTCACTTCTTGGATATAACGACTTGGGAGTTAAAAAGTTGATTTCTGCAGCAAAAGAAACAGCATAGTTGTAACAGGAGAGACATCGTCGTGAAGGCTACAAGTAGTGGTCTGAGATGCTCTTTGCTTTGTTCTCTGTAAACCCAAGCTGTGGATTCAATTAAGCACAAGTACTTTCTGTGGCCACAAAAACTAATTTTCCATCTTACATTACTGCCAGAGCAACGCAGCCAAGAAAGACATTTCTAAAAGGCGTACTCGTTGCGAATTCCTCTTCCCAGTATAATATTTATATGGTACAAGTGTAAGTCACATGCAACTCTAAGCCCTCTGAAATGGTAATAGATCACCACCTGAAGTTAATTCTGTTCACAAGATTGTCAATAGAACTTGCTTGCTTTTGTCTAGCGTTTGCACATCCAACGCCTACCAGCAGCTAAGTGTCTTGGCTTTGTGTTCCTCTGAAATAGCCACAGCTAGAGCAAATACGTGCACAACACCCATGGTTTCACCAGAGAGCAATGATGGGAGCTGCTTCTCCCCCAGTTAGTCCTCGGCTCCCATTTGCCTGCTGTGGCCATGACACCAGCCCACGCTCCTGCTGCTGCAAGAGGTGCAGTCCAGACTTTAGGTGGAAAAGAGACACTGGTTTTATTTTATCTGGATTATCATGAGCTCACCAACGAACAGTAGAGATGGAACTATTCCTCAGCTGCAACATGCAAAAAATCCTACACCAGGCCCCAGAAGCAGAGGAAATCCTTCAACAACATGGTCAAACTCTCCCCTCCCTGCAAAACACCTAAGATCCTTTTCTTTGGCTCACATTTTTTTAGCTTTCTTGCTCAATTTAAACATTGCCACGAATGCTTTCTGGCGAAAACAATTTCTGCAGAAAACTGCTTACAGTTCTACTTTATGCTGCACCAAAAAATATTTCCAAGCTTTTATTTCAAAACCACAAAGACTAGATAGAAATTTTTATTTTTGAGGTGGTCGCTGCTGCTGCTGATTAGTTGCAGTACAGCAATACATAGAAGCTGAATTTATGAGCCACAATTTTGTCTTTAAAATTGAGTGAAAGAGAGAGCAAGTGGCTGGGAGAGGACTCGGAGTATCACTTTTCCTACCACAAAGACTTAAACTCTCAAATACAGCAAGGCAGACAGCAAATCATGACACTGGGATAAGAATTACTGATCAAAACCAACAAAAAAATATTCTTGGAGCAGAATATTCCTAACACATGTGCCTAAAATCCTGACTCTGGTAAGTAAAAGTAATCATGTGCCCAAAGGTTTCCAGGGCGGGGACTGCACATGATTCATCACTTTGGATATTGTGTTTCGGGCAATGTCACGTAAACCAAAAACTTCGCTTGCAAGTCTATCTCCACTCAGGTATTTAGGAGCAAGTAAAAGTAAAAGGGCTTTTCTTAGCATATACTTGGGTCTAATTACTACATCACGAGTACTAAAATGTTGACTGTAACTACTGAATCTTCCAAAACTGCTAAAAGAGGAGTTGCTCACTGTGTATCAGACAGGTATTCTCATGAATACATCAGTGGCTTTGTGCCCAAAATGCTTTCACAGCTTTCAGGCATGAAGATAAGAAAATAAATTGAAAAAGGCACAAAGTGGAACCAGGCTATGCTATCTTCTATGAAAATTATTATTATGCCTTTTTTAACCTCTTCTCTTCATCACCTATTTCCCAAGTGTTTTTAAAGTATTTAAAATGATGTTTTAGCTAAGACCCTTGGCTAATAATGCTATAAATGGGGATAAATATAAAAATCTATGGCCTTCAAAATTATTTGACTTGTTTTCTTAGAGATTTTGCACAGCTAATCATATCAGGCTTAAAACCAAATGAAAAAACTCACAGCATTTCTTTAATTATTTTATTAAGTACTTTCCAATTAATGAAAAACATCTGCAAGAATGCTTTGGATTAGTCAGATTAATTCTTGATAATGACCAGATTTATTTCAACTGACTGAAGAATTTGAGGCTCTGCTTGATCTAATGTTCCACCTACAGCACTAATCCTTCCCTTCTTCCACATCTGTCAGCCTCTAAACTATTTTTTCATAAATGTTCTTCTAAATTAATTTATTCCAGAACACTTATTTATTGTTTGCAACATGTTTCAGCATTACATGATTTTATTTCAGGCTGAGGTCTTAAGCAGAGCACCCAGTCCGAGCAGTTAGCTCCAGATGGCAGACAGCTGTGAAAATATAGAGACATCTAATCCCACAGCTGAACGGCAAACCTAGTGCCAATAGCTGGAGAGGCCCCCTGTGTGTCTTTAATCATTTCAAACACTACAGGCAGAGAAAAATCGCTAAATTACTGAAAAATACTCTACTTTTTCCCTTTAGGTGCTCCACTGAAGCCTTCTGCATGGGGCATATCCACACTCCATCACTCCCCTGATTGCAGGGTAGCGTATCGGCAACAGTTCAAGCTTTTTACTCACCAGTTGGGCAGCAGCTGCAGTTTGCCTGGAGCTGCGTGGAGGTCACCAGGAGATCACCTTCCCCGCACAGGAGCAGGGAGCGTGCGCAAAGCAGAGCGTTGAGCTCTCTACCAAAGCATGGGCAGCTTCTCTATCAGAGGCTGCCAGCAGCTGGTTGGCCCCGACAGCTGAGACAGTCACTACCAGATATTTGCACAGGTCCTAGAAATTCATCCAGACACCAAAGTTCAGACTTGTATTTATATCCAAAAGCTCAGTTTTCTTCAGGTGGGAGAGAAACAGAGCTGCAGCCCTTGCTGACAAAATCTGTCTCCTTCTCTGGAACCAGTCACCAGTCTCACTTGCAGAGAAGCCTACCAAACTGGAAGGCAAATTTCTCTCAAACCTGACTTTAAGGAGGTACACTTTACAACCTAGCATTAGTCCGTTCTCTAAATTATGCATGGATAAATTATTTTTATATGAATATGCTAAGGTAGCTTATCACGCAACAAGTTCTTAAAATAGATTACACAAACGCTAACTATATAGGTATAATGTATTGCCACCACTGTTCCCCTACACAAGGGAACCACCTTGGGTCTAGAAGCAACATCACTCACTCACGTCGCGCTCTGCCCAAGCTGAAGGTACATCTCCACACTCTGTACCACAACCAGGTACTTGCTGGCCCATGTCACACTTCTTAGTGTAGCGTGGCCACACTTTAAAAGCCATGAGATGGTACAGCTGTCCTATAAAGCACAAGTTTGCAGATCCCCAGTCTAATATTTCCACATTACCTGATGTGAAATGCTAGTAGAAATCACTAAGAAATACATCAGAGGAAAATTAGTTAGCACAGCCTTTAAAATTGTCTCTGTATTTATCATAGTGAAAACTTGGGACACCTATCCCAGAATGCTTAATATATCTGGGACTTGTTTTCCTAACTTAATGAGTGAATCTTTCCAATTAATCCTCCAGAGTTTGAGCATGGCAGATTTGTTTGTCTTCCTGATTTATATCACCAGCACAAATACATTTTGCCATCAATAATAACAGAAATATGTAATGCAAACCGCAAGTGTCAGTGGGCTTTGCAGCCATGATTTACCCTTAGATAAGTTACATCAGCTCCTGAAATCAACTTTTCAAGATAAAAATATAATAACCCAGAATCCAGCATCTTGTCTTGAAGGAAAGAAAAGGTGGAGTGTGACTAATGGCATGATTTATCAGTACATGGATGCACCAGGACAAACACCTAGCTCAAGGAAGGTGCCAACCAAACTCTAAAGCTACCGAGCAGATACAGCTGGAAAGGAAACAAAGGTGCCATCTGTATCAATACATCTTTGGTTAAAAAAAAATATCCATACAAATAGCACTGGTATCTCCCTGTACAGGTGAGTGTCCTACCTGTGAACTGAGGAAATCACCAGATTCTTCCACATATTCTTTGAACAACTACTACATAAATAACTATTCCAACTCGGAACAACTTCAGCACTCCCACTTAATACCCCAGAGGACATGACAGTCTTCCTTACCTTTGACGTAGGGAATATGAGGTGCGACAAGACTAAGGAATTTCTGATTATGCCCAGAAGGAGACCTTCGGGCATTCAGGAAATGCTGCTGCTGCAGGTCTCCGGCAGCTGCTAATGACAGTGCTAAAGACGTCCACCTAAAGCATCTTCAGGCAGCCCTTCTCTGGCCATATTGCTGCGTGACCTTGGCAAGGACACACAGTTTCCCACTCTTTGGACTAGCATGGGTGTTGTCAGAGCCCGACGTTCCACATAACCCACCACTCAGCTGCACTTTTTGCTTCATGCAGAGGGGTAAGTGTTTTTACTGACGCAGAAACAAGTGTCATCCTGCACCCACACAGACAGCCTGGCTAGCCAGCTGACTCCACCATCATCATGGCTGATAGCTACATCCCAGCATCGGATCTATCAAACTTCTTCATTTCCTAAGCATACAGCAAAATTCCATCCCTTCTTGTGAGACTGCCAGCTAATTAGTTGGATAATTAATTCTTCAAAAACTTCAAGATGTTTTTCCATCTGGGCTCGCCTCTTACCATTTGTTCCGTCTCCCATCTTACCATACATTAACCAGGGCCAAATCCAACTGCCCTTAGTTAGATCAGTCACTAAAATTTCCGGATGAAATATGTTTCCTCGCTAACAACTGATAATACACATAATATCAGCTATTCATTAGACAGAAGAAAATCAAATAAAAAATACTTTCCTAGTAGCTCAGCAAATATTGTACTTTGCTTCTCAGAGATCAAACCATAACTTCTCCAATTTCAGGTACAAAACTAAGTTGGCACAGCACTATTTTGCAGTTTAACCTCATACTGGGAAGAGAAAGAAGATCCCACAACACAGGCAGCAGCTGTATTTTTCCTAGTCCTGAGTTCATGTTGGAGCATGCGGTGGAACAAAATACACAGCAATGGGGGAATCGGAATAGAATCACAGAATCACTAAGGCTGGAAAAAGACCCTTAAGACCATTAAGTCCAACTGCTAACCTAACACTGGCAAGTCCACCACTAAACCACGTCCTTAAGAATAACTTGTTATGCTACCTAGCCCACAGCTGAAGGAGCGCAATATGTAAGTACAGTTTAAATAGCTTTCACATAGCCAGTTTAACCAGCAGTTAACTAGCAGTTAAAACTCAGAATCAAAGATACCGACACAGAGCCCTTACACCTAAGTGTTATGAGGAAAAATTAGTTTGAAGCTAAATAGATTGATCAAAACTTGTTTGGCGGTGTTTATACTGCACGATAATATGTATGCATACATACATATTATATATAGCCAAAGAGTCAATGCTCTTTGTTTGCTGAACGACATGTTGCTCCATATGTGAAGTCCAGCACAAAAAAGTGATCTTAAATATGGAAATAAGTGGTATCTTAAATAAAATAATTAATTTAAAAATTATTTTCAAGTGATTATTAGGAAAAAAAAAGGGGGTTCAATTCCTACTGCTGTTTTCGCAACAATTACGGAAAATGCAGATATCTAAGCACTTTCTTTGATTTGTAAATATTATTGGAACTAACTTTGTATTACAGGAAGAAATTAAAATCAAACCCCTGCACCCACACAGAAACCATTTGGTTTTGGTTTTTCAACACTTGCTGTCAAGATAACAAGTTTGGATTTCATTTAAGTACTTCACATCTTTGTTACCAATTTCTGGTTCACGGACCTAAAAATTATATAAGTAGCTCCACTTCAGAAACTTACCATTAGTTTTCATGAATTTAAAAAATATTGCAAACTAGCCGCAGTATTTGTCAATGAATTACCACTACAAATAAATACCTGGCTTGGCATCTTCTCCACCACTGCTCAGCACCCTCCAAAGATCCGACAGACACACATTTTTTTTTTCCTAACAGAGCCACTGATTGTGTTATTCGTAGTCACAGTGTAACGTCTGTTCTCTTCTTCAAGTCCAAAGTGAACTTGTCATCCGATTTCACTTACTATACCCCTGGGACTTACAGACTTAAATTGAGATTGCCAGACCATCATTATACCCACTGTTACACAGGATGAGTAACTCCTTTCCACCCTCTTCCCTTGCCAAAATCTCATTTAGTTGAAGCAGCTTCCCACTGAAGAGCAAGGTGTACTTACGAGTACATGTTTTGTGTGTCAATGCAACAACAGTCTAACTGCTGGGTTTTTTTTTCCTCTCATGGAAAAAAAAAAAATCCTTATTTTGGGAAAAAAACACTTTCTAACATCATCCAGAAGGACCAGACACGCAGTGTACACAGCTGTTTATTATACCAAGTTAGAAGTTCCGCGATGGCAATCCAAACCTCCTGGTCTGTACCAAAGCTCTGCTATGGCCAGGAGCTACAGGGCACATGCTGCAGTGAGCCACAGGACTCCTTCAGGTCTCTGTCTGGCCGCAGCAAAGAGGTGGCTTTTCCTGTGTTCTGTGATGAACTGGTGTTGTGATGCCATTTGGCTTGTACCTACCTACAGCTTGAGACTCAACACCCATCTTCAATATAACTCTACTGAATAAATTGCTGGCACAGGGGTCACTCAACTGCTTATGGACTGCATGCATGGTAAGGGTGATGGGCACACCACCAATTTTCCTGTGACAATGCTCCACACAGGTGTCTCCAAGTTAGGTGTCAATTTACTGTTCCACACGTGTGAAAGGGAGATCCGTTGCACACAAAATCACAGCGACAAAGCAGATCTCTGGGGGTAATCTGCATGTGTTGGAAAAGCATCAAGATAAAGGGTCAGTGTTTGCCACTCTTGCCCACAGTAATCAGCTGTGGAAGAAGCTCCATGGTAATGAACCGGGACACACACGCATTGAGAGGCAAGTACAATGCAAGGTGGCAAAACAATTCTAATGCATTTCCCTGGTGCGACTGATTATTCTGCTGATGTCTTTCTTACAGGTACTGCAGCGATCTCCAGAACCAAGCAGAATTACTATATTTTGTATACCATAAACCACCAGAAAGTGGCTTATAAAGCTTTTATAAGTGTGAATTTTGGATGGTTAGAGTATTTGTTAGTGACTTTCTTATTTACAATTATGCAGACTTTTTCCAAAATCCTTCCCCGCCCCCTCCCCTGCCCCCCAATCTTACAAATTTTTTATCCAGTTCATCTATATTACAGATGGCAATTTCAAGGCAAGTTTTATGGAACTGTATTGAAAAGCAGCTTTCTATTACATCCCTTTCCCCTACATAGTACCTGTAGTCTATTTAGACTCTGAGCTCCTACGGACAGGGATAGCAGGCTAAAATGTCCAATACAGCTTGCGATAGAGCTGCTTTGCAAGTGTCCAGTGGTGCAGAATGGCTCTGATCTCCTCTCTGCAGGTTTTTTTTTTCTCTTTCGCAGGTCAGTCTATACTGGTATAAAATTTTCAGAGATGTTCAGCTCTGACTTGCTCCATATCTTACTCCACAGTTCCACTGCACCCCAGACCAATAAATTATGCAGATACTGGGCACAGCAGGTACCATCAGCTACCTAAGCAAAGCAAGGCAGTAGACAAAAATCTACTCTTACATGATCTATGTTTCAAAATTGTCAAGATACATTGCAAATGAGGCAGAAAACAAATAATAGCTAATAACAAAATGATCATAATTGTAAGGAATAATAACTATATTCACTCTTAAAGGTACCAATTTTCTAAAGCTTGTGATTGACCTAGACACGAATTTTCTCAGGGGAAGCTTTCAACCCTTTTGCTTATGTTGTAATTAAGGCAGAGAGGAAGTAGCTGTTGATCAGTGTGAAACACGGAGACCTCAAAACACACACATCTCAATGTCATATACTGCCTTTTTTGTTTTTTGTCAGCTACAATATGTTAATTTTATTTTTGCAGTCATCAAGCTGCCAGACATAGCACGAACAGCAGAATAGAACACTGAAGCACCACTTTTCTGCTGTATAGATTAATGTCACTGCATCACAGTAATGTGGTAGCACAATTGTTTCTGAACAACTGCAAACAATCTACAAAGCTATTATATTTAATTGCTATTTAGATAGTTTATAAATCTACTGTAAACAATAGCGAGGATGCACTCATAATGCAGCTACAAGATTAGTTACTAATGTCAGGGAATAAACCAGGGCATGAACTCACATGATACAACAACTCACAGCAACTCCATGATAACTCCATGATAACTCTGATGCTTATGTCCTTGATTTGCAATAAAAGCAAGGAATCATTGCCCTCTTTTGTTTAGACACACATTAGTTAAGTTGCCTTTCCAACAATATTGGATCACGGTGTTCACTGAATTCACACCCTGACTAAAGCCATAATAACTTATGAATGCAAACATTGAGCTATGTGTTACACCAACAAACCCACATGTAACATCTGAACTCTGACCAACGCAAAAAGCTACTTTATAAATCTCTGTGATTGCACAGTAGATTATGGTAAGACTGCCTTGCCCCCAAGCTGATAGGCTGGATCTACTGCCTGTGGAGCTGCCTGAAGAACGACACTGGCTGCAGCAATGTTCAAAATGGCTTTGAGGGATTGGACTGCTCAAGCTTTTGGTGGTCTTCTGTGTAAATGATGTGTGTAACAGACTTCTCTATAAACAGTGTATGCTCAGGAACTCACACTCCTTATTCCTTGCATTTGCTGATAGCTTCTGACTAATGAACCAGCATGGGACAGCGTGGACAGAAATGTCACTCTTGCATGCCTGGGTTGCTCCTACAGACTTACAATAAAACCCTAATTTGCCCTTACCATAAAATCTTTTTAAATGATCCCTGGTATTTCGAAGGCTCATCTCACACTGATATCAAGTCTTCAACTCTGCCCAGACTGATCAATCTGTAACAGAAGCTAAAATGAAAAATTTTCAACCTAATGACTCCAGAAGAAAAAAGGTAATGCTGGGAGACAGGATAATATCCAAGATTACTGTCTGGACTTGGTGCCAGAGAAGGAATTTCCTCTGTTTCCTTTGACAAAATGTAAGAAAGTACCATCCTAGTAGCAAGGACCAAAGTCAAAAAACACAGAATTGAAAATGCTGTGGTAAAATACAGTGGTAGACCATCCCTGAGAACTTTGCACATTATTCAAATGCTGAAGTAGACCAGGGTGCCTCTGAGCATCCTGTATTCAAGAAACCCAGGCAGGGTTTAACACAAATCTTTGTCCTTTCAGCTGTTATTGCTGACTCAGCCCATCTTGTCGTATGGCACGTGTGCCTTGGTCTCCCCACTATGCACGCTATTCAAGTTCCCAGTTGTCTTTACGATGGGCCAACATTTAAGCAGATGGCATCTACCTGTACAGACTCCACAGCCACTTACCACTTAACACAGACAGGGCATTCAATGCAAGAAAAACAGTTTGTCTTAAAATAGCTCATTAGGAATGAGACAAATAGGAATGAGAAAATTGACTAACACTTACAATAGCATTTCTGTTTGGGACAGTTACAGAATCACAGAATAGTAGGGGTTGGAAGGGACCTCTGTGGGTCATCTAGTCCAACCCTCCTGCCGAAGCAGGGTCACCTACAGCAGGCTGCACAGGACCT
>Ga0065711_1052307_pt1 | contig 10016 bp, 3 predicted proteins | sample Hoacrofraction12_FD_59098 | JGI IMG/M metagenome (GOLD analysis project Ga0065711, IMG submission 59098) | Hoatzin crop microbial communities from Cojedes, Venezuela - Epithelial fraction 12 v2 (version 2) | ecosystem: Host-associated > Birds > Digestive system > Esophagus > Crop | place...
GAACAGGCTGCCCAGGGAGGTTGTGGAGTCTCCTTCTCTGGAGATATTCAAGACCCGCCTGGACAAGGTCCTGTGCAGCCTGCTGTAGGTGACCCTTCTTCAGCAGAAGGGTTGGACTAGATGACCCACAGAGGTCCCTTCCAACCCCTACCATTCTGTGATTCTGTGAAATCTGAGAAGCCTAGGCAAGATGACGTCCTGAGGCCCCTTTCAAGCTATGTGATTCTGTGTATCCATATAGTTAATTCACACAAATATCTGCCACTGAAATGCAGCAAATTAGTGTCAAGGAAGACCAAGCACAAACCCATAATCTGAATGTGTATTTTGCATACATACCATCAGTTCTTCTGCCATATACATGTAATTTAAAAGAGTGAAAGAAGAAGCGAGTCTGCTGGATTACGCTTCCCAACAAAGACTTGTTTCCTTTTTAAGAATGTATGCACTATTACTGGGTGAGGGATAAGGGGAACAACTGAAAACAAAAAAATCCATCCTTCATTTATTAAGAGCAAGCTGCGACATTGGAAGAGATGCTTTTATATCTAAAGCAGTGATACAAAACCTCAGTAACATTTTAACACTTTAGAGTAACGCGAAATGGTTTTACACCAGCAGTGTGGACAATAGAGATGAGTCATATTGACATGGATATTATCTATGGTTTCTTCTGAGCTTTAACCTTGGAGTTACCTCCATAGTTTTTCCATGTCCTATGATCTTGAATGAAACATTACATCTGTTGCTCCTGAATGGGTCTGAATCAGTTTCTATGTCCAATGCTAGCATATGATCCTCTTTCCATTTACAACCTTTTTTCCCTGATCAAAGTATTTTCCATTATCCAGGATATTTTGCATTCCCTAATTTGACATTAGACTACGGAAGAAAGGCTACTGCCAAGAATAAATAATATAAAACCAAAACCAGGCAAAAGTTTTCTGTCTTTTCTAGAAGCATTTGAACCAAAAGTTCTCTTGTACTTTATTCCTTACAGCAGCCAACCTGAAACAAAATGACAAGACTGTGTTACAAACACTCTTGCTGCAAAGATAAGTTTATCTGAATGCCCTACAGTCTGTAAGTGAAAACCCAAGATTTTTGAGGCACTGTTCAGTATTGCTTGTTTAGAGAATGAGTATCTACAGAGCTGTGAATATAACTTGGCTAAACAAGAGCAATAGATTGGCAGCTGATAAGCCAGCTAAGTTAACCTTGTTATAATGAGTGAATCTTGCTGTGTATTCAAAATGGTAAGGGAAAAATTTATTATCTAATTCTTAAATTATATTCTCATTTCCTCATATACCAATGTAACTTTCTCATCAGAGTTGTAATTCTTTTTCCTAGTGAGAGCAACTGTTCCCTAATATAATTGATTATATCTTAGACTGGTATACTGAAAATTTCATTTAATTGAGCAATAGTGATTCTTCCATTATCTAACGTAGCCATGATTTTCCTGCCTCATTTCCACCTTGACTGAGCTCAGTTCTTTAACTATGTAAGAATATGAAATAACAACTGCCAAACTAGACCAGACCAAATTTTCATGACTCTAACAATATCCAACAATGGATGCCTAAGGAAGAATACAAGAAAAAGGACAAGAGCAAAGCCGTTGAGCAGCTTGAGAGTATCTCTCAGCCAGAGACTATGACTACGTGTTCAATAGACTTTGAAAGATTATTCTTCCAGGAACTTCTTTGATTATTTTTTGAACTTTGGTGAACATTAAACTTCTGCAGTATCCCGTGGGAAAGAGTTCCACAACATGGCCGAGTTAATACAAGGATTAAAATGTATGACCTTTCTAAAGGCATAACTCTCAAAACCCTCATTGCTGACTCTTAGATAGGGCTGCATGTTCATCAAATGAATTCTAGAGTTAAATCCTACTTCAGAGCTTTAGTTGCTGATCCACTGGTACCAGTGAATTACAATATACAGTTCAGGTGGAGAGAGTAAAAACCAGAAATTTTGCTAAAATGGAAAAAAAACAACCATATAGCAACAATCATATTTTTGTTTTCTGTTTTTTTCTCTTATTAATGAAAATCAACATATCTTTCCTGTTAACTGCTTAAATATAGCTTTATTTTGAAATTAACATCATATTGAATTTTGGGTTCAGTTCAACTGGACTTCGACTGTACCAAGTCAGATCATGTGAGAGCTACTGTAAAGTAGAACACAAAAATTTTGATGGTTTAACCTACCTAGGATTTTGATTTGGTAAAATACAGCTTCAGCATTGATGTCCTTTCTGTAGCTCATGTGTTTATTATTAAGTTTCTGCTTAATTACATTGCTGTATCAGACCCAGAATTTCCTTTATACTTTTGCATTAAATCTTGCTGCATGTATTCACCAGAAGCATCAAAGTTACTCACTGAATCTTTCCGTAGATTCTGATTTAGTGCTGTCAGAAAGGATATCATAGTTAGTTTTATAAGGTAAAGTGTTTAGGCAATTTAAATGAGCGATAGGTAGGATTTTTTTAAGGTTGGATCATTTTTCTGGAAATAAAGGCATATTTAAAGATTGACTAGAATTGTCTCTAACAATTAAGCTTGTACTGAAATGAAGGAAAATAACTGTGTAATTTTCTTCCTTCTCTCTCTTCCTAATCAAATGGAACAAAAATGAAGGAAAGAGGTGTTGCTGCTTGAAGGTATGTTTATGAATTACTACATCTTATAAAGGTCTTCCTGCTTGACACTGTTTAGCAATCTGATTTTGACAGTATTAGAAAGAGTTGAAAGGCTTTGAACTGACCTAACAGTGTAGTAGCTTGGGACCTTTCTGGCCTTGGTCAAAGATGATTTAGGCTTGTTGGAGCTGTGATTTTTTTAGAGTTCAGATGTGTAACTTCTCTTATATTAACCCTGTGAATATTATGTATGATAAGAGATCTAGCAAGCCTGTGCAGTCACTGAGTAACAGGCACTAGCCCTTTATGTAATATAGATTTGAGTTGGGATTTGGGTTTGGATTAAGACAGATGATAGTATAACTGTAGCTAATAGACAGAATAGTTGCTACTAGACCAGCTGCAGTAATACGAACAGTTATAATCCAAATCAATAAAGAAAGACCACGTTAAAAATGCCTTTAGAATTGTCATTAAAAAAAAAAAATCAATCTCTTTTCTCTGGTGTTCTATTCACCCTTCCAATCAATATCTCTCTGGGACTTCAGGCCAGTATCACCAGCTTTTCTTGAGTAGGGAGTTGGAAAGGTATCAATCATCATCCTGAGCTCTTCACCAGGAGGAGTTCATAGGTGGTGGTAGCATTTGTTTCTCCTCAGGCTTCAAATCTGTTTGGGTCTATTTCTAAGTTTTCATAATCTGTTTCCCTCTCATAGGCTCCCAGCTAAATTTTGCAAGGTGCAGAACATGCTCGCCCAGCTTGAACTGCCACAAACATTTGTATCTTTTTTCTCTCAGTCTTTTTTTTTCTTGCTGATTACCTAGGGATACTACTTGTGGCAAAGAACTCAGAACACTGATGACTCACTGTAAACCCCCTTAATTCTGCTTGAGGAAGCAAGCAGTTGTGATCTCTAGGACTGAAAGGATGAGCATAGCACCACAGAAAAGGAGCACATACCAGAAAGATTATGTGCAGCAGTCTTAACTATGTTATTAAAGATGCTATTCTGTAATAATTAGCTAATTTGAATTTTTGTAGCTGTACCAGTAAAAATAATTGTTGTGTTTGGGTTAGACAATACGTGTTCTAATTAGACTAATAGTAAGATCTTAACTTTTGTATTTCCTTACACCCGTAGTAAGAAGTTTGGTGTAACTTTTACGGTGTTGGTCTAAAGTCAGAATATTTCTCAGGCCTTACAAAGGCCAGCTTCTCATCTCAAGACCTTGTATGCAAATTATATTAGAACATTCACATATACCTTAAGGTAGACTTTGTCTGAGAAAAATACACTTAGCTCATCCAGACAGGTACTGTAATATACTTCTGTGTTATGTTGTGTTGTTTATGTTCAGGCTTGAATCCAATATTTTAAATGTGCTTTGTCCACCCTGTCAATAGGACAGTCTGCTCCTTAGTTTCTCTCTTGGGGAACTGAAAGTTTGTCCAGACTTGTGTAAAAGTTTTGAGCTAAAAAGCACATGTGGATAATAAAATTCAAACTGTAGCTAAAACTATAGATCAGAAAACCACAAGAGGGGGGTGGTTTCATGTGGAGATTCAATTCCTCTCTTCTGAATCTCTAACTAATTCCAGAAGGTATCTAAAATCAATAGTAAAAGTTTTAAAATGCAGAAGTCTCTAGGTGCCCAGTTAGAACCACTTTAGTCTGGAGAAATAGATGCACATTTTACAGTCATACTGCCATTGGATATAAACAGAAGATACCCAGAGAACAGTGATAGGAACCACAACTTTCTCCTCTCTCACATAAATGGCTTAGAAGTTACTTTAACAGAAAAAACTGTGTTGGGTCCTGTCAGCTAATCCACCATTCGTCCTCTCACAGTAAGTGAGAAATCAAGCTGTGGGGAAAGTATGTGAAACAGGAAAAGTATAGGATGATCATTTCAATGGTACAATCTCTGAGTTGCTGTCAATTAGTAGTCAAGAAGCTTCCTGAGCCTCATGTTGCACCTGGATGACCATGTGAGTTTCCTTTTGCTTGATCTCAGTTCAACCTTCCACACTTTCTTTCCTGCCTTCATAGAAGACTAGCTTCAGAAGAACAGATGATGCTCCTTCATCTGAGATACTCTATATCTTTATGAATAGGGTTCTAGTATGTGAGATAGAAATCTAGCTATTCCACTTTGGGTAAAGGTGAGTTAATTCTTTGGTTATTTTGCCAAAGAGTAGGTTCCTGTCCATTTTTAAGAACCAGCCTGTCGTTCTGAACACTTACTGGAAGGATGCACCAACTGTGAAACTTGAGTGAAGCTCGCATTCAGACACAGAGTTTACTGACAAAACGTATTTGAATATAGATATTACGATTCAGCTGAAGTCTTTTCAAAGTTCATTATTTTGAAGCGGGTTTCTAATCGAGGTTCTCTGTGTCATTCTCTGAGTGCTACTCAAGGGACTCAGCTCTCTTCTAACAAGTGTTATTGAAGCAGTCTCAGTCACAAATAGAAGGCTTTTAAAAAGGCGTTTTGTCACATCCGTGGGTGTAATTGATATGAATGCCTCTGAAAGTATTTACAAAAAATAATCTTTATTTTTAGAAAATTATGAAATACCGAAATAATGGCTTCAGAAGTCAATCTCCTGACAATTTATCTGATCTGGATCCTGAGAAATGAGGTCTCAGAAAAATACTGCATAATATATAGTTCCTTTTAAAAGGTTAAATGTTTTTTGACTGTTAGTAGCTCTATTTTGCCATTTAGATTTTCAAGAAATAAAATGTTTATATTTTGAATATATAATTTATGATAAAAAATAAACAGTAATGAACAGGTACAACATTTTAGAAAATGAAACAAGTAAAATAAACTACAAAAAATTAATGAGCAGAAACATCCATAAGGTGAAACAGTTGTAAATAGAGCAACATGCAATGAAGTCAGTGAGGCTATGCATATTTCAGAAACTAAATGGTGCTAGGAACATTCCCAGGCATTAGAACTTAACTGTCAATAATGTAAAGTTGTTAGAATGGTCCCTGACATGATTTTGACACAAGCCAACTAGTCCTATCCCAAAGAGTTTCTGAAGTTTGTGTGGGCTGGGAACCTTTCAATAATAGATAGCTTGTATACAACCACCCTTATTTAGAAACTGAAAGTTTAATAGTATGAAAGTGTGTCATTCAATGCCAGATAACTTCAGAGTCAAAAAGCAGTCCTGACCATGCTTTAAAAAAAGAAAACAAAATGAAAAAAAAAGCCTTCGGGTGTATATCTGGCATCTAGCTCCCAGACTTTCAGTCTTTGTAAAATCTGGCACCAAACCCAATATCCAACTCCCTGACTTCTTCGGCTCACTAAATACAGCTTCAAGTTCAATAGCAGATGATCTCACCTGCACCCCTCCCCGCACATGCACACACAAAATAATGAGCATATTCACACAGAAAAGAGAGTTAGAAATAAAGTTTAATGAGAGGATAATATAAACTGTGCAGGGCTCAAGCAGTCAAGTGTACTGATCAGCTGCCAGCTTACAAGCAACTGGCTCATTTATTCCTCTCCCTCCACTATTCCAAACCTGTTCCTCCTTGATGTGTCTTGGTCTTTCCCCTCCCATAACCATTTCCCTAGACAACCCATGACAAATCTGACAAATCCTGTACAATCCTAAGTGTTCAGTTCCAAAATTACACCTTCCCTCACCTCATAATAAGGGCTACACCATTTATGCAATAGTCATCCTTAGTTTGAATAACATGCTGGAGATAGTTTCTTCTATTGTGTCATCTTAGGGGGTTTTGTAATAGAGACAACGACTTGGTCATTCACCTTTGATGGTCTTATGAGCAGCTGATTTTATTTATCAGGTCTCCCCACTTTCTCATTGTCTCTTTGATCACAGTTTGGTCATTGTTTTTCTGACTTTTTTTTTGAATAGTCATTAGCGACACATAGTAATGTTAACCTTTACAGTTAGGTGTTGGAAAAATCCTGTCAATAAAACACAAAACAAACAACTAGATTAAACATTTTGTCCTGCCTATCGTAAGCCCCAAATGCATGGATGTAAGTACGTTTTCTGTAGTACGGATCTGAAAGCTCTTGATAATGCAAAGACAGATGTGAATACTCAGTTATTTCATTAAATCATACATTAAGGCTTATATTGCGCAACAAACAATTGACATTTTCTTTATGTACATCCATTAAAATAACAGGTACAGAGACCAATGAAAAAACGCTAGTTTTGTGTATTAATAGTTCTGTTAGCAAAACACTGAAGTATAACAAAAATCTCCTGTCTATGAATTATCAGGATCACTTCCTTTCCGTAAATGCTTTCAAGTTTTGCCTTCCCTGTTAAACAAAATGTATTGCTAATTTGAATTAGCTATAGCTATCTTAAGTAATATTGTAGTGAAGAAAAACCAGGCTGTAGCTTACACATATAATACTCACTTCAAGTAAACATGACATTCCAACAGAATTGGCTTACGCTATTAATTGCAAAACAATGACAAAACCCATCTGATGTTAAATCATAATTGCATTTCTAAAGAAAACAAACTCAGTCTTAGCAAACATTTTTTACAGTGTGGATGGATTTTCTCGTGATCCTAACATTTCTTGTTCAATTTTATCTCAAGCTTATTCTGCAATGTGTTTTCATTCTGCAGTTTACGACTTTCTGACATACAGAAACTACAAATGAAAAAACACATTTCTGTTTATCTTCAGTATAAGATTCCAACATTCCTCTGGAAATCTTCCAAACTGCATTTGTTTATAAGCAGACAGTAAGCAGGTACAATAAAGACAAATGTCTGGGGTCTCAGAATAGCATCTGAATAAAAATATGCTGTGTACTGCTGTACAGTGATCCAGGGCAAGGCTCTAACATGATAATCAGACTGAATAAGGCCAACTCAAAAACCAGTAACAGAGTAAACGGTGTGTTAGGATAATAGGGTGCTGACAGGATGGATGCCCTGCAGCTGAATCTCTCTTCTCTTCCTGGAAGATTTTGTAATGGAGAATTAAGCATTGTCTACCTCGGGCTTACTCAGTCAGAATGTATTTCTGCAGATGAAGCTGCTGATATGACAAGTAAAGGTTCAGGGGTAAGTCTTATAAAGCCTTAGTGCTTGCAGGCATTAGTCTCTGCACATTGAGCAGGCAGGGTCAGTGCTGTATCCTCTAGACAGCAACAAATAGAAAAGATTGTGTAGGTATAGAACAATAGTTGATAGAAAAATAAGTCAAGCATTATACTGTAGGGTCTGCTGTTACTATTGAGAAATGAGTCCCTTAGGGGTCTGCAAGGGAAAACATCGATATGCAAACTTGCTAAGTCTTTGGAAAGCATAGTACACTGGAAAAATGTGCACCAAAAAAGGTCTGTTAGATTCATTACTATACAAAAGCTCAGTCACTAATAACAAGGGTAATAATAAGCAGAAGACAAGTAAATGATAAATCAGAAAAAGCAAACACTAAAGATGACACTTAGTTACAAATCTTTTGAAACTTCCTGCGTGCATCTCATACAGACAAGCCAAAAATCGCCCTCTCCAGGAAAAATGTATTTTAAAAGTTTTAATTTATCAGAATACAGCTGTGTAAACATGCTTCTATTGCAAAACGGTAAGTTTCAAGTAATCTAATAAATGAACGTTTTCTGTGTGCTTGTTGGCAAGCTGGAAATTGATAAGAGTTTAATAAAAAAAAAGGAATGAAATAATATGAACACAGTTTTACATTAATGCATCTTTATTGCTTTCTAGAAGTAACAACACAATTCTTAAGTAAGCAGTTCCATGAATGCTGGAACTAATGATGTGTGGTTAGCAGTTATCTGGTGTCTAAGAAGGTGTAAGCTTCAATCAAGAGACAGTAACTGGTTACTAATGTTAGGGTAATTTTAAGAGGTCTCCCTGTTAGTTCTTTGTTGTCCAGTAGTGATCACGCTTACACCATTGTCTTTATCATAATCAGAGCATACTGAGAATATCTTTCCCATACTTGGTTACTTACCATCACGAATTGTGCAAAAATAAAGTTATCATTAAGAATCTTACATTTATGTAGATTTTACAAAATCATTGGTAATTTGGATGTTAAATGCTATCTCATGCTTGCTCTCTTGCTCTCCCCCCTTCATTCTTTGTCTCCCTCACACACAGAGCATAAGCTTAAGCTAGAGGACTTTTTTTTTTAACTGAAGATGAGTGTATGTTCTATGGCTATCTCTTGCTTTCTTGCTTTAAGTGTCTTCACAGACTTTCCCCATTCCATATCAAACAGCTAATGTAATTTTTAGACCATTTTCAAAAATTTTTTTAGCAAAAAAATTTTTTAGAAGCTACCAATCAGTCTAAAAGGATTTCTATTACCTTTCTGAGGAGTATTGTTTTTTCTAAAATGTTGGGAAGCATAGTAACCTGAGTCAATCTTTGTCAAAAAATGTTCTCTGAATTTATCTTTTGATATTTTCCTGAATCTCGAGAGGGTTTCCTTTGGAATATTACATTTTAACTGATGGAAACACTGGTACTGTTTCATCCATCCAGCAGCACTTAAGTCAGCAAGTGCTGGCTGCTGAGGGCAAGCGTCTGTACCTTCCCCAAACATGGTGTGCATGGGGTGTATGGATGTGTACTAACTGGCAAACTCCAAGCTGGACCAGCAAGGGAGTAGGAGGCTCCAGGTCCAGGCAAGGGTATCAGATGGGCAATGGGTCTATGTTGGTATCTGGGGGGACTCCGGAGCCCCAGGCACCAGGCTGGGCTCCAGCAGCTGGGCAGGAAGAATTCCTCCTGCTGCTGTAGATGGTAGCTGCTCCTAACATCCCTAAACACTCAGGTTATGAGGAACATTTAAGACAGTAATTTTTTTGGTGTGGCTACGGATGCCATCCCCTAAACTGTAAAATTAATTATCCATTAATTTCTCACTAATTATAAAACTATAATAGGAGTACAATTCTTTCTAAATACAAGGTCTTTTATGCTCAGTAATTTTATTTTTACTTGGGTGCACAGTCAATATTAGCTTCTGCTTTTCTTTGTAAAACTTCATGTATGGTTTATTGCTTCCTAGTTATTCTGGCTAGTAACCCCAGTTCTGAAACAGTCCAATATACTTCAAAAACACTACAAGAAATCACAGAAGCACAGAATGTTCGAGGTTGGAAGGGACCTCTGTGGGTCATCTAGTCCAACCCTTCTGCTGAAGCAGGGTCACCTACAGCAAGCTGCACAGGACCGCGTCCAGGCGGGTCTTGAATATCTCCAGAGAAGGAGACTCCACAACCTCCCTGGGCAGCCTGTTCCAGTGCTCCGTCACCCTCAGAGGGAAGAAGTTCTTCCTCATGTTCAGACGG
>Ga0065711_1052308_pt1 | contig 10016 bp, 5 predicted proteins | sample Hoacrofraction12_FD_59098 | JGI IMG/M metagenome (GOLD analysis project Ga0065711, IMG submission 59098) | Hoatzin crop microbial communities from Cojedes, Venezuela - Epithelial fraction 12 v2 (version 2) | ecosystem: Host-associated > Birds > Digestive system > Esophagus > Crop | place...
ATTGTATAAAGTTAATTGTTAAATAACCCTGTCACTGTCTGTTATCACTGTTGTAATTGTTATATGTTATACCAGTAGTATGATAGTAAGAATCGTCCAGATTAAAGAAGGATGGAGTTTTTGATGAAAACCTAGCAGAGCACAGCGATGATGGGACTGGACCTGGTTTTCAACAACTGGCACCCAGCAACTTCATCCAGATCAACATCTCCTGCAGATTGAGGGCACGGGCCGCACCAGATACATCAGCCGTGAGCTCTGGATGCAGCAAGCGACCGCCCATCACCACACATCTCCTGTCCTGCCACATAAGACTGTTACGACAGATGGAGCCCGAGGTCATGGATTAAACGAACTCACCGGACACTTTAGAGTGATGATCCATAGACTAAGGGAATGATATCTGGAGACAGGAGATGTGGTGGTGATCAACTGGACAATGGGGACCTGGGCATGACGTAGATGGTATGGAATAATATGTCCTGGTTTCGGCCAGGACAGGGTTAATTTTCACCGGAATCCAGGAAGGGGCACAGCCGGGGGGGTGGGGGCTGACCCCACATGGCCAAACAGAGCCGGGTATTCCATACCATGTGCCGTCATGCTGGGTTCCGGTGGGGGGGCAGCTGGGCGGCGGGAACTCACTCGTGGCTCAGGAGCACACAGCAGTGGCGGTGCGGGAGAGCGGCTCTGTGGGTTGTGCGGTTTGTGTTGTGTTTTCTCCTCATCTGTATCGTTGTTGTTGCTGTTCCCTTTGCTGTTCTGTTGAACTGCCCTTATCCCGACCCTCTGGTTTCTGCCTGTTTCTTTCCATTCTCCTCTGCACCCCGGCAGGGGGAGGGGCGGCCGCGTGGTGCTTTTGTTGCCAGCCATAGCCAAACCATAACACAGACTTGTGGTGCACTGCAGCATCCTGCCTTTCTTGGCACTCCTTCTGAAGCTTCCAGGAGACCTCAGGCAGACACTGACTGTATGTGCTGCTACTGGTCACCTCTGCTATCCAGGAACCAGCTGTGATGTATGCGCCCTTGAACTGCAGATCATTTAGGGAATGTGAACTGCTCCCTCTCTACAGCAAATACCATAATTATCTTGATTTGTCAAGTTCATGCTTATATTTTTTCATTCACTCTCTGTCTCTTTCTTTCTCTTGTTCAAATTATACTCACATTGTTGTCTGCAGAGCAAGAAGACATTAACAGCCAGCTAATTTGCCTTTCACCCTGACCACTACACCCCAAAGAGCACATACGGAGCAGATTAACTCATTGTTTCGTGAGGTAAAAGATATGGATGTGATAACTATCAGAGTAAGAAGGATATTGACCTCAGATTACTTTCCTACGCAAGTGGTCTGACTGAAGGGAAGACCAGTTGCCACTGTTTCTTTGATTTTGAAGAGGCTTGTGAATTTTACATCAGTTCTGAAATATGAATTTTAAGGAATTTGTGTGGCCTTCTCTTGGTAACATGACTTGAGCAACTACAGATGAGAGAGAGCACAAACACTGTGTGTGAGCGTAATATCCAAACTTGTCCATTCTGAGAGGGTATTTGCCCTTCTGATAAGGTGGTGAAGGTTACTTAGGTTGGCTGTCAAGGAGGGAAAACGTGCAGTTGCGGGGAGAGGCCTTGTAATGAGAAGAGCTAACAGGTCAGCCATCCCAGCCTTGCACAAGGCACAGCCAGTCCTGCCACTGCCTGGGGGAACAGGGACCCCGCAGAAGTGCAAAGGGCCTGTCAGGGGTTTTCTCGTTGCTACACAGGGCAGATTTAAACCATGCAAGTTGAGAGGATTTTTCCCCAATAAAATTTTATGTGAGTGAAGTTAATACTAATAGCACCTTGGCTATCCATTGGACAAAGTCTGGATTTCACGTAGATCTTTGTTTTCAACTGTTTCCTGATGACAAAACCAACAGGCTTCTTGTTTTCTTTCATATCCCCTTCTGCGAGTGTTATGCTCACCTGGCGCTTGGCAGGAAGAATTTAGCTAACCGACTGCTGTGGCTGGAGCCAGCACCTCTCAGCATCCCAGAGCGAGTGCACAGGGGTTGCTGCTGCACATCATCATTTCTTCTGGGAAACTGCACCTCATCCTTGAATACTTTGTGAGACTCGTGCTCTTTCATCTGATTGTTTTCCCAGGTTTTATGAGACAGAATATCCCATCCTCCTTCATTGTATAGATAATGAAATATAGACTTTTGCTGAGTGTTGGTATCAAATGCAGGTCTAAACTTACTGTTTAAATGTCTGTGAAAAAAGAGAAGCAGAGACCAGTCTGTTAAACGTGCAGTGAGGTACTGTAATTTTCACTTACATTAAAAAACTGTGTGAGATGATAGAAAAAATAACAGCTACTTGCAAGAAATCCACAGAGAGAAAATGGGAAAAGGTAAAAGTTACTTGTAGTTTCACTATGCAGTAGATACAATTGATCATGCTGTTTCAGAGTGGAAATCTTTATGAAAATCTTAATTAGAAAACCAACAACAAGAACGAAAAAAAAAACAAACAACCCAAACCCAAACCTTTTGATAAACTCAGATTATTATTTTTTTTTATTATATGGTTCCTTTTTTAATGTTTGAGAACCTTGAGGTGTAAAAAGCTAGGTTAGACAAAGATGCTGTAAAATATATAGCATCAGTTAAAAGCCATTAAAGGGGAAAGAGAGAAAATTATTGCTGAAAAAAACAATTTTGAGTATGAGATGCTTATATAGGTGATTCCATCATCACTGATGATTTTCTACACTTGTGGATGCAAAAGAGAGTGTATGAGATCAGAATTAGATAGTTTGTACTAGATTGTTTGTACTAGAGATACCAAGAACTGCAAACCAAGGAGGATATTTTGACATCTGCTACTCACTCAACAGGGTTTAAAATCACCTATAATGCTGTATATGAATACAGTATATAGTGTTATCTGCAATAATTGCAATAGGTAACCATTTGTTTGATATACAGCCCTTTACTTTCAGAAAATGTTGCATCCAACTCTATTTGGCAACATATGAGTAACAAGATACATTCTCATCACTTTAAAAAGATGAAGAAATACATACCAAATTCAAGCACAACAGGTTTTTATTAAAATTCTGCAAATATAAATAATACCTTTTTTTAATATTTTATTTTCTTTCCCTCTCTGCCTTACTCCCTGCTTTAAGGTGGATAAAGCTATTACATTCACAGATTTGAATTCCCCTTAAGGCTTTTAGTGACTAAGAATTGTTACAGTATTCTGGCTGTGTTCAAGTCAGATTAATAGCTTGGAGTCTCTGGGAAGAAGACCAAAATATAAATTGTACTCAATTAAAATTTATTACAGACAGCTTGTGGCTGCATAAATTTCCACTACATATTAGACAAGTTAATATTTTTTCATCTCTTTTTACTGCTTTATCATAATCTTGATAAAATCAGCTTCAAGTCTGATTTTATATAAAGATTATTGTACTAAATTTACCACAATCTAAATATTTTATTAATTACTTCAAATAAACAATAACGTGCAAGACGGGGATGAAGGGAAGTGCGTCTATAATCCCATTTATCAACCCATGCGACGCTGTCCCAGGCATAGATTTAAAAGCCTGTTTGCTTTCACGTTTATTCTCAGTTAATTATCTATTGACCCAAGTACTGCACTTTTTTGGATGTCATTTGGTGTGTAAATACATTTTTAGACTGATGAATCAACTGGTTGATCAACTAGAAATGTAAATGACCAACAAATAACATATGAATACTTATATCTGATTGAAATGGGGATCTTAATACCACACTATGAGCTCAAAGAAGATTGAATTCATCAACTACGATCTGATTCTGAGTGCCTAAATTGTAGGCATTCCTTTGACCACAATATTTACTTAACTTTCACAGCTAGGAGTTCATTGACTAATTGCTTTCAGATATGACACCATGCAAATAAAAAAAAAGGAAAAAAAAGAAAGTCTGTTATTTAAAATAAAAACCCTGCTAAGTCTGCAAAGGATAATGTGTGAAATGCCTTTTAGGTGTTAGAAAACAATAATCCTATTCTTGCTTGGGATAGACACTTTATTCCTTTGGTTACAATTCAGTAGGGAAGTTATATGCCTGCTTTAAAGCAAAATTCTTGCATGAATTTTATGTTCAATTGACTATCAGACATGTAGTAGACTTTAAAGGTGCTTTGCACTCAAGAAAACACTAAATGAGTCTGGGTTTTGATGTCTGTTGCTTGTTTTTTTTTCCGAATCAGTTCATTAAGAATTTTGTTTTCTTTACTTTGAAGGGTTTCTTTTGTCAAAGAAACAAACTAGATGAAATCCCGTATTTGTATAACATGCTTAAGACCCATTGATTTTTACTGAGCTACAGTGATTTAAACAAGTGGAAGACATGATTCTTCCTGATTTATCTTGGCAAAGAACAGTCTCTCCATTTTTTGGCACTAAAGATATTCTGCAATAACCAGTTACAAAATCTCTTAACAGCATTGACAAGGTACTCTGAACATACACTTGTAGCTGACAGCCCAAGTAATTAACACCTGACTGTGTTAGATATTTTTAAATTTCTAACCTTCATAGAAGTAAAAGGTTAACAGTAACATTTAAGAGATGGATCTACAGTGATACAGATCAGTAGTAAATTCCTTCTCATTATTGTTTTATTTTTAAATGTGGCTCAAAATGATAAGTGTATTTGGCAAGAAGTTTAAAGGAATACACTCCTCTGTTATTACTTCTAATTACAAAGTATTTTATTTTGCCACAGAATAAAACTTAATTTTTGTTTTAATCTTTTAACTGGAGAAGAAATAGAAAATGTAAGAAATGTTCAGTTTGCTTTTCACAGAATGGAGCTTAAAAGATTTGCCATATATATTTGGACTGCAGTGATGTGATGGAATCTCACATACTGCTTTTTGGGTATTGGGATTTGAAGTCCTTCAGGATTAGGTGCCCCCTTATGTGTAGAATCACAGAATCATAGAATCATTAAGGTTGGGAAAGATCTCTAAGGTCATCACGTCCAACCATCACCCCAACACCACCATGCCTGTTAAACCATGTCCCGAAGTGCCACATCTACATGTTTTTTGAACACCTCCAGTGATGGTGACTCCACCACTTCCCTGGGAAACCTATTCCAATGCCTGACCACTCCTTCAGTAAAGAAATTTTTCCTAATATCCAACCTAAATCTCCCCTGATGCAACTTGAATAGGAGACAAGTCACAGCCAGCAAGTCTTCTGGAAGTCTTCCCAGTACACTCTTTATGACTAGTTGCTTCTACACAGTTCCTCCCTAAGTCTGTTTTTCAAGAATGAAAAAGAGGAAAAGAAGCTCCCATTAGACTCTGGTTTTGTGTGGGATGAGGTGCTTTTGCTGACTACTTCTTACACGAAAGCTGCACTCAGTTTAAAGTGTGAAAACAGTAAATCAGAAGCTCTTATGGACTTCATACATCAAATTGTTATAGAATATGACTGAAGTGTTTTCTTCATCTGCCAAGGTCTTTTTTGTTAGAAGATGGTCAGAAAATATTCACATACATGAAAGATCTGTTTTCTTAGGAGATGAGTTTGAAGTCATTTTACACAGATAAAAAAACATTACTACGACTTTCTTAAGCTATGTCTATACCATAAACTAAACAGAAACAAGAATCATCATTGACCACCATGTTTGCTGACACAGTTTTGGCTTACTCCAGCTAGCAATTTGCCAGAAAGCGTCAGTATACAGAGTGGGAAAGAGAATAGGCCAGGGATTACTCTGAACAGGGTTGCCTATTAATCTCTAGTGTGCCTAAGGAGCTGAGAAAAGACTCTGAAGAGCTTTATTTGAACTTAAGAGCCCAAAGAACACTTCAGTATGTAAACTGAAAGTGCCTTTATCACAGCTTACAAGTATAAACACAAAATTTACATACACTGAATATTAAGTAATGTAAGTCTCATACTCTGGTTGTTCATTTTGTATCTTCATTTCTAGCTTTTAACTTTCTGTTCAAGATACAGGAGTATAGGACCCTTAACACTGCTGTAGAACACAAGGAGTCTTGCCACCAGTCAGGACCACCTTTGCAAACATAAATGTTCATTCTAACCAAGTACACTGTCAAAGATTACTTAATCATTTGTGCTGGGTAGTCAAGGTATGTGGAGCCCAATGTTATCAGTGTTGTTCTTTGACATGTCGATGACTGTAGAAATTATTATGCTTTATGAACATGATGTTTGTCTGAATTTGAATACATGAGAGACATATTGTCCTTCCAAATCACTGAGCCACTTTCTATTTTTAAAAAATAAAAAAATCTCCATAAATATTCCTTTTCATTTTAAGTTACATTGATTGAATCCAATGTAGTATTCTGTGTTACAAAAGGACTGTATTAAAATAGCCTAAAAATATTAAATTCTTAGATTGAAATTGAGGGCTATACGCTCATAGCGGAGATTCTGTATGTGGTTTAGTCAGTTATGAAGGTATGAACAGCTGGTATGGAAACAGTGCAAACCAACAGTTCGGGCTTTTGAAGTGTTTCTAGGTTAAAGTCTATATTTATTTCTCTTAGTGAGAAGAAAAATTGTGCATTGGAAACTGTTGACAAAGGTCATGGAGGGTTTTGCTTAGTGCAGTTGCCGTTTTCAGTAGGATTTTTCTAAATATTTTTTCCTTTCCTACATGTATGTTTAGTACACTTGAAAGGTGATAGATTGACAGCAATTGAAATTGCCAAGTATCTGCTAAGAATGTAGGAATGGTGGTCTTAAATGAACAGAAGTGACTACTGCCTACTCAGTTTGCTCTTGCTAATAGCATCATCAGTACATACATTTTTCTGAAATATTTTTGAAATATGGAATAATCCCATTGGTGCCAAACGAAGGTATGGATATATGTAAGTGATTGCAAGATATGCATTTAGTTTATTTTATTCTTTCATACTTCTAACAGGTTTGTAATGAAAAAAATGACCTTGATAAGGAAAAATTCAGGTCACAAGTTCCATTCTTCTAGATAAAGAAGCCATCAGCCAGAAACCATATTAAACCAATAAACAAAATGCTCCGAATAAGAGCACACAGACATTTATAATCTCTTTTTCTGGGGGTTGGTTTGTTAGGTTGTTTTTTTTCTTGTTTAAACACCGTGGAATGAGGGCAAGGGGTGGAAGGAAAGCCAGGAACAAGCTGTAGAACACACGTTTTCTAAATAAGAACACAGTACTCAGACAAGTAAAAGAAAATCAAATTGGCTTTATTGTTTGTGGGTAAGAATAACTGTTTTATTAACTACATGGTGCTATCTACTAGCAGTTCTGTTATCTTAAAAATATGCATTGTTTGAGCAGGCATATCTCTTCTGTAGATGGAGAGAGCATACACTACACACGAGTTTGTAATGTCATAGAAGCTACCTAAAGTCTTTGAAAGGAGGTTTGCTCCCTTTATCCATGCTTGAAATAGCCTTGTTATAAAAATAAAAGTGCTGAAAGTTAAAATGACTAGCCTGTGTATTTTTTACTGTCCCTGAATCTAAGGCAAAGGCATACATATCTGATTTCCCTAACCTATTTATTCAGGAAAGGCATATGTTTGAGAGCACAGTTCTTCAGGCAATAACTTTGTCATGGCTATTTCATAATCTCCTTTGATATTTAATTTGCAATTACAAAACACAATACTATACTATATAGTATATATACTGAACAGCAAAAGAAAAAAACCCAGAAGCCTGGGTTTCTGGGGAGTAATTTTTTTTAAAATATTCTAGCACGTTTTTGTAATTCTCAATAGCAAGTGATTGAAGGAATAGAAATTCAATTAACCCTAAAAAGAATGTCCTTATGAATCAAGTTTTACAGTCTCTTAAATTTATGTAGGTCCATCTGTTTCAATTGTTTAGGTTTATGCCATTGAAGAATTTGTTCTACTTCTTAAACATTTACCAAAATTATACGGACATTGGAGGTGGTTGTCTCAAAGCAAATGGATCTAACTTTTCATTCACCCGCCACAGAGGTGGAAATATTCTCGGGGATATGTAGCCTAATTTTCAAGTTTTGTTGTAGTCCAGATTTTTATTTTTCTGTCTGATTGCCTTACTACTAGTCTAACCCAGCATAAGCAAATTCTAGTATATTATTCCTACTTTCCATCTGACTGGATTGAAATCTAGATCTATTCTAAACTATCTAAACTGTCCTAGTGAAAAACTTGAATTTCCCTGTCATATATATTACAACTAAAAAAAATCACTGACAAATAGCAAAAAGCATTCTACTCACCACCACTTCAACCATTACCAAAAAGTACAACTGACAAGCTGTGTAAGAAGCTGATATACACTTCAGCTTTTTCAAACCGTACAGCTTTCCTCGAAGCATCAAACCAGAAGGACTAAGTAAAGTTATAAAAACAAGCAGTCCTGGCAACTTTGAAGCCTTCTGGTCTATCTGAATGCTGAAAAGCTTTTTGAGAAAGGTGTGATAAACTTTCACTTATCCCAGTGTGACTATTCTATATCTGCCTCTTTATAGAAAGAGTCGAGTTAGAAAGGAAACTTCCAGAAAAAGAAAAAAAAAGCCAACCAACCAACCAACCAAAATAACCCCCAAAACCCCTGCTCACAAACTAGCATAAGAAAATAAAAACTAAAAAGAAGGGAAAAGGAGAAAAAAATATTAACTGTAAGGACAGGTGCTTTCATCCTTTTACTTCTTTGGATTATGAACTACTCATCTTTCATGTTTGCTTCTGATTAAAGGTTCTCAGACATGTAAGCACATAAATGGCAGTTTTGCAGTTGATTATGAGAGACAGATCTGTGGCAGCTTTGGATAACCAGTGTTTATTCGGTGGGCATATGATGTCCGTGTGTGAGATGGGCATTTGTTTTTGAGCTAAACTGTAACCATCTCTAAATTTTAACTTGTGTTCTTTTATGTGCTTCAAATGTATTTTTCAAGATCATTTTTAATGGTCTGCAGTGCTATTTCTGTTGGCTAATTGAATGTAAGTGATTTCATGGGTTAAACTGAACATGAACAACAAAAAGAGTTAAAACCATTTCAATTAACCAGTTGTTAGATATAAAAATGAATTACTGTTTCTGTGCTTGATTTAATTCAAGATCTATTGTATAAATACTAATCTCAATTATTTGCAGATATAAAATATAATGTGCAGCAAGTAGGGACACAACATAAAATTGTGCATTTTAACTCATCGAGTCAAGGAACCTTTAACAGATTTACTGTGCACAGGATGTGACACTTAGAAAGCAATATGCACATCTTCAGTGAGATGAGATATGCCGTGACTTAGTCAAAAAAGAATGAATACTGTGTCCTGAAGTGGTGAAAGTTGAATTGGCTTCGAAGGAGAGACACAATAAATGAGTGGAAACTCACAAAAGGAGCCTAAGACAGAGACTGGCCATAATGTCTGGTATGATTATCTTTGCCTACGTTTATATATCTAAATAAAAGAGGGCAGGGAATGATCTTTAGAGAGGTGAGACCAAATTGTGCTGGCAGGTCCACATTGTATAAGGCTAATCTCTTTCACAGATATTTTGCTGGCAAAGAGCAGATTGATGCATTATTCAAGTTACCAGGTAAACAGCATGGACAATGAGTTCAACAAGGGCAAGTGCAGTGTCTTGCAGCTTGGGACAAACGACCCAATGCATCAGTACAGACTCAGCACTGACCTGCTGGAAAGCAGCTCTGCGGAGAGTGACCTGGGTGTCCTGGTGGACGACAGGTTGACCATGAGCCAGCAGTGTGCCCTCGTTGCCAAGAAGGCAAATGGCATCCTGGGGTGCATTAGGAAGAGTGTGGCCAGCAGGTCGAGGGAGGATATCCTCTCCCTCTACTCTGCCCTAGTGAGGCCCCATCTGGAGTACCGTGTCCAGTTCTGGGCTTCCCACTTCAAGAAAGATGAGGAACTACTGGAGAGAGTCCAGCGGAGGGCTACGAGGATGATGAGGGGACTGGAG
>Ga0065711_1052309_pt1 | contig 10016 bp, 8 predicted proteins | sample Hoacrofraction12_FD_59098 | JGI IMG/M metagenome (GOLD analysis project Ga0065711, IMG submission 59098) | Hoatzin crop microbial communities from Cojedes, Venezuela - Epithelial fraction 12 v2 (version 2) | ecosystem: Host-associated > Birds > Digestive system > Esophagus > Crop | place...
ACCTACAGTAGGTTGTAGAGGACCTTGTCCAGGCGGGGCTTGAATATCTCTAGAGAAGGAGACTCCACAACCTCCCTGGGCAGCCTGTTCCAGTGCTCCGTCACCCTCAGAGTGAAGAAATTCTTCCTCATATTCAGACGGAACTTCCTTAATTCTTAAATTCTTTTCCCATTGGAATGCTTCAGCTTTCCTGGCTGTGCTGAAAGTAGCATTTGGCATAAATCATAAAACCTATTTCAGACAACGTAATCTGTTCAAAATGGTGCTGAAAGGAAAAAAGAGCACTATTGCAAACAAAGGCTTGTGTATCGTTATCTATGGCTGAGAACCTTACGGCTGCGAGAGACAAGTTTTGTCTTTGGATCCAGCTGTAACACTTACAGACATCAGCATTTCAGCTGTTTGCTCTGTCCCTCCGCTCAGTCTAGAGCTCATCTATGCCTTGTGACTGCAAATGCATCCGAGTTCAGTGAAGATGGAGTTTGAATCAGTTCTTGGACTATCGTACCTGAGACAGTGAAGATGCTTGGAGTTCAGAAGAGAGATGAGATCAAATCTAATCATCTGTGTGCAGCAGACAATTGTATTCCCCTGTTCGTTGAGCCCAATAATTGGTGTTTCATTCAAACATCTATTCCAGAAAGAGAGCATTCTTGCTTTGTGTAATAAAAGAAATGGTGAATCAGTCAATTGTCTTGACTGTTTCTTCCAGAGGTTAATCACCTTCTCGTATAGAAATGCCTGTCTAGTTTGTTGTTTCAATTTGTCTGCCTTCAACATTCGTCCACTGATTTTTGTTCAGTCATGCTGTACTCAGCTACAAGGTATCAGTTCAGCCCACAGCAGAACAACATCTTCTCTCTTCATCCCCCAGCAGCAGGTCATGTGGTTCTTTTTTACATAGTTTGATGCCCCATCACAGTGGGGTTTATTAATTAGATAAAATTGTTAGTTGAATCTCCTTTACGTATGCCATAACATTCACTGCAATTAAATCACCAGCTAGGGCAAAAATGTGCTCAATTTATGACTGACTCCTTGGTGCACTCGTGTAATAATCCTCAGATAAACTGATCATGAGATTATACAGTTTAAAGCCAGTGTTTATCTTTCCAAGCACTTAAGGCATTAAGTATCAGTATGAGAGGAAAATGAAATGCTGGCAGAGAGTTTTCAGAAACAAACATGAACTGGAATATTAAGAGGCTTGATGCAAGAAGGGCCGTTTAGCAGATTTATGGTTCCATCTGACAGGCTCTAGCTTTTAAATAAGGAAGATGAAGATAATAAATTTTGTAGTGTTTCTGATTTACAGCTCTGATATAAGATGTACTGCTCTGTACAGACCATGATTGAGTTTCTCCATCAGATCTCTCCACAATTGCATCCATATTAACCCAGTGGCAGTGCGATTCTGAAAGCTGAAGGATTCTCCAGAAAGTTTGCCTAAGTGTGTTAGAAGGAAGATGTAGTTAGATGGAAGATGCTTCCTGGAAACAGCTCAAAAGAGAAAGGAAGTGCTTATTTCTGACTTTAAAGGTTTGTTGTGAATCTGTCTGAAACGTTTTTCGTTAACCCTGTAATTCCACCTGAACTGAAGATGTTTGGGAAAAAAGTCAAAACATTTTCAAACAGAATATGGTATCTGATGACAGCCAGCACAAGGATATTGAAAACAGCTGCCTGTCTAGGTAGTACGGTGAATTACATTGGTCTGGATACTGAATCTCTTTCATTGCAAAACAGACAAGAGTTGCTTTTCACCTAGAAAAGAGTACAGTGCGTCTCTCTATTCTTACCAGTTATTTCCAAATTTTTTAATAGCCTACAGCTAAGAGAATAATTTGTCACTTTATAACATGAATATAATTTTATGATAAAGAGTCATGATTCTTTTTCTGAAAAAAAATCTAGTAATTTTTACATAAAGATTCAGGGGGTTTCGAAGGATTTCTGCTCTCAAGAATTGTGACCGCTTTTATTTTTATTTTGGTTTGGAACTCAACAAAATTGAAACATTGACATTTTAAATTAAATACACTCTTCCTGCTCTTTGGTGTGATAACACCCCTTTGTTGCTACATTCTAGACTGAAGCCAGCTGAAAATTCAGACTTTGTCACAGCAGGCTCTAAGTCTTTCCTGAGCCCTATATTCTATAGTCAGATTTCATATAAGTTTCCTCACATGAAACTTTTCCTGGTGCATAGTAACCTAGAAAGCACTGTGAGCAGGCAGCATTCACACCTTTGCACGGGGCTGATCTCCCCACAGCTCCTTTGCTCTCCATTTCTGACTCTGCTGAGGACACCTCTGAGATCTGTTTGACTTCTGATTTTGGCAAAACGCTTCCTCCCATGATAACCAACGTCAGAATTAACTTCAGTGGGACAAGATTCAGCTCATTATTTTTAAATCATGTCACTTGTATACTTATTGGAGTTTTGCCCTGGGTGTAATAAACCCTAGTTCAAATTGCCGAAGGGTTCTGCTGCCGCCTTGAGCAGCTGCATTGCTGTAATTTGCCAGTAGGATGTATTACATCCTGATTACAGTTTCTGTTGAGTGATAGGCCAAAATTACAAGGCAGAAATATGGCTAATCATCATAAAGGAGATAAGGCTATTCATCTACTGCCCGCATTTAACATTTGCAGAGCAGATGCTGTTTGTTCTCCTTCAGCTGCATCTAATGGAAACGTGCTTTTATTCTGGAGACATCTTAAGGTTAATGAAAAACCTTACTGGACATTTTGATGGGGGAGGGAGGGAGAGAGGTGACATATCTTGGAAGGTTTCTCTTTGTTCCCCAGCCCTGGCAAACATACACAAATCAATCAGTCGTTGTAAGATGAGCAAAGTGAGCTGTTCCAGGCCAGAAACAGATGTCTGTGAAAGCCGAAGAGACCATGTGTTTTAGCAGATGGATTGCCAGCATAGGTGCAAATCACACTAGGAAAGACTGTACCACTCCAGGGAATAAGGTCTGAGTGGGCTGCGAGCAGTCTTTTATTGCACTCACTCCCACCAAGCAATACGCAGTTCATCATGCGGCAATTAAACCATCTCTTACAGTGTTCTGTCTCATCGGGCCATAAAGCCAAGCCTTAGATGAGGACTGCATGACACATTGCCCCCATTAGATAACAGAGAGGTCCCAAATGTCTGAGATCTGGGGGCAGAGGAGGTCTCACTTCACAGCTCAGTAAGACATACATTCCATTTCCACAAGCTCCTTGTTCCAGCCTGGGGAAATCTGAGAGACATCCCCCAGTTCGCTGCTTTCAGCCCCCTCCCAAGCGTCACCACGACTGGAAGAGATGCGGTGCCAGGAGCAAGCGGAAGCGCGTCCACCGGGGACGAGGCAAGAAAATGAGCTGCTATCGTCATGCCTGGAACAGGGCTCATGCATTGACGGCGATTAAACAATGTCCCTTTTTGTGGTGTATTATGGAGCGCTGACCTGAGCTAGACTCGTACTGTAACGCACAAAATCTCTTGCATCTCCCCTTCACCCCTCTCTGCAGCTCCTCCCGTGCTTTGTTGCTACATAGCTGCAACAATTCAAACTGGAGAGATTAGATCACCCCAGGGGTCCGTACAGCAGAGCCCACTTAACACCAGCCAGTAATCTGGCATTAGGGACTCTTTGGGACAGCAGGCTATAAAAACACATGCAGAGCACGCCGGTGGTTTCCATGGGCTGGTCCATGAGGCCAGGGTTGCCTGGTTCAGCTGTTTTCTATTCTGCAATGGCTCCTTACTCCTGGGAGTAAAAATTTGCCATTCACACGTTACAGCCTGCTATGACTCAGAGCAGTTTTGCTGTCTCCCGTGCTCAAACCATGACATCGCTCCTGGGTACCGAGCCTTTTTCTCCCTGATGGCTACTATGGCCTCCTAAACATCTCTTGGGGAGTCATCCATTCACTCCATCCCTTACCACTGCATAAAAGCCCCCAAATCTGGGCTTGCTAAAACGAAGTCATCTGCTGTGTCTGGCTCTCTGTATTAATCAAGAAGATTTTGGAGGATATGTTGTTCAGCTCTGTTGCTCCCTCCCTGCTAAAAGTGGATGCTGCCTCGTATCTGCTGCACTTGTAGTGTGGAGGAATAGAAAATCCTTTGGTGATGCCTAATATAAAGCAGCCATTGAACTGTTTCAATCTGTTCCTTGCCAGACACAGCCCTCAGCGTGCTGTCACTGCTGCTCACGCTCTCCTCTTTGTTAGAGGCAGAGCAGAGCCTCCCTGGCCCCCAGCCCCGACATACGGCAAAGCCCCCACAGAACTACTGCGCGAGGGATACCGCAGGCTCCTGTAACGCAGCTCGCAAGCCTTTGTGCAGCAGCGGGTCTTTAAAGGCTGATGAAAGGTCTGATAAGGAAAAAACGAGCTTTGACTATGAAGTGGACACAATACAAGGCACCTGACTTTATAAAAAAATACAGTAAAAATGAAAAAGGAAATACATTTCTCATATGGTCGTTAGCATAAATCCCAGGATAGAGCTTTATCAGCATTGCTCTGATAAGGTGAGGAATGCATATATTAAGAGGCTGACTCCCCAGGCTGGGCTGTGGGGCCCTGTAACACATGGGCTGCTATTTCTGCTTCAATTCCATGGTAAAAGGCCCTTTGCTAAACAAGAGTATTGTGCTCCAGGAATGACAGTACAGTCTGGTTTATGTTAATCTTTCTGAAACACTCTGAGACCTCCTGATGAGATGTATTACAGAAAAAACAGGTATTCTTAATTCCTTCTTTGTCTCTACCACTCCAGGTGCAAAATACAGTTCATAATAGAGTCCCCAATGTATCTGATCCGAGCATCAGCCACTTGCAGACATTCAGCTACACTAATGTGCTGCGAAGGATGATACTGAGGAGGCCTGGAGTCTTAAAATAGAGACAATTTCCAATTTATGTTTGTGTTACTGTGATATGCCAAGCGTGAGATTCCAAATGCACCACAAATAATTGGTCTTACGCTTTTACGTTTCATGTCCCAGTTCTTTCTTCTGCTCAATTTTTGTCAATTGTTTCTTGCATTCTTAATTATTAGAGAGGAAGGATAATGCAGGCAAACTGTGGGGCAAATACCTTTCTAGCCAGGCAACAGCAGACCCCAGAGATAAGTTTTAGGCTGCAGAGCAGATTATGAGTTGCACCAGGTGTCTAGAGCCCCAGTGACTAGCTGAGCTGCTCCTATTACAAACATGAGAAGGCTTTGATTTAGTACCAATGAAGTCACTCTCTTGAGGAAAACAAAGTCCATTTGGTAATGTTGAAGTATAATCAACATTTTTAAAACAAAGCCACTTAATGTCTAATTCAGATTACTCTTACAGGAGTGATGAGTAGAGAGGGAGCGAAGCATTGAATTCTTGAAACACATTTTGCCCCAAACACTCCTAGGCAGCCGCGTGGGATGTACATTCATCAGCTTGGGCTGGGGTTGGGGCTGGGTGTGTTTCCAAGACACTCTTTGTGACAAAGATAATCTTATATTTGACTGAGGGTTTGACAAGCACGGACTTGATTAACTTGGCTGTTGCAGCATTGTTACAGGAACAGGACTGTGCAAATAAGAACTCACCGGTGGATTTTTAGAACTGACCCAACTGCACTCCAGTGAGGCCACAGACAGACCAGCAGCAATGCTTTTGTACAGCTCATTCTGGTTTTTCCCCACAAAGTTCTTCAGAGCACTAGCAAGGTTCATATCGCTAGGCAGCCTGCCAAAGATGAAATTGAGGCTGGAAACACACGAAACCCCACTAATTCTCTGTTATTAGTATCATTCATTAGGCTATTCTTTTCCATAGGGATTTATCCTGATGTCTTATCACAAATGAGTAATTCCTTCTCTTCCTTATTTTCCTCATGTGTATGTAATGTTGCTCATGCAATTGCTGTACTAGCGGCTGCAAGCTTGATATTCCTGTGGTCAAATTATGTGCCAGTACACCACAGAGGTGATTCAAAGCAGGAATGTGGGACCTTATATGTTCTGCGAACTGGACTAAGAGTAAATGGGATGATTATCTTGTATGAGTACTTTGGAGTCCCACTTCAAACCACTGCAGAAGTCAGGAGAAAATCCAAGGGAGGGACAAGCCCTGCATCTTCCCTCCCAGCCTGTCCAGCCACCGCTGGGGAGTCAGCCCCGGATGCTGGGCACCGAGATGGGCCCAACAGCGGCTGTCAAAGAGGGCATGGAACAGACACGCCTGGAGAAGTTATGTAAAGCACACAAATATTTAGAAAAGATTTAGAAGGTCTTTAGAAAAATATTCTGTGGGAGGCATGTGCTGACTGAGGGTAGCAAAGCAACCAAAGAGGCCAGGGCGATGCCTTCCCTTCCTTCATCCCCAGAGCCAGCTCACCAAAGGCAGCACAAGTGCTCTGCTTTGTCTTGCTGAGGTGCCTTTCAGTGGCTGAGAAAGCTGGTTTGCCTCTGTGCTGAGCTCGTTCTTGAGCAGTGCATCAAGCCCTACACCACAGCCGACGCTGATGAATTTCTTGCGGTACTGCTGCCAGGCTTCAAGACCAGACTGAGACTGTTGTCTCAGTACCCCACAAGCTGTCAAACAGAAGTTTATTGTGGTCACCGGACCATTAAGGCAAAGCCTCAGAGCATCGCAAGCTCTCTGAAAAGCTCTTTTCCTTTAGCTATGCCTGTCCCTACTGTCAGTCCTGTAAAAAATAACCATTTCCCTTCTTTCGGGGCAAGTTACACCCAGTTCAGTCCAGAACTGTAACGCCCCATGTATCCCTGTTCAGGAAGCTGCAAAACTTCACTCTGAAAGTGTCATTCTTGCTCCCAAATCTGTTGCTGACCGCTCCACATTTATTTTACGTGGGTGTGAAATTCTCTCTGACCTAATTGTGATTCCCACTAGGCATTTTGGTGCTAATAATTTAGATGTAGAACTGCTGAACAAAAAGTGTGTCAGATATACTTGTGGTCACCTCTGCCTTTCAGAACAGAGACGAGCAGACAAGGGCTGCAGGCACTGAGATCATTTTACATTTAAGCCAGTGTTTAATTCTCCTAATAGCCCCAAGATTGCAAGAGCTCAAAGCCTTACACTCAGGATTAAGGGCCCTCCTAAATATAGGCTTGTTGTTGCAGGGAAGGTAAAAGAACAACAGAGTCGCCGAGAACTGTTCTTGAAAAACATTTATTTCTGTAATGGGTTTATAGCGCTGACTCCCAAGCCCCAGTACAACAAAGTTTCCCCCTACACATAATTCTGGGGACAATTACCTTTGATGCAAAAAAATAAGCCATACAAAGAAGCCCCCCCAAACAAACAGTTTGGTACCAAACTGTGCCCAGGTTCTCTCCAGGCCTCTGCTGTTGACTATTTCATCCCAGCTGGGACAGAGCTGCCCTGCTCCACCCCTCAGTCCCAGCTGCAGGATGGTTCACTGCCTACAGGCCCCAAATAACTGACGATGTTATGTTCAACTGCAAAAAAATCATCAGGGGGGACATGGGCAGAGAAGGCTGCTAGGATTCAGTGGCTGCTATTTTGGCCGACATCATTTAAAAAGGAAAACTATGCATTTCAGTTTCACCTCCTGAGCCCCAGTGTTAGGAAAGTCAAATACAAACCCAGAGACCAGTGTACACAAAATAGTGAACAAGTGTCCAGACATTTCTAAGCCCCTCAGTTTACTGTGCCATGATACCTCCAAAAAACCAACAAAACCCCCACATTCAGATCATGTTTGATCTTATTTTCTAGAGGGAGGGATAGAGATGCAGCACATAGCATAGCAACTGTCAAGCAATGTTTAAGGCAAACTTATTCCCGTTAAGAGTCGAAGAACTTTTTTGTTGGTTTGCTTTGTTGTTTAAGCTGTTAGATAACACCTCAGCTGGACATTTAAGCTTAGACAATTTAATCTGAGTTTGATTGAAGTCAACTCAAGTTGATCTGAGCCTAGAACAGCAAAAAATGTTATTCACAAGAACATTAGTGAGAACAAATTTAAAAAATATTAAAATAATGGATTTTCAGAACTCCCCCAAAACTTTCTCCCCTCAGAGACCAGGTTGAGACCAACTAAAACACACACAGACATGCACACCGATGAAGAAGGACACGATGGCAAGCCTCTACGAACACAGTGCTCAGTAGGACCAAAGCAGAGCCAAACCTAAATTTCACAGATGCAAGAACATGGACCGAGTTATGAGCAAAAATAGGGGGGAGGGGGAACAGAACCCCAGAGAGGGCTGTTTCATGAGACGGAATGGAAAATAAAAGTCCACTGTATGCAAAGAAAGGGAGTTCTTAGGCGCACACACAGAAAGCTGGGGATTTCAGTTGCCTCATCTCTCAGTCGTGTTAGTTTGCTGTGCCGTTGCCCTCCCTTTGAGATCCAGGTGAAGGTGCCAGGAGGTTCATGCGTTTACTCAGTCTGTGCATCATAATTAGCCCCCCCTGCTTTCTTCAGCTCGTTCTTGATGTAATCCTCATCCAGCTCTTTGTGGTCACTGATCACAAATTCTTTGGCAAAGTTCTGCAAGAGAGAAAGAAAAAGCCTGTTAAAAAAGGGGATACTTGTCCAAGTACCTGAATAAAGAAGCATCATCCAGCTTCCACAGCTGTATGAGCTGTAAACTCTCTCTGCTATGGCAGGGATGATAAACAGAAAGCTGTGGATGAGACAGAAGACTGGTAATGCCAAAGCCCAAGACTTAACCTGGAGAAATTTTATGTTTCTACTTCTACAGTCACTGGCTGCATGACCCAGTCCTGCCTTATGCAGCAGCTCTTCCTAGAGATAAATGTACAGGCTAGGTTAGGTCAAGTTTCCTAAGTAGTATGCAAACTGCAAAGCTCGATACTGTTGACCTTCTCACTGCCACTGACCCTCCTGGGCAAGTCATTAATCCTACCTGTGCCCTTTTTAGGACCCCTTCTCCTAAAAATGGAGAACAGTGCTACACCACAGTACACTAAGGTATCATACCCCATCAGCTGACAGGAGGATGCTTTGATTAAAGACTAAGCAACATGCAGATGGTACCAGGAGCAAATAAGTCTACTTCAGTAGATTTACTGACTCCTCCTCTCAACTATCTCATACATATCATGGCCAAAACCAAGAGACTGTACTAGACAGGCTGCGGCTGTTGTTAATAGGCTCCGCTATGCTCTGTGGTCTAATGATCCAGACTGACCTTTAAGGACATGCTTTATTAATACACTTGTGTACTGCAGGGCAGCTAGCTGGCTGCTTGAATGCTCTTCGCAACTTAGGGTAGCTGGGCTGTGATGTGAGGTTGTGAACAGAGAAAACCAAAACCTTTCTCAGAACAGATTGTTGTGAATGGGATCCCACGGTGCCTTTAGGGCACTTGTCAAGCAGTGCCTCTACAGTCAGGGATTTGTTCCTCTGGGGGGGCTGCCCTCCTGCCTCATGGCAAGGCTGGCATGCATGTGTGAGCACAGACGTTGCAGCAAACATGTACATTTGCTTCTTGCTTTAGCATTTTCCTTCACTTCCTAACCACAACTGAAAACAGTGCACGTGTCTTTCCCTTCCCCCCACCCCACAGCGCTTTTAGACAGCATGCAAAACACAGGCATCCACTCTTCAGTGCCAGGGACAAATGGACGACAAAAAAACACAAATTAAAATCCCAACAGCCCTGCTGTAATGTCTCAGGAAAGGTGCAATGTCTATCTCCATGGCCAGTGAGTGCCCTGAAAGGTGATGGAGGCTGCCTGGGAGAATGGGGCAATGCTTTGAGAGAGAAGCACTCATCTTGCCTGGGTCTCCCCGGCGCTGGAACAGCCCCGGCACAACCGTGGAGGGGGGGTTCTAATTGGTTTCAGACTCTAAGCCATGGGAGAGCTCTTTATTTGGCAGCGTCTCAAGGGTCTCAGTTTGGGATCAGAGTTGGGTAAAGGAGGGGGTGGAGAAGGATTCAGCTTGAAAGAGCCTCAGCACCTCTTTCATGCGGTGGAAGAAACGGAAGTGAGAGCGAAACGTCT
>Ga0065711_1052310_pt1 | contig 10015 bp, 4 predicted proteins | sample Hoacrofraction12_FD_59098 | JGI IMG/M metagenome (GOLD analysis project Ga0065711, IMG submission 59098) | Hoatzin crop microbial communities from Cojedes, Venezuela - Epithelial fraction 12 v2 (version 2) | ecosystem: Host-associated > Birds > Digestive system > Esophagus > Crop | place...
TTTTTTTTTTTTTTTTTTTTTTTTTTTTTTTTTTTTTTTTTTTTTTTTTTTTTTTTTTTTTTTTCTTTTTTTTTTTTTAATCTGTGCTCAGGATGTTGTCATAACTGCCGGGGAAGAGATAACCAGGCTGGCTTCTTTTTCCAAGCCTCTCTGGTTTGCTGTACAGCTGTTGTGGAAAAGTCCTAAATATAATCTTGGAGTTGTGCCAAACCTCACTTCTGTGAGGTCTGTGCTGCCCTGTCACACTCCACAAAATGGCCTTGGGGTGTTTGATGTTATCGTCTCCATCCCCTGGCAGCCTGGGCAAGGAGAGCAGTCACGAGGGCTGACTTGCACCTCTGGCGTGCCTGGCCTGGCTTTTTCCCTGCTGAAGACATGGAGGGGCAGCGTGGTGGGCTTTGTAAGTCATGCAGGAAACCCTGGGAACAATGACCAGCTTTCTCACCTCGTGTCGGATGAGGTTATTTGTAAACCAAGGCATCCGCAGAGCAGCATGCACTCTCTTTTCCCATCTGGTCAAGGCCTGTAAAGCTGGAAAGAGATTTAGCTGGCTTTAGAGGTGGTGTTGCCACTTAGGCTGTGTCCTTCTGTGGCCATGCCAAAAGGTTGTAGCAAAAATACAAGAGTGTCTCATTTTTCTTGTACTGCTAGGAGGATGGAGCAAGTCTGAGAGCTGCTCCTTCCCTTTGGCAAACAAAGCCAGGGAGAGCATGAGCTTGGCTGGCGCTCTGCCTACCCAGGTTTATTTCGGGCACAGATTTTGAGGTTGCAACCAGGACTACATCACAACCTGTGTCACTCTTTCACAGGCTGTTTGGGAGAGCTGGCCTCACTGAGTGGTTTGGGGAAGCTCCCACGCTGCTGGGGGAGCCTTGAAAGGGGAGGTTGGCTGGTTTCTGCCATAGAGCTGTACAGCGGGCACAGAGGAGGCGGGCTGAGCTGCTTCACCAGTTAAACAGAAGTTGGTCTGCTTGCAGCAATCACCATATTTCACTGTCTCTCTTCCAGGTGTCTGCCTAAATAATCCGTAGTTGACCCTACGAATATGTGATGTTGAGGCCTCGGAAACAATGTCTGGGTGTTGCAAATTGCTATGGAATCATGGTTTATTAGTTGCAGGCATGGAGAAACAGTCTGGTGCTGTTTGCATGCCTTGGGGTTGGGGACATTTTAGCTCCGGAGCCCCACAGTAGAGAGCTGGATAGAATTAAAAGGAGAGTGCATTTAGGAGGCAAACCTAAGACAGGGAGATCCTGTGTCCTGAAAACTCTTTGTGTTATTACATAGTGCTGACAGGACTAGGCACAGTCTTCTTCCCTGACAGGGGCGCTGCAACTCTGTTAAATGCCTTTCTTTTTGGTCTTATAGAGCGATGACCTTAGGAACCTATCCCTCTCTGGCCATGTGGGCTTCGACAGCCTCCCTGATCAGCTGGTCAACAAGTCAACATCGCAGGGCTTCTGCTTCAACATCCTCTGCGTGGGTAAGTCATCCTGTGCTGTCAGGCGGTTAGCTCACGGCAAGGGGTGCAAGCGTATTCAAAATTAGCACCTTCTCCTTCCTGCAAAGGCTAAGGTCTGAGCCAGTGGGGACCGTAGTGGCAGGGAAGTGACAGTTTCTTCCCAGAGCTTCTCCAGGATAAAATCTAGTGCCCTTCTTTTCCTTTTTTCTGCCCTGTCCCCTGAGTCAAAATGTGGAAATTTCTAGATGTTAAAAATCTACCCTTTTGATAGTCATGCAGTTCTGCTTTCCGCAAGGACTGCCCATAAGGAAACTGAGCTAGCTTGGGAACTAAATGTATTTTTAAAAGAATGTTAACTTAAATCTGCTTTTCTCTGGGTTGGGCACAGAGGCTGTTTCTCAATAAACTACATTGCTTCCCTTCCAGGCTTTGCCTGCCTGTCTTGTTATATTCTTAGTTTCCTCAGTTGGAAACGATGCCATTTTTAGTCTCCAAATGCTGTATTTCAGAACAAAGCCTGTCACCTGTTCTCTGCTGCATTTAATCTGGGTGCTGCAAGTTGAATTTATAGCCAGAGTTACTGTGTTACTTTTCCCAAATTGTTCAGAGGGTGAATTATGGGGAGGTGACTGCTTCTCTTGGCCATAGAGAGATACCTGCTGTCTTGGTTCTCTGTGGGTACTAGACAGTTGGACAGCCCTTGGTCAGCCCTAGGGAGCCATGTGCCAAAACACCTTTGACCTATTAGTGGACCTCTGTAAGATGCCCCAAGAATGTGGGCCTGTGAATTGACAAAAATCGTGAGTTTTAGTTTGGCAGAGCAGTCTACAAACGTCATCTTTCCATTCATTGTTCATTTAAGCCTGTAAGAAAGGAATATTGTCCCTGCTAATTAGTTACATTTATTAGCTGGAAAAAACCCACAACCCTCTGACTGTGATTTTCTACAGCAAGATGAGAATTTCTATCTGCAGTGCTGGGTGAGGGATCTGTAAAGAAATCTGGCAAACAAACTAGATTCCTCTCTGTAGCTTTGCATGTCGAAGAACAAGATAAGAGAATAGTTTTACCTCTACCAACGCTCACGTGGCTCTCTTAGCAGCATGAAATCACTTAAAATTCAGCAGTGAACGTCTCTATTAGCAGGCAGCTCTTTGATCAAAACAGCATAAATTAATTGCCTTTTTCTCTTGCAGTAAATATCCCTCTCTTAGCATGACTTGATATGTCTCCATTAACATAGCAATTTGGTCCAACTCTTTTCTCTTGTAAAATGTGCTGATCAACCACTTTTCGTCCCAAATTAAAATTTCACACAAATTGCTGCAGTTGTGCAAGGAATAGAAATCCCCCCCTTTAAAAAACAAAAACTATTGAAATTGTGTTTTGAGAAAGGACAGAATTGTCTTTGGTATTGTAATGTGAGGCTTTTAATTGTGGGATGTGTGGATAAAATACTGCAAAGCCCACCTAGCACAGCTGCATTCACATCAGGAGCTCACTAAAATACGTAGCTTCAGAGGTTAACAGCCTGTGCCATCAGTTTAGGACTGATCTTTTCATGTGGGTTGCACTCTATGTGGGCCTAGATTTTGAGCTACAATGTGATATACACTTTCTGTCTTCCCCTCTTTCATTTGTTCATTCTTTTTTAAAAGCTTGCTTTATGTCATGCAACTTCCCGGGGTAGGAATGCTGCGACAAGCATCTCTCTGCTTAATTATTTTACTGGGCTTTAAGTAATCACTTACCTTTCTGAGCCTAGCATGAAAATGGTCGAAGTCAAAGCCAGGAAAATGAGCTGTCGAGTATTACAGAGCAACAGGCAGTTGCTGAGTAATGGTATTTGCTTCTGTGGACACAAATACTGTACGAATCTCTGAGGTCTGCAGAGTGGAGGCTTTGCATATTTTGAGAGAGATTTTCATGATAGGAGAGCTGCATACAGCCTAGAGAGATGCATGAGGGCAATCCCATATAAAGGCTCCCCTCTCCCACCTGAAATTTTGCATTGCTCTTTGATTATTCACTTCTATTTAAGATTTTGGGAGCGGTTGAGAGGTTGGGATGGGACCCCCTCACCAGCCTGACCTGCAAATGCCAGAGCTGCACACTGCAGTCCAGGAGGTCTGTCCCAAATCCCAGCATCTCTTCAGCTGGAGCAACTTCAGGACGTTACCTCAGCCCACTCTCTGCTCACAGCATGGGTAGCAGTAGCAGTTTGAGAGTGTAATTGCGAAGCAAAAACTTTTGACTTAAAATAGGATTTAGGCTAATGTTTTCATCCATGTTACTAATTGCACTGGGAATTAGTGAACCTGTAATAGTTTTAAAAGTTGGTATTTAAGCAGTGTGCTATTTTAGATTTTTTAAAACTCTTAATGTATTTCTCTCTTAATTTTTCATTGCCCAAGTTGCACTATGGATTTTTGTGATCTTCTTGAAAAAAGAATGGAAACTGAGCTGAAAAAAAAAAAAGGCACAAAACCACATAGAGAATCAGATGGGGGAATCAAACTGAAAGTTGAGAGAATTTACAACTTTCTTCTGTAAAGAAAGTTATATCAGAACTAGGACTTAGCCTACACGATTAAAAAGAGAATTAAGTATTTCTCAAGAAGAGGTTCTTGCTGTCCTGAATACAGATGTCACTTGTGAGGTGGGGAGGTTGGGGTTTTTCATGCCATCAAGCAGGAGGGAGCCTGCATCGCCAGTCTGGTCATAGCAATGTGAAAACCGTGGGGAACAGCTGAAGACTGCTGGAAGCAAGTGCTTTTATGGGAAAGGAATGGTTATTTGTCTCTATTTCACTGCTAGTGTAGCAAGTCCAGTAACAGTGTTCTAGCAGCAACAGGCATTTGCTGGGTCGTCATGGAAGGAGTCCCTTTCCCCTCTCCGAGAAGGGGGGCTCACTTGGCAAATCTCTAAGTAACTAATCTTAAAACTGATGTGGGTTTATTTTTTAAGTTTTTTTGTCTTATTTGTGTTTTCCCCTCTTCCTTCCCGTTTAGTACCTTTTCTTCAGGGAGTCTCATAAGCTTCAGCTTGTCCTCTCTAATTTCGCCATTTCCCATGGACAACATTAGTAGTAGTACTACTGGAAAAGACTGTGCCTATGTATGTGTGTAAAATAAGCCCCTTTACGTCCCCAAAATAATGAAAAATCCCTGAGATCAGTAGTGCTTAGTATCTCTGGTGATGCCCTTTTTGGTATCCTTGCCTGTGATTGTGGTCCCTTGAAAACCCAACCCACAAATTTCTCTTGCCATTCCCAGCACAGCAGCCTAGCTCTTCACCTGCGGGTGATGACTTTTAGGTCTGAAGCCATTTGGTTTATCGCAGTGTCTGTTAGGGTAGCAGCCTTGGCATAGCAGGGGCTCATTTCAGATTCACATCCCCAGTGTGTGGTCCTTTGATTGGGTATGTCTGCAAGGTGTGCTGCAGAGACCAGCTGGTGTGACCCGCGGAGGAATTAGTTGGAGCCCAGCAGCAGAAGCCAGGGCTGCCACCTCCTAATATCTGCAAAGCCCCTGGTTCAGTCCTGGGGGATTGGTAAAGATGGGGATGGTCTCAAAAGACATCTGTTCCTGAAGGGATTCTTTTGCTTAGCTATGTGCATGTAGCCTAATTCCACTGCTACCCAAGTGGAATAACTCCTTAGCCTGGCAAATGTGCCTGAGAATGAGGAAAAGCAATTGGACCAGACTCATGTTACCTTTGTCTACTCAGGCGAAACTGGCATTGGCAAGTCAACGTTGATGGACACTCTGTTCAACACGAAGTTTGAAAGTGAACCTGCGACACACAACGAGCCTGGCGTGAGATTGAAAGCCAGGAGTTATGAGCTCCAGGAGAGTAATGTCCGTCTGAAGCTGACTATTGTTGACACAGTTGGATTTGGCGATCAAATTAACAAAGATGACAGGTAAGTTTATTTCTGTCAGGAGAAGGAATCCTTGTGCTGATGTGCTCTGAAGGACCTGACCCTGTGTGGGGAGTAGGTCCCTCGCTGTTCCTGAGGGTGTTTCTTCATCCAGATGTGGCAGCTAGCATCACTCGCCCCATGAGAGAGGTAGAAGTGATGAGAAACTGAAGTGAACAGCAAACAGATCAACTAGGCTACAGAGCTGAAGTTGTGTTTCTGCCCTTGTTGTCTCTGTGCAGTTTAGTTGAAGTCTCTGCTTGAGTTGAAACATAAATATTTGAAAGCATGAGTTCACGTTGCAATTATGTTGCATCTTTTAGGGAGCTGGAACTCAGATCATAGTTCCTGTTCACACCATCCTGCAGTGTTCAAGCTGAAGTGGGTTTTACTGGGTGCTGATTTTCATGTTGCGTGCATGAAGTAAATATTCTGGGCAGCCTACGCAGTCGCTTGTGTCCATCCATATGGACTTCTGCTGTAGTGTTAAAACTAATCATTCTGTGATCGTGGCCAATATGCTAATTAATGCATTTCTTATGTCTTGGAGCCATACGTTCTCTTGTTGCTATAATCCCAGCTCACTCTGGAGGGTTGTTTGCGATCCTCTTCTCTGCACCTTGCCAAGTGAGGGGCACACTCGCCAGCAGCACCTGCACTGACCAAAAGCTATTAGGGCACTAGGTAGGTAGACAGCGTGAGCTCTTTGGAAACGCAAGCTTACCATCAAAGTGTCGCCCAGGATCCTTGTTAGCATGGAAACTGAGCAAGTTCTGCTTGCTGTAGATTTTTAAAGAAGATATTAGAACGCTTTATTTCTGTAACGCTTCCTTGCTGCTTGACCTGACACCAAAACGCAGCTGTTGCCCTTGCTTTGCTGCTCCTGCTTCTAACTAACACTGCAAAACCAAAACGGTGAGGGGCACGGGCTGGCTGGGGGGAGAGCTCGGCACGTCAGACGCTGCCATATGCTCTCGGGTGAGAACAAAAGCTGCTCAGAGGAGGAGCAGGTGCTCGGAGCGGGGATGCTCTGCAGCTTGTTACTGCCGGGTCACTTTGCATTTGCTTCATTCGGCAGACAAGAAGAGCCAGCAGTATTGGTGAAGCCCCTCCAACTTCCCTCTCGGGCAGTTGGAGAGAGGGGCCGTCACAGGGCAGCAGGGCTTAGGGAGATCTTTTGTCCTGCTGCTGTGTCTCGACACATATGGCTTCAGTGGGTGGGCTTTTCTCTATGCTCCTGCTTAGAGCCCTCCCAGTCCACTTTTGCTCTGCTTTTTTACGGTGCTTCCTCTAATACAATCTCTCAATGTAAGGCCTTACTGCTTTCTTTGCAACATGCCTCTGTCTGAGGTTTTTGGGAGTCTTCTGGTCAGAGACGGAGTTTCCAAAAGCAAAGAAACCGGAGCAGCAGTCATGTTACAAACCCACTTAGTGATATCCATGATACCCTCTGTGCCTGCAAATTAACAAGCAGTGCTCAGTACTGTCTTATGGGTCTCTGGTGTTGGCAGTCCTCACGCAGCACTGGCTGTCTTCTGCTATAGCTCTTGCTTGGTAAATCAGGCAAGAGTCTGCTCTGCTTCACCAAGGGTTTTGAGCAACTGCTCAAAACAGCTGCGCTGGCATCTGGAGCAGAGGGGCCAGACAAGAGCCTTGCTGGCTGCCTGTCAGAAGGGAGTTACTGGAGGACCTGAAAACTCCTGATGGTCTGTTTTGTCCTCATGACTGCTTTTAAGGGAGGGCATTAACACTGCTGTGAATCCAGGGCTGAAGGCAGTGGTAGTGTTGTCTTGGTGCCTTGGTCTCAGTGCCCTCCTTCGAGAGCTTTCTTGGGCTGGAATTCCGGGGGCTGCTGGAGGGAGGAACAAACTGAAGTTTCCTTTCCAGAAACACAATCTGTTTGTCAAATCAGGGCATGTTACACTACAGCAGCTTTTTTATCTCCAACAAAATGGTCCCATTAAAGTACACAAACAGTGCAGTTGTCTCCTGAGCTTTGCTCACAGGCTTCAATTCCCAAAATGTTCATTTTATCCCTTTGTGAATCTCCCTTCCGTCTTAAGATCACAAATAAGCTTTTGGACAGTTCTGGACAAGATAGGGTAGGTGGCAGTTTGATGTTAAAATTTTCCTGTGTCAGATGATTCTTGGTGACACTGGCAGAGCAGCAGCTCAGACTGTAGTTGGAGAGACTGCAAAATACATTCTTTTTCAGGGTAGCAGCTTTGTATGATTTCCATGCACCTAAAGTCCAGGGTCTCTGCCACTTTATCTTGCTCATATGTCCATGATGCTCTGCCCGTGCACCAAGTGGAAACACACACTTGCAAAGGTTGGCTTTGACTATAGGTTGGCTGGGGAGGGTCCTAAGAGCAGCGCTTGTCCCATAATGTACAGAGCACCAATGAAGCTTCCTGAGACGGATCAGTGACCTGTGTTGTCCCAGCAGTGAATGCCCTGGTTTTCTCTGTGCTGTGTTTTCTTTCTTCAGCTACAAGCCTATAGTAGAATATATCGATGCACAGTTTGAAGCCTACTTGCAAGAAGAGCTGAAGATCAAACGGTCCCTGTTCAATTACCACGACACCAGAATTCATGCCTGCCTATATTTCATTGCACCAACTGGACACTCACTGAAGTCCCTAGACTTGGTCACCATGAAGAAGCTTGACAGTAAGGTACTTGCTGCTCATGTTATGACCCTCTCATGGCCCTGCTAGTGCTTTTGTGATCTTGCTGCTTAGGCTTAGTTAAACCTACTTGGAAAAATACTGTCTGTTTTTAGCAGCGGGGAATTGCAGAGGTGCCGTGTGAAAACTTTACCTTGGGCTAGCTGCTAGAATGGGTCATGAGTCACTGGTTCATATGCTGCAGAGTTTTATTAAGAGTTTGGGCTCCTACCCTCTTTCAGTCCCATCTTGGGTTGGGAAACTTGACCACTTGCTCCATAGCTGTGCTATGAACTTAGCAATCTGAGAGCAGGAAACTGTATTTACGAGGATGCATTAGGAGACCACTATTTTTTTGCTTTCCTGTGGGTTAACTCAGTGAAGTTTAGTGACAGGCTTGTTCGCAAGTGAAAGATCAATTGGCTGTTAAAAAAGAGAGAAAAGTGTGTTTTCCTCCTTAAATAAATAAATAAAAATGAGAGGTTGAAGTTGAACTCTGCTAGTTCTAGCACTCAGACGTGGTTGCCATCTCTCTTTCACTTTGTCCAACAGATTAATTGGGTTCTTGTACAAAACATGATTTGGTAAGTGTGTGAGAGGAGAATTACATCTAAAATACTTCAGATCATCTTACTAATCAATGAAAAACAAATCAAAATGCTGTGTCTGCATGCTCTGACTGCATCCAACTAGACACGGTGGTTTGGTCTTCCGTGGCAAATGTAGTGTTATTCTAACCATGATCTGATGAACAAGCAGAATATGAAGAGATGTTACTTAGCATGTACTTTTTCATTTATCCTCCTGACTAGCTAGATTGAGAACCAAGATTTATTAAACCGTGGTGTTTCACTAGGTACTTAAAAGAAGATTTAATCTCTTTTCTGTTAGGGAAAATAACCAAGGTACACATGTAAAACCCGAGTATTTAAACTGAGCTTTCTCTTTGCTTCTTTACATCATGATTAAGCAATTTAAATCGGTCTACCTTGCACGTTTGGCTCATTGGATCCCGATTCTGCAGAAGATGAATGATGACAGTGGTTGTTTTTTGCCTAGAGTGACCTATCGATCAGGTTTTATGCAGTGGAGAGGGATCCCTGCTCTATTCAACTTACAATAGGTTTATGGAGATTTACCCGAAGTGAGCTAATTGACATTCATGTTCTGTCTTTTGGCAAAAGGGATTTAATAACTCCAGGCCATCCTTCAAACAGAATTAAGTGATGTAATATAAGAGGATTTTCAAGTACTATAGTTAAAATCCCTTTGTATAGGTAATATCAACATCTCCCTCACTACCATTTCTATCTGCTGTTGCAAGGAAAACCAAGTCCTGCAAGATCAAAAGCAGAAATTGTCCATCTGGAGGAAGGAGAAAGGGAAACAAAGCAGGATTCCTTCTCTTAGTGCATTCTTTCCCTCTCCCAGCAAAGCAGAGGCTTCTGCGGTGGTCGCTGTGCATTGATCTGTTCAGCTATACTGAGGGTACAGTGCCATCTCCCCTTGGCTCCTGAACGGTGTTGCTGTTTTGCCATCCTGCTGCCAGTGTTGCAAACAGCCTGACTAGGGACGAGTCAGTAACTTACCTTTCAGTTCTGTGATAACCCCATCATGCAGTGCCTTCGGATGGTTGTCTTAGGGCTGTGCAGGGATAAATCACCCCTAGCCCCGCAGTACAGCAGTGTGTGGGAGCATAAGAGGGCATGCAGGTGGAGGAAGCGTGCCTGTGCTCCTGCCAGCCCCCACCCTGGGTCGCATGGTTGGATATGGACCATCTGCTTCCACCGCCCGTGGTGTAACAGCAGCACTGCTGCCCACCTGGGTGTCCGTGATAACAACACCCAAGCAAACGCCCACGAGAGGCTATTGCCCGAGTGTATCGCTTGCAGTAATACAAACTGCTGCAGTGTGGAGGAGAAGTGCCTAGATGGTAATTTCCTTTTTTTTTTTTTTTTTTTT
>Ga0065711_1052311_pt1 | contig 10015 bp, 5 predicted proteins | sample Hoacrofraction12_FD_59098 | JGI IMG/M metagenome (GOLD analysis project Ga0065711, IMG submission 59098) | Hoatzin crop microbial communities from Cojedes, Venezuela - Epithelial fraction 12 v2 (version 2) | ecosystem: Host-associated > Birds > Digestive system > Esophagus > Crop | place...
GACAGGACAAGGGGCAATGGGCACAAACTGAAGCAGAGGAAGTTCCGTCTGAACATGAGGAAGAACTTCTTCCCTCTGAGGGTGACGGAGCACTGGAACAGGCTGCCCAGGGAGGTTGTAGAGTCTCCTCTAGAGATATTCAAGACCCACCTGGACAAGGTCCTGTGCAGCCTGCTGTAGGTGACCCTGCTTCGGCAGGAGGGTTGGACTAGATGACCCACAGAGGTGCATTCCAACCTCTACCTTTCTGTGATTCTGTGATTTCTTTGAAGGCCTTCAGAGGCATCTATATTGACTATATGGAACGTGCATTAGGTGCTAAAATTCAAGTGGAAAATCAGCAGGCTAGATATGAACCTGTGCCTTTTCAACAACAATAATCTGCTGATTTAATAGCATGCTGGACCTCTGGATTGAAGTCTTTTGCAAGTGCCCAAATATAGTATTTTAGGTACACAATTTTAGGCTACTAGCTTTGGGGAAAAAACAAACAAACCAGCTTTGGCATATATACCATTGATTTTCATTCCCCAAATCCAGACATTAACCTTGCTGGCTGCTTCATTTTTAAACGCTTGTGGTTTTACAATTTAGTGTATATGCACAATCAACATGCATAAGCCTTATAAATTATCATACCAAATCATAATTCACTGAAGTTTTAGCAAAACATGCCAAGCTAAAAATAGGAGTTCAAAAGTTCTAGACTGTCTCGGTTTTTCAAGAAAATGCCAGTATTACTGAAATTTATATGGAAAAAGATATTCTAAGTATACCTTAAGAGATCCATGGGACCATGCTGTTGGCATGTATTCTCAAAAAAAGCTGCCACAAAATCTTGCAACAGTGGAAGAATACTGCTTGACCTTTCCTGTTTTGGGGTTTTATTTTTTAAAAACAAAAGAATTAAAATCAGACATCAAGCTGAAAATTACAAGAACGATTTAAGCACAATAAGTAACAAGTGGTGTGTCTATCTCTGCAATGCTTCATTGTCTTCATTCTTTCAAGAATTAAGTCTACCTATGTCAGTCAGCAAGTAGCAGAAAAAAGCTGGAAACATATTACAGGGTTTACTGATAATGTCTATTATTCTTGCCTAAGGATACTAACACTGGATTAGAACAATCTAAACTATAAATTTATGATTTTACGTAATTGTTTTCATTGTCTTTAATCATATGTCTAATCTTGGTGATTCTATTTTTCCCATCTATATAAAGGAGCATTACATTACAAAAATATCACGAAGATTAATCAATTCAATAAGTGTTTGAAAGAACACACAAAACCCAAGCCTTATAAAGCCAGCAGACCAACGAAATGAGTTTTGGAGTGGAACGTTACCTGCGAAACAAGGAATTTACACAAATGATAAAAAATTTCTGCATTCTGAGGATTCTTCTCAAAAGCTCCAATCCACACTTTGTAGGCATTTTCACTCTGCTCCATCTGCAAATACAAGGTGGCCAAACTCTCCAAGAGCTGACAGTTGTTAGGGCAGAGCTCCAATAAAGATGTACAAAGCTCTGCAGCCGACTTCCACCTTAAAGAAAAGTAAAGGTGAGTTTTCAAAAAAGCAGAGTTGAGTACTCCAATTAAAAATGTCTTAAAACAACTTACCTTTCAAGAAGTTTCAGCAAAACTATCATGTTTCTGTAGAGAGGAAAGCAGATAGCTATTCTTTTGTCAGCCTCAAGGCTTTCATCAGTACATGTTCTGACCGCATCTTCAACACAAAAGTATAAAATCAAGCCTTTAGACTTAAAACAATGTCAAAGTAACTTGAAGCTTTAACATAATAAAAAGTCTCATTTAACATAATGAAAACATCTAAGTTTAAGAGGGCTGCTTTTGCAAATTATTAAAAAAAAAAAATATTGAAGATGACCATGTTTGAAAAAGCTCTCTTTCTTAGCACTTATCACCACAGTGCAAAGACCAAAGTCTTTCAGAAGTTTCATCACTCATTCATTTAAAAAACAGGAAACATCCTACCAACAAAATGTTAAAGCCATATTATGGATAGCAGTCTATCACTATATTTAAAACTACATTTCAGGGTAGCTGCTTAAAGCTATTCAGACAAAAGCTAATGTAGGATATTACTTCTCTTCTCAGCATAATGAAAAGTTACCCAACAATGAACACCCCATAATGAACACCCCATTATCATGGCTAGACTGCCTTCACGCCCACAGCTGGGTTACTCAGTCTGTCCTTGAGATTTCCACACGGCATTACCACCTGCAGCAGATACATTCTCAATGGCAATTCAATATTGCTGCTGGCTAACACGCTCAGCTGACACAAATGAAGACAAACACATGCATTGCTCTGCCTCCTCTAAGGAAACACACTAATCTCCCAGCAGAGTAACTTTCCAATAGACACATCCCATTGAGGGGACAGAGGGTAAGACAGAACGACAACAGCAGCTTAGCTTTTGCTTGCATAGGCCCAAGAAATGTCATACTGTCACAAGCCACTGGTCTTTATCTTCATAGAATTTTTGCCACAAAAATGATCAAAGGGCTGGAACACTTCTCCTACGAAGTAAAGCTGAGAGAGTTGGGGCTGTTCAGCCTGGAGAAGTGAAGGCTCCAGGGAGACGTTATAGCAGCCTTCCAGTACCTGAAGGAGGGCCACAAGAAAAGTGGGGAGGGACTCTTTACAAGGGCATGGAGTGATAAGACAAGGGGCAATGGCTTCACGCTACAAGAAGTTAAGTTTAGATTAGATATAAGAAATTCTTTACTATGAGGGTGGTGAGGCACTGGAACAGGCTGCCCAGAGAAGCTCTGGCTGCCCCCTCCCTGGAAGGGTTCAAGGCCAGGTTGGATGGGGCTTTGAGCAACCTGGTCTAGTAGAAGGTGTCCCTGCCCATGGCAGGGGGGTTGGAACTAGGTGATCTTCAAGGTCCCTTCTGACCCAAACCATTCTATGATTTTATGATTATAACTCAGAGAAAAAGCTAAAGCTCTGAATTATAGATAAAAAAAACCTCAGTGTGTGTGTGTTAAGTACTCAAGAACAGGGACTTTCCTCACTGCTATGTTCAAATCAAGACAAAAATATTCACTGGATTAATCCCAATGGCTTAACATAGTCATCAGCAATATTGCACTGCCTTGCAAAAGTTAGATAATATTTCTTGATTTACAACAAGTGATCAATGTATTAAGTAGTTTACCTCCTTAATCTTACCTTCGAACATAGCTAACAGCACATCAGGACTGGTCTTCACATCTTTAACTGTTTGCCACGGTATTAAAAATGGCTCTTTGTTCACTATCCTTGAAGGACTGACATTAGCTGGATCATACAACTTGACTGGGAGAATGCCAAATTCAGTTAGATATATGTAAGCCAGCCATGCCAAGCAACGGTCACTTACAGTAAGACGTTCTGATATTATCTTTTCATTTGTTGATTTTAAAGCATTCTGCAAAGGTTAAAAGAAATACATTGTATTTGGACCATAAAATAAGAAAAGGAAACAGGAAGAATAAGTTTTAATATTCTTAAATCTTTTCCACAGAAAAGACAGGAATTAATTCTTTACGTCAATCATAATTATATCTGGCTTATATGAATGATCCTGATTCTATGTGGCTTATGTGAATGTGTGACTATTCAGATCGTATGTATAATTTCTAGTAACAGGTTTAGAAAAACTGTAGATTGTTATTTTGAAAAGTGAACACAGATAGACTTTGAAAACATGCGTCTCCCAACATGTACTCCATTTTTCTGCTAAATTCTTGGACAATTACTTCCAGTGGCACAGAAATAACACATTAGCTCTAGAGACAACTCATCTACAAGTTGGATTCAGCTTGCTATGTCCTACTGGGTTTTGTGGTTTTGAGGTGGTTTTTTTTGTTTGTTTGTTTGTTTTTTAATTAAGCTCTAGTTATACAGCTACTAAGTTACAGCTATCCAAGTCTACTGAAAGCACCACCATCTCTAGACACATCATTTTTTTTTAAAAAAAACACGTATTGGAAACACTACTGAGAACAAGGATACTGCTTCAAATTTTCCTACCAGTCATATACTAAACTAGAATAACCCAGCTAAATTGGCAGATACCAAATAAAATCACTAGAGCATGCAATTAGTCAAAGTCTAAACACAACTGCTCCTAAACCAGAACAGAATCATGGCTAGTGATGTGCCAACATTTTTCTGGATAAATGCAGTACAATCAAAGAACACACTTTAAAGGGAATGAGAGTACTTGCAAATTTAGGCAAAATTCAGCAGGGCACTTGTTTTTGAAAGTTTTTGCCTATTACAGGACATCTCACTTATTCATCCTTTAAAATATTTACCTCAGATACTTTGCTTCCAGGTTTTCAAAAAGACACATTGCTACTTACTCTGAAGTAGCATTTACTTGGAAATTATCTTCTCTTAAATACAGTTAAATAATCTCTCCTCAAGACATTCTTTTCAACTACACATTTCAGATGAATATATAAAAAAAAAAAAAAACACAAACATGTTTGATTTTGTGATGATGCTTTGTGGAAAGGTAAGGGAAACCGATCTATGTTGTTCTCCCATATACATGGGATTTCCTTGTCAATTCACCACAAATTGAGGTTCTTCTCCCTCTGTTGTTTTTGTTCATTCAGTGTTACACTTATCAGTACTGCTATGTTTAGAATAGCTTTTGGAGAAAGCCAACATAACATTACACTTTTCTATCTACACTAGAGCTAGGAAAAAGCATTATGGCCTTAAAGCACACAGCATAGACAAATGGGTTAGGGTGCAGCAAGCAGCAGGTGCCACCTGCCGGTACAAACAAAAAAACCTCCAACTACAGCAGCTCCCACTTTGAGTAGGAGCTGATGGCAGCACTCTATCTCTCACCTTCGCCCACCACTTCTGCTGTCTACAGAACAGCAACAGTCACCCAAATTCTTTCTATACTCACAATAAAAGCCTGAGATAACTCCATGACTTTGGAACTCATGGAATCCGATTTAACAGCCTCCAAATTTTGGAGCAAGACATACTATGTTCTTTCCCAAGAATTACTAGTTTCATAGTTTCTGTAGCATTAAATATTTAATTACCTGAGGCAACACATACTCATATGCCATTCACTGCAGAAAAGTGTTTTACAGCTTACCAGAAGTTAAGAATTACTTTGCGATGTAGGGGTCTAGGCTATTAGCTACACAAGCAATATAGGTAACAAATCCCCAAAGGTATATCCAAATTTTACAATGGCATCATATCTCAAAACAAAAGTCTCTAGGAGAATTCCTTCAGCAAATAACGGAAGGAACAGTTTTTTCTAAAACTGACACTACTGGAGTCACAGACATTAGAAAGGTGAAGGTATGAAGACAGTTCTTGGGGTGGTAACCTGGAAGTTACCTGCAGCAGAACAAGAGCATTCTGATGTCTTCCTGCAAACAGGCTTAAGTGAACCCTGTACAAGAGAGTCTCCAGCAGCTGAAAGGACAAGAGATTTGGATTTTCTTCTCCCCCTGTCCCTTCCATTAGGAACTGTAGCATCCTCCCACATACGTAGTCTTTTCCATCAAAGGAATTCTCCAAATTCAAAAACTAGAGAGAAGTAATTCGTATCAATAACAACAATCATCATCATCATAATACTAGCAAAGCTTCTAGGTTGAAGTTTAAAATCATATGAATCACAAACTTTGGATAATGTCTTTCACTATCTTATGAACCGTATTTCCCCTCCTCACACCAAAATTTCACATTAAACCTCAAAAAATACTGTTTAATATTAAAGATCAAATAGTCAAAATTAAAATTTAAGTAACAAAAAAAAATATGAAATGTAACATCTTGATATTAAGTAACTCGTATTACCTGAGGAAAAGTGATGATTTCTACAAATATCCTGCAAACAGAATTCTGAATCACTTCATTTTCTAAACAACTTTTGAGTTTTCAAAAAGCTACAGTGTTTTTCATTTCACACTTTCCCTGTCATGTGCTGGTGTCCTACAGTAGAAAACGCACACTTACATGAACATTTCATATATACTTTTTTTTTTTTTAAACTTACTGTCCACCAGATTTGATAAGAGGGAGCATATTCCACCGCTGTTTCACACATTTCCTGTATCTCCTCCTTGGTTCCTCTTTTTGAGAAGAGTCTGAGGTAATGACACCAAATTTCAGGATTTTCTTTGTTGTTCTCAAGGGCTCGAGCCAAAACATTTAAAGTAGAATCTAAACACTCAGATGATGAGCTGCAAAAATTAAAAAATTTAAAAAAGCATTCACATCAACTGTGTTAGTATTAGGACTTACACAATATCAAATATGAAAAGGGATGCTTATAATTAGAATGGAAGTGACACACCGTCGGCCATCTTTTTTGTTTTTTTTAACATGTGCTGTCCTTTGCTATGAAAGTTTCAAAATTTCAGTAAGTTTTCATCCTTCAAAGGTTATTATAGGTGCAATTATCATAGTGCATGGAAAAATGAGTTTTCTAGGAAGAGTGCCAATTTGAGTTCAATTTAATTGAAAATGGGTAAGATTCATCTGTAAGCACAAATCTCAAGCTGCAATCAAGGCACTTACATCATACAGACTTAAAAATGTAAGTAGAAATTTCAAAGGCTTACTAAAGTAAGTTTGAATATTTTTGTTACATATTTAGTTTATTTTCTACAGACATCAAATATAAGCCTTTATTTCAGGTTTCTATGCATGTCATGCAGATTTTTCTCTGCCTCTAAAGCATTAAAAAAAAGTGATTTTACTTTTTGAGATAACTATCATGAGATGATACCAGCAAAGTAATACAAGATTAACTCAAATAACTGACTATATTGCAAACCACAGAGATGAGCTTTAATTCATAAACAAACTTCCATAAAACCACAGAAAGCTTCTGAGGTCATATTTATTCTGAAAACACCTTTAGAAATGACTTTGCATAGACATTTATGAGTGGAAAAACACGTCCCAGAATAAAACTAACACAGTTAACCAGCATAAGTCTGAAGCCTTCCCACGCCCTTCTATCACCACTGCCACCTACGAAGCCACTCAGTTTCTTCAGAGTGGAGGCAGGGGGGCGGTAAATGGTGGAGGTGGCGGTTTTAAGGAAAGGATCGGTTTTAAGGAAAGAATGTATTGTCTTCCACGAGGTTTTATCTCTTCTCTTCTCCCCTCCCCCCTCCTTACATTTAGAAAGCATGCTCTTCTCACCCTGCCACTTGCTGGTAGTATTGCCTTTGAGTACCGGCCTTTCCAATTCTAACACTTCTACTGTTCAGGCAGCTATTGATATAGCTGAACTGATCTTTTGCTACATGTTCGATTACCTACAGTTCACACAAAGCTTTTAGGAGAGCTGCTCCTCTCCATTCCCCTTTCCTCCCTGCTGCAGCTGCTTATTCAAAGTCAGTCTCTAGAATGAAACCATCACAACAGAACTCCTACTGAAATCATCTGATTGTCAATTAAAACATTGTACCCTGCAGAATAATCTGAAAGAACAGAAACTAGAGAAACTTAGAAATCCAAAAGTTAAAAAAAAAAAAAAAACCACCACAGTAAGAAATTGACTGCTCATCTGGACCATTTCTATAGAGATAAAACCATATAGCAGAACTGTTCTTATAAGAAAGTTTTCTGATGAAAGTCATTTCAAACACTACTCCAACCATTCACTCTGTAAAGGAGAAGCTGATTTGAATTTATTTATCCACTGCTTTATCACTGGAAGTACAACATTCCACTGTAATCTTAGGAATACATTAGGTTGTGCACTTTTCAAACACAAACAATATTTCTCCCACGCTACTTTCCATCAGCTTCCGTTCAGAATCAGAACCTACCTAACGATAAACCGTCAGTGTAATTTATTACTCACATACTATACTTGATACAGTAATGAATCTAATCTGTTTTTTAACCTGCTTTTAAGTAAAAAATTATTTGTGGCATTGCTGAACAAAGTTATTTAACATCAGAAAGGAAACTTCATCATAGCAGCATGGCTAGAACACAAAATCAAAACAAAAAATGTAGCAAACTTACCCTTCACTTTGATTCAAGTACTTGTATGCAAGTTTAATCCAAAGCTGTACATCACAGGGGTTTTCCTGAACACTTGCCTCCAAGTTGGAAATGTCATCAGTCTCACTTGTAAAATACCGGACATCATCTGGAGTCACCACGGCATCAAGAGCCGGAACTCTTTTTTTATGTTCTGTGGGATTGACTGCAAATAAAAAATTTAAATTTTTCATTTCAAAACAAAAGCGACCTGTAAGATTAGAACTCACATAAGGGGTGGCATCTATATATTTCAAATATAGCCACTGACCAGAGTGAAACACAGCTGTTTCAACATCCTCTAAAACTTTGAAGTGTGTGGTCTGTAGAAAACCGGTTATCTTTCAAATGCGAAGGCAAGAAATAAGTAGCAGTAAAAGGCTGCTTTGATCAACAGACAGCAATTAAGGCAGGTCATTAGGCAGCATTAGGAAACATACACATCTGAAAGAAAAAACTACCTCAATTCTGAGACTCTAAAAAATCCTTTTTACAGCATTTACTAACAAATCCTAAAGCTCCCACTTGCACGAGTCACATGTGAAACACCGTTCAGGTTACTGACGCTCTAGCAATCTTCCAAGTCTCAAATGCTGTTTAACAGCAGCTTTTTTTAACTCCTGACCGCAACACCAAATACTAACTCTGTACAAATTTAAGATAACTGAACGCATGAAGTTTCACTACTTCTAGTTCTGGGAGAGAAAAATAAAAAATAAAAAAGAATCCTAACAGTCTATGGGCAAAGCTGAAACGTTCTAGGGAAACTCTTCCTTATGTTCCATTTAAGAACAGGCAACCAGAAGTTCCACCTCAACTTCCAGTCACACACTATACTAAGTATTTTTTTTTTCCCCCAAATACAACAAATTCAGCTCAAACTTTACCACAAGTTTATGCACAATAAAGTTTGCACACAGGAAATATAAGGTTGAGAGAGCTATTAGAAACAGTGATTTTCTTAAGAACCGCTGGAAAAATCAGGTGCTGGGAAGAGGTTGGTAGGTATTTCCCCCAGTACTCTTTTGTAATGTATGCCATGCATCCAGATTACCGTATTTAATAGGTCCAACGGCCTGTTCCTCTTCACCACTGCTACTATCTAACAGAGGTTTTCTCCAGTACTTTGGTCTCCATTTCCTTTTATCTTTCCATGTTGTAAATGGAGGTGCTGTAAACAAGCAAAAAAGTAGAAATTCTTTTACTTTTCTGTATTCAAGATTAAAACATCTTTGCTAACAAAGGTTTTAGATAAAAAAATTCTGCGAGTGCAACACAAGTGTGTAAGTTTCCACATTACTTCTTTAAAACCTATTGTGCTCAAATGCATGTCACTTTCCCAAACTGGACTCCAAAACTTTTATATTATTGCCTTAAAACAAACTCTGCTGCCTTTAATCTACCATAAGCAGAATTTATAATACAGAAATGAATAAACTAAGCAACAAAAAAATATTCTTGGTTTACAAAATCATTAAGGTACTTACATCATTTTAAAAAGTTTATATTGTATTTAATCTACCAAGGTACTTACTGTGACTTCTACTCTCATTCACGTTGCTGGCCAGAAGAACAGCCATCTGATCCACTGACATACGGTCTCTATTTATACCAAAAAGTTTTTCAACATATTTTTCTGAAACAAGAATATTTGTAGCAATTTAGCACAACCTATTCTGAATTCATGAAATATGACTGCTTCAAGAGGTATGGTAATTTAACGTACTAGAACACAGAAATTAAAAACTGAAAATGTTCTTTTCGGCAACTTGCCTATATGGCAACAGCACTGTTATAAAATTCCAGCTCCACCGAAACAGACGTGTCCAGTAGTTACAAAAAGAAGTGAGAAAGTGGAGAGGAAAGGATTCCATGCCCATTGCTCCCCAATCCCCTGAATCCCAGCAAAACTTATCATTCAAAAAAAAAAAAAAAAAAAAAAAAA
>Ga0065711_1052312_pt1 | contig 10015 bp, 9 predicted proteins | sample Hoacrofraction12_FD_59098 | JGI IMG/M metagenome (GOLD analysis project Ga0065711, IMG submission 59098) | Hoatzin crop microbial communities from Cojedes, Venezuela - Epithelial fraction 12 v2 (version 2) | ecosystem: Host-associated > Birds > Digestive system > Esophagus > Crop | place...
CGCTCCGCCGCGCCGGGATCCTCCCGTGGAAGCTCGCCGGCCGCCTCAGCTGCGCCCAGCCGCTCCAGGCCGCGCGGCGGGGGGCCGCAGAGGCAATCCCCATCGTCGCCCTGAAAGGCAGAGGCCCAGCTCACGGGCGAGCTCCCCGGGCTCGGGGGCCGCCTCGCCCGGAGGCAGCAGCTCGGCCGCTCTCCCAGCCTGGGGGAGCCGGGGACAGGCCCCGGCCAGCGCGCCGGGCCCCCGGGGCGGGGGGGCCTGAGGGGGGACACCCGTGACCCAGCGCCTCAGACAGGAGCTCTCCCTCCCGCTGTGACCAACCCCCCGCCTGGACGCGGCGGCCCCACGCACCCCTCGGGGGACGGGGCAAGCCCCGCGCCCCTCCGACGCCCCGCAGCCCCGGGCCTTTCCCGGTGCGGGCACCAACCCAGCCACCGCCGCGGCCGGGCCCGCTGAGGCGGCGACTGCCAGCGCCACGGCGCATGCGCGCAGCGTGGCTAGGCAGCGCCCCCCGGCGGCGGGAGGCCGGTAGCGCCCCCCCGCGCCCCCGCAACACGCTCTCGCACGCTCCTGTTCCCAAAAATACTTTTATTTATAACAATATAGCCATCATCTGTAACATGATCCAAAAATACAGATATACATTTTTACTTTACATTCCTTTTTTTTCTTAATAAAAAGATTTATATTCTCTTCCCTTTCCAAAGGGAACATAGATCTAATTCCTTTTAAAAACCAGAGCAACAGGGTTAAAGCCCTTTCCCCCCCAGTTCGGGCACGCTGCAGTACAGCTGAAGCCCGCAGGCGCTTCGACAATCTCCAGCAGAACATTCCTTTACGTCTGTCACAGTTTTGTTCACCCTTTTCCATGAAAGCAGATTTAACACTGTACATTCAAAAGTCAGGAGAAAGATTAAAAGCAAAAACGAAGGCTACTGGTATTTCTGTCTGTGAGGAGTTTAAGAAAGTCTCTGGAGCCAGGGGTGGGTGGCCATGAGCCGCCCTCGAGGCCGCCGGAGCCCCCGCGCTGGCCCGTTCCGAGTGGTACCGGTTATTGCTGGTACGGGATATTGACACGTGAGGGACGTCAGTCGTACAGCCAAGGAGCGTGCTGTACCTCACACCCCTCACCATCCCTAGCGAGCAATCTTTCCTTCTGAGGGCCGATGCTAACTTCTAGAGCTTATTTTTCTTTTTGCTTTGCTGGTTAAGATGGAAAAGGAAGCCGGCTGCCCCGAGCCCCAGGAAGCGCTTGCTGACAGATCGCCTTCTGCTGTCCGACCCGGCCGCCTCTCCCAAGCTGAGGGTGCTCAGCTTCACATTTCCTCATCCGCAGCCGCGTACTTCCTTAAGGACACGCTTCCAGCAAGACCTCCAGAGAGGCGCAACGGAATCGTGAGATTTGTTTCGAGTCAAATGCTTAACCTATAGCGATACCACTACCAACAAAAGCCAGGGTGGGGGCGAAAGTCATACACGATACCATCGGATGGAAGGGGAAAATAAAACCTGAAACGGCACCAGCGCTGGTCTTGAGGACGCAGTCACGCTCCTGCGGCATTCCAGTGTAGCAGGTCGACGAGGTGCAGGTCTCACTCACCGCTTACTGAATTACAGGCTGGCCCATGAGGTATCACGAATAAACTTACCCTCAAAAAAGAGGCCACAAAAAAGAGGGCTGACTGCATTTCTAAGTTCAGGTTTGTGCGACTGTGCTTTTCCTCCCCCTTCCCTCCAGCAACCTGCTTCTGGTTTGTCTGCCGGCTTTCTGGGTGCTATTACAACAGCAACTGTGCATCATCTTGTAAACGTGACTACGGAAGCTTCATACGCAACGTACAGAGCGATGCGACGCAGCGAAGGCACGTGCACCACACTTCAAATGAAAAGATCCGGGAGACAGGTTTGGGTTTTTTCCATAGCAGATGCAATAAATCTAAATGTTCACAGAAACGCCGTCCCAGCATAAAGAGGTTCCTTCTACATCAGTCTTAACACACCTGCGGCATTTACAAAGCCCAGCGGAGCAAAGCAGGGAAGGAAAATTGGCAAGAGCTGTGTTCTACTTTTTTTCATCACAAAGCACGAGGGTCAGTGTAACGAAAACAAAAAAAAAGACCTTTTTCTTTTGGAAACAGCTGCCAAAATCTTACTAGAAGTGTTTTGTTTTCTTCTGTTCCATTTATTCAGATTGTTTTTACAGCAGAACAAAAGCTTATCTGGAAGTTTGTCAATGCCTTTCCAGCAGCCCCATACCAAGAGCTCCTGCACAATGGTACGCAAAGTAGTACACAGCCCTGCACAAAGCCACCATCAGCGCCCACCAGGGATCACAGCCAGCGAAGGTCACGAACCCTGGCGCATACTGCTGCAGGGGGGGCTGGTTTGGGGCTTTTTTCCCCCCCCTCTCCCCTCTGCCAGCAGAATCACCTTTCCCCACAACATCTTTTATTGTTGGTGGGTAAGCCGCATAATACAGGAGATGTACGTGTGAAGACAAGAGTGATCTCTGCTCTGCCCTCAACTTCTGCATCCACTGTAACTCAGAGGAAGGAAAAAACAGAAAGACTTTCGTTTTCCTGCTCCTGATTTCCTTCTCTCCCTTCCTGCAGCAACTGACACTGATGACAGCAAGGATTCACATTCACAATCTGAAAGGCAGCTTAAAGAAGCCAAGAACATGCAAATGTGCCCCTATTTAACAAGACAAGAAGTCATTTTAAAACATTCCTGCTGGATGGCCTTCTTCAACAGCAGTGTTTCACGGCAAACGCTATTCAACACCCCCCACCAAGCTACCGCATGGCTGCCTTTCAGCTCGCTGCCCGCCATGGGAAGGTACCCGTCACAGCATCGTCCTTATGGAGCCTTCCCCTACAGCTCCTTTTCCCGATCGATCCAGGTGCAACACAGGCAAACACAAGTAACAAAAAAACAGGCCTTCATCTTCTTTTATGAATAAATCCGACTTTCTGTAAGAATACTGTAGGTTTCATCTTCACAGTAATGTACTTAAACGATCTTCAGAGAAATGGAAACAGCCAGGAAAGGTAACGCCCTCTCTCAATATTACTGTCACTAAGAAACACTGCAGGACAATTCCTTTGCTATTTGAAAGTTTCCTCCCAAAAGAGACAAACCTTTTCTACAAGGAGGTGAAAAGTCAAATGGTTTGCTTCTGTTAAGGTTCACGTGATCGGGGGCGAGATCAAGTGAAATAAAGGCAGTGCAAAAGTAGACAGAAGAAATTCACTGAAAGAGAAGGTACGATCACACCTCTCTCCCACCCCTGCCCCGTCAAAACCAAGCACAGTGCTTGGCTCTGAGGGAACGGACTCTGCAAACAGTGAGCCAGCTCTCCCGTTCCTTTCCATACTGCAAAACTGCAGAACAAATGGACTTCTCACCTAAACGACAGAGCCTACTTCTTTCGTGCAGACTACATAGGAGAAAATTCCTTCCTCTCTGCCACACCAAGCTCCAGGCCTAAACTATTTCCATGCTGGCAATGTGCTGTGCTGAAGATACATGCATTTTCTTCTCCTGCAATACCTTACGTGGTTTCACAGACTCCTACAAACTAGCAGAGACTACAGCCACCAGCTGCCCTAGCACTTCACGGTAACACCGATTTCAGGGCTCTGCAAGTGGAACATAAATAAAATCCCCAGGGCAAAGGGATTTGGGACCCTCTCCCAATGTCATTTTCTTATGAGAGAACAGGAATTACAACTGGCCACTGGACAATTAATTATCATACCAGAAAAAGGTAGGTTAAAAAAAAAATCTAGGATAATATTGCAACATGAATGAAGGAATATATTAAATTCTTCTTGCCTCAGACGATGAGTTCCCCTCTACTCCTTACTTCTTTTTCTTTCTTTCCTGAACACAACGAGGACAAAACCTACAGGGGAAAAAGAGGCAGTAATTAGTTCCTGAAGTTAACAAACACACAGCCCAAAACCCTCTTTACTATTTGGGAATGAATGGGTGGGAGGGTGGTTTAAAAGCAGCCAATTTAAGTAACTGCAACAATTTTGCAGTTCACTTTCACTTCAGCCTGTTTCTGACAGGCATCTAGGTAGATGAGAGTGGTCCATTAAACAGAAACTACATACAGAACAAGCCTGTGATTCTTTCCAAGATGAGCACATACATAGGCAAAACCTAAAGCAGTCTTCAAACTTTGCTTCCAGAAGTGAAAAAAATAAATACGTGTCTTATCAATTTTCACCATAGCCGCAACTACGTGACAATACAGCAAACCTGAGATGTAACACATACATGATTACACAAGCCTCGAATCAAAAATGGCTCTGTTTATCATGCAGTTTTGCATATGCCCGGGTCCTTGTTTTGCTCCCACCAGAATCTTAGACTCCTGTGGAAGCAGACTTTAGGAAGAAGGTGCTCCTTGTACCTTTGACCTTCACACAAACACAATTCCAAACCTTGCAAACTCTCTGATGAGAAAAGCAAAGCTCCTCTCTCAGGAAGGGTCACAATGGGGTTTTAATTTTTATTGTGATTCCTATTGAGGCAAATTGTAGCCTGATAAAAAAGCTGTACGTTGTCATACTTACCATTTCCCTTTTGGTTTGGTGGTGAGGTCCACACAAGCGAAGTGGAACCATTCAATTGGGCACTGCAAAACAGAAAGGAAAAACCCACAGAAGAGACACTCAGTGTTTCACAAATGTCACTTTGATTTCGTATGATCTAACTGAGCAAGTACCCCCCCCGCCCCCGGATTTCAGTGTTGTGACGTAGCGAACCATCTCAAGCGCTTACATCTGGGTTGTCACAGCCAATCATTTCTCCATAGGACACCTGGTGACACAGGCAGTAGGTAGGTTCGTTGGGGTCCACTGGCATGTCCAGGACATCCGAGGGATGCACCGACAGGATGGTATCAGCAAACTCTGATCTGTGGACAAGGACAGGTTGCGGACAACACATTTTTCAGTTGCAGGCAACACCATGTTTCCAAGACCTAAATCCCAGATGGGAAAATTCAGTTTTAACAGTATCTTTGCTAAAACACACTGACCCTACTTTAGAGTTGAGATTACAGGACTGCATCTTATCCAATAATTAAAATCATACGGTAGGTCTGATCAAACACAAAACATGAGCTTGACTATAAAGGATTAAGAGAATGATTTGTAGATGCTATGACTACAGTAACAAAATAAATGTGCAGATCACTTCTGCTCACAGATAGAAGAATCTGATTCCCCTCCCCGCCCAATCAATTTTTATATATATATTCTTTTATCTTGCCAGGCATGAGTGAACCCTCTTGCTCTGACAGGATTGTATTAAACTGACCTGTCAGTAATGCTCAGTGGAAGCTGTTTTTTTCTTTTCTGCCCCTCCATTTAGCCAGTCGAAAAAATCAGAATTAACAGGGCTCCTCTAATACAAATCATATGACAGAGAGGGGATGTGCTTTCCTCCTTGCTTCACAAAACCAAATTAGGTTGCTTAAGACTATTTAGGACATGATCGTTTGAAAACAACCCCCAAAATCCTCCAAGATGTCTATAACAACAACAAAACACCAGGTTTTATCTCAATGGGCAAGTATTTCTTTTTATAATCAAGACCACAAGCAACTGTTAAAAATAGCCGCATGACAAAAAAATCAAAGCTATTTTCTCCCAGCTTGCCAACAGCAACAGAGATGTGGATCTTGTCCTTCCAGACAGAGGGCATTCCAGGCACGCTGAGTTACCACATGCCAACCAAGAAGTTAATTAACAAAGCTGACTTGTCCTAAGCAGGACACTAATGACATGGAGTAAGACCAGAACACTCTTAACACCGCTCACCATCCAGACACGAGTCATAAACAGGGTAACATGAGCCTGCAGAAAGTTCATGAAGTGTCAAGCCAAAGTCACTGGAACTGTGACTGGGTACGCCTTACCCTCCTTTGAGTTTCTTTTTCTTTGGTGTGTCTTCTTCAGATGTTCGCCGGCCTCGACCACGAGAGCCTCTTTTGTCTTTCTGACTTCGTCCCTCTATAAAGGAACAAAAATGAAACACCATCGTTTCAACCTATTTGAATACCAGAAACACTCCAGATGTTTTTCTTTTGATGCATTTATTGTTTTGAAATGTGTAACTGAATATGAATGCTGATTCTGAAATACATTTTTATGCTGCACATACGTCAAGTTAGCACGTACTACAACTGAGCAAACTTTCGCATTCGCAGGTTTGGCAATGAAATCATTGCAGTACAATGTTAGCCCATATTGTTGCACAAGATACACACAGCATCACATTTGATTAGATATGTTGTATTTTTGTTTTTTAAAAATATCTCAGTATATTTTTAAACACTCAGCCAGTTAATTGGTTACTCAATAACTAACTTTTAATAACTCAATAACTAATAAGTAACTTTTATCTCCACATCCCTGACCTTACTCCTTATTTCACAGTTAAGGCCATAAAGCTGTATAAATAAATAAAGCTCAAATTTCACTGTAGTCATACGACATTTCTAGTATGCATTACAGAAACTGGTACCTTCCTTCAACTCCTAATTTTTCCTGCTGTTCTCAGCTTGACTAGTATTCAAATTCTGGTAAAGAGAGTGAAATAGACAAATCTCTCCTCAAAAAGATCTTAGAACTTAGTAACAGATCAAGCCTGATACTAAACCTGTTACCCTCCAGAGCTGCAAGAACCTCAGTTCAAGTTTGTCACAGTTAGCTCCCCCTTGGCCAGCACCCCCCTTACAGCAAGTAACCATGGACCACCTCGGGGTGATCTGGCAAGCAGAGACAGTATGTTAGATCCCAGCGCTAGATTTTCTTTTCTTCACCTGTTTACTGCCCAACAGAACACTCTAAATACAAGTAGAGAAGTACACTACGGTGCACTTCTTTTCTTCCTCCAGAAATAACAGCCTACTTTATACCTTAGCCCATCTGGTTAGATATGCTCAGTGCTGGAAAAGGCTGTCAGACATGTCTAATTTACGCACTTTTCAGGCTTCGAGATCCAGGGTTTTCAAAGTCACTGCCTTCTAGTTTATCTTTCAGATCTGCTTCAAACCGCGCCAAGTCGGCGTCCAGCCGGCGGATATGCTTATCCACCTGCACAGAAGAGGAAACCACAAACTGAATTAAAAAAAAAATTTAAAAAATCCCCAAACGAAAACAGGAAGGTCTAAAGCCGTTATCGGCATGAACAGGAGTATAATACTTTAAAGCAAGGTACAAAAGGAGTTTGAAACTAGAAAAAGGGAAATGATACATACAAAGGGAATTACAGCAGAGAGAAAAAGGCAAAGGAAAACAGGAAAAAGCAAGACGACCTAATCCCAATATAGGCAAAGAGAAAGGAAGGAAAAGCGGGAAGGAGGCGGCATAAAGGAGAATCAAAGCAACTCAGACTAATGGTTTGCAGAATAAAACCAGACGATGAGAGACATTAAAAAGAATTGTTTTTTCCCTGCAATTTTCAAGACACATTATTCAACTAGTGTCCACAAAACGCATTGAGTGGATCAGTCTGTTTCTCTGACATTTCACCAGCACGCTATACCAAGACACTTGGTGATAAATACCGGCTTCTGCTTACTACCCCCAATATCAAGTCCATACATGTTAAGGAGGTACCTTGCACTACCCTGGCTCCAATAACATGGCCTACAGAACAGTATTTTAAGCCACCCACAAACTGTGTTGCTGCAATACCTAGTCCTGAAATAAGTGGTTATCTAGGACGCTTTTCAGTCCCTCTAAAATGATTTATACTTTTCTGCAGTATTTGATGGTAATAAAATGTACTGCAGCTGCAGACGTAGCAGAACCCAAAACATCTCTAGAAGCTGGACAAAAACCACTAAGTACAGTCAAAAGGATTCCCCTCCCTCAAGTTTCATCTATGGGATAAAAATACACAAAGATAAGAATTATTCAAGGGACAGCTAACTGGACACAGCAGTAGGGACAGAAGAGAACTGTGGAAAGCTGCATCTTGAGAAATGAGATTTTCCCATCAGGTCCATGGAGGACAGTTCGGTGTCCAACAGATGACCAGAACGGTGGAGATGACAGGTCTGCTTTCTTTTGTCACTTGGAAACCAAGGTAATTCAGCAGATTTCCTTCCATTCCTCCACAATGTAGTATTGAAGTTGACTTCACAAAATGTTGTTTATGGCAAAGACCAGCTCTAAACAAATTATCAGGTGACAGGGGAGCTGCTGGGGAGGAGGGAGTGGGATAAATTTGCTGGCATTATTACACAGCAGAGGGGTACTACCCATCAAGCAATCTCCACGGGGGATAAACTCACTTAACCTTTCACCAGAAGCGAAGCCTACCTGACACAAAACCTGCTAACACAAAGGAGGGCAACAGTAAAAAGAAAAAAAAAAAGCTTGACAACTAATAATTTGTTTCAGTAAGACATTTAACCCAAAACACGAATATGTCAGGCAAAACAGACACTGTGGAAATGTCTTCCACGTCCACCAGCAGTGCCATTCCAGAGCACGGCCGTTGGTAACAGAAGTCTCACTGGTCACAGTCCTCACCATCTCGTACGTCTGCATGGCCAGCTGGACTTTGTCATCGCTGTACTCTTTACATTTGCTGTAGGCACTCTGGATTTTCTTCAGGTGTTCCACTCGCTCCTCGGGTAACATGTTCTTCACTGATTCAATGTACTCTGCTGCAAGACTGTCAATCTCTGCTTTCTTATCTGAAAAGGAAAGTATACACACACCTGAGCAAGCTGTCTGACATACCAAGTATTTTTTTCTTCTACCTCTTCACTGCATTTAGAAGACCTCTCCCGACAGTTTTCTGGCTTCCCCTGATCCCTTAACATATTTACCTTTTTTTTTAAAAAAACCAAGAAGTTAAAGGTACTCGCTCTCCAACACTTGCAGTGTGATTCTGATTTCTCAAGTGTTTTACAGTTAATCCAGAGGAGGGGCTCACAGCTATGACCGGAAACTGAACCGACGGGCTCACAACCTTCAACCTCTTTTCCCACACGCAGAACATTGTATTTGCCACACAATCATTTACCATTCTAACGGTTCAAACGGGAAATCATTAACATGCAACCAGATACGAACACAAACCTCGAAAAAGGAGAAAAAAAAAATCTGGTCTTGCACGAGACACAGCAATCTACAGTTCGGCAGACATGGAAACGTGTGCCAGTAAGGCCATCCACGTGGCTGTCAGGCACAGCAATCTCACAGCTGCAAACGAACATGCAACCGCTGAACAAATCATAGAACGGTTTGGGTTGGAAGGGACCTTAAAGATCATCTTGTTCCAACCCCCCTGCCATGAGCAGGGACATCTTCCACCAGACCAGGTTGCTCAGAGCTCCATCCAACCTGGCCTGGAACACTGCCAGGGAGGGGGCAGCCACAGCTTCTCTGGGCAACCTGGGCCAGGGTTTCACCACCCTCATGGTGGAGAATTTCTTCCTAATATCTAATCTAAATCTGACCTCTTTTAGTTTAAAGCCATTCCCGCTTGTCCTATCACTACACACCCTTGTGAAAGCCCCTCTCCATCCTTCCTGTAGGCCCCTTCAGGTACTGGAAGGGTGCTCTAAGGTCACCCCGGAGCCTTCTCCAGGCTGAGGAGCCCCAGCTCCCTCAGCCTGTCCTCGGAGAGTGAGCTGGAGCCCTCAGAGCAGAGGCAAACGCTGCGCGGTGCTCAGGGGGAGCGGAGGAGAAGCGGCAGAGGGGAGACACGTGCCCCGCCGCCGAGTCTCCAGGGGCTCTCCACCGGACTTCGCTCACCGCAGCACCCGCACGCACCTTCCGTTCTCTGGTCCAGCTCCCGCATCAGCTGGAAGTTCCTCTGCAGCTCGCAGGGCAGGTTCTCGATACCTGGAACGGGAAGGCCGAGAAACACCGCGGCCTGCTCGCCTCAGGGCGGCCGGCCCTCCTCCGACACCCCCCCTCCCCCCCCGAGCCGGGGCTCGGCCGCCCACGGCCACGCCGCGCCGCCCGCCATCGCCCCG
>Ga0065711_1052313_pt1 | contig 10014 bp, 7 predicted proteins | sample Hoacrofraction12_FD_59098 | JGI IMG/M metagenome (GOLD analysis project Ga0065711, IMG submission 59098) | Hoatzin crop microbial communities from Cojedes, Venezuela - Epithelial fraction 12 v2 (version 2) | ecosystem: Host-associated > Birds > Digestive system > Esophagus > Crop | place...
TTTTTTTTTTTTTTTTTTTTTCCGAACGGAACTGGAAACAGCGACATGTTTGCTCAGCAACTTATCAGGGACAATTTAAAAACAGCCATAACATACCATACATGCTGTCTAATCCAAAAATTTAAAAAACAAAAACAAAACAACAACAAAAAAAACCAAACCAAAAAAAACCCCAACATACACAACATGTAAATTATTGCACAAGAGAAAGGCTCAAAGTCTGCGTAAAATGCAATAGTATTGCCCCGATACAGATCATGCATTCAAACGGTGAGAACAAAAAGAAAATAAACAGGGTGTGCTGGTGACAAGCACTTTCCAAATATCCTTAGCTTCCATAATTTCCATCACAAGGGACTAGAAAACCTCTACAGCAATGCAGGATGGGGAAGGGATGGGGGTGGATGGGGGGAGGGGGGGTGTGTGTGTGTGTACGAATATACCTCTATTCAGTTTTTATCTCGTTATTCAAGACTCGATCACTGTGCCATTTTTTCATGTGTTTCTCCAGGGTACTGTACACGCTAAAAGGCATCTTACAAATCTCGCATTTGTAAACGTCCTTTCCCACCTGCCCGTGTGTTTTCATGTGCCGGGTGAGCTTGCTACTCTGGGCGCAGGCGTAGTTGCAAAGCTCACACTTATACGGCCTCTCGCCCGTGTGGCTCCGTCTGTGGACGGTGAGATTACTACAGTTCTTGAAGACCTTCCCACAGTACTCACAAGTGTCGCTGCGTCTGCCCTCTTTTGAGCTGGGCCTGCCAGGGCCCGGGCCACTAATATGGGGGGTGCTCCCTCCGCTTCCCGTGCCGCTGCGGCCTGAGATCCCTCCGTCCAGCTCGCCTGGTGGCGTGGAGAAGCGCAGACTGCCATTCTCCGAGGAGTGCTCGGAGGAGGAGGCGAAGGGCGATTGTCGGGAGTCGCCGAAGCTGAGGAAGGGGTCCTTCAGCTGCCGGGAGGCGGCGTAGCCCGCCAGCCACTGGGAGTAAACGTTCTCGGTGTTGGGCATGGCAGCAGCTGGCAGGTCGAACTCCTTCTCCAGCTTGATGCGTTTGGAGAAGGGGCTCAAGGAGGTGGGGCTACCCAGCAGCAGCTTTTTGGACAAGCCTCCTGAGGCGGACTCCCCCGGGGAGCAGCCCCGGCCGTTGACCGTCCCCTCGTCGATGCGGTCGGACTCACCGGCCACTGAGTCTTCGTCGCAAGTGTCCCTGTGCGCCTCGGGCTCGGGAAGGTGGCCCCGCTTGTGTTTCTCCCCCAGGACCTGGTGGAAGGCCTCACTGAAGTGCTGCATGGAGCTCAGGACCATGCCCTGCATGACGTCTGGCATCGACCGGCCCTCCTCGCCGGCCCGCGAGTTGTTCTCATGGTGGCGGGCTGCCTCCAGGCTCATCCCAAAGCCATAGTCCGGCCTGTCACTCTCGTTCAAGTCCTCCTCCTCCTCCTCTTCCTCTTCCTCTTCCTCCTCCTCCTCTTCCTCCTCTTCCTCATCCCCATTCTCAGGGATCATGTTGGGGTCAGTCTCGCTCTTGAACTTGGCCACCACAGACTTGAGGGCGCTGCTGGCGCTGCCCACCAGGTCACTGGTGCCCGGCTCGGGGGAGCTGGCAGTGGAGAGCCCGTCGTCCGACTTCACTGTCATGGGGGAGGACTTGTGCATGTGGGTCTTCATGTGGCGTTTCAGCTTGCTGGCCTGTGTGCAGGCGTGGTCACAGAGGTTGCACTTATAGGGCTTCTCCCCAGTGTGGCTCCGACGGTGGACCACCAGGTTGCTCTGAAACTTGAAGGTCTTCCCGCAGAACTCGCAGGACTTGGACTTTATGGTCGGCTGGGAGGGAGGAGGAGCAGACTGCAGAGGAGGAAGGGGCGGTGTGGCCAGGAATGGGGGCTTGCTGCCAGGCTGGAAGGGCTGCAGCAACCTTTGCATAGGGCTGGGCCGGCTCGGGGACAAGGGTGGGCTGGAGGTGTTGCCGGCCAGCTCTCGTAGCCTCCGGGAAAAATCCATAGCAGGGGGCTCCATCGCCATGGGGTTCAGTCGCAGCACCCTGTCAAAGGCACTAGGGTGATGGGTGGCCAGAGCCATTTCTTCCGCACCCAGGCGCTCAATGCGATGCGGATCCAAATGGTGCCTCGGGGGAGGGCTAAAGAGGGGCGGCGTGGGTGGGAAACGCCCTTCTCCCAGCCCCGACGCCTCCCTCGAGACCGAGCCGGGTATTCTGAGCAGGTTAAAAGGGTTATTGTCTGCAATGTGAATCCCGTGGAGAGGTGGCTGGGAAGGGCACTCTGCACCTAGTCCTGTTGGGATACCAACCCGTGGTGTCAGGGGGCTGCCGTGCTCACTTTCTAGGTAGATCCGTAAGCCATGTGTGTTCTGTGCGTGCTGCAAGAGGAACCAGGCGCTGTTGAAAGGCTGTTTACAAGTCGTACATGTGTAGCTGCTGGGCTCGTCTTTACCTGAAAAATAACACAACAAGCAGTGTCAATCTCCGGCCGCCCACCATCAGGCGAGAACTCTCCTCCCCACCTAAGTTCCTCTCCTCCAGGACACTCAGCCGGGAGCTGGGGAAGGCATGTCCCAGCTCAGGCGCAGGAAGGGTGCTGGGGACAGGAGGAGGCAAGGGGTGCGACGGGGAGGTCCAAACCCACCCAGAAAGTGCCCACCTCCTCCCGCCAGGCCCAGCGGGATCAGCAGTTCAAAACCAAACCCTGGCAGGTAACCATATCCAAAAAAGCTATATTAAAAAAAAAAGAAAGAAGAGAATGATTAAGTCAACTGATGTCAGCTACGACTTGGCAGACTTTCTGCTGCAAGAGGCTGCTAACATTTAACTTGGGAAGCAAATAAATAAGTAGGTAAATAAATAAATAAATAAATTAAAATCTATCCCCTTCACTCCAGAAATACACACACATTGGTTCAAAGCAGCAACCCAAAGCATCATGACTGCTAGCAACCTGGGCCACATCACATTATTAGTCTCCTCCTTATTTTGAGAGACGAACAATGTGTAGAAATTTTGGCAGCATCTTCTGCTCCATAGCACAGATATGACTCGGGGGGGTAAAAAAAACTAAAAAAAACTAAAAGAAAAATAAAATTAAATAAATAGAGTGTGGGACAGGGAGAGAGGAAGGCAGCGAGAGTGGCAGCTCCACCAGGGAAAATGCTGGAGGGTGGCCAGGAGGCCTGGCTGAGCGCCCTGCCGGATCCACATTATTTCTCTCGCACTGAAAAGAAGCTGAGGATGGTAAATGCCACTTTGGCAAGTAGCGAGCTAACTCTATTTCATGATAATTTATTTTTGGAGATAACATGGACATTATAAAAGAGCAACCAACTAATAAATAACTAAACAAAAAGCCGGCTAATAATGACAGCAGAAAGCAGCCCCTTCTAATATACGGCAAAACAAGGGGAATGAGTAACTTTTTGAGGGCTGTCCACGAGGAAAGAGTGACATGAGATATGGCGAAGGTGAGTGTGCTTCTATCGATTACTGTAATTTTGCAAACAATTCACTTCCACCCCCGTATGGATGTTTTTCACTAAATGTCGGTAAACTGAAACAGGAGCTAAGAGGAGGATAAAAATTCATTTCCAGCCCTGCCCAGCAGATCTCCTAGAGCTGCTGTTCAGTGATATTTAAATGAACAAAACAAAACATGCTCTTGAGGTTTGAATAAACCACAGGAGCCCTCCAAAGACATCAGTGCTTGGGGTGGTCCCTGCCTGCACCACGTATCCCTGCCCTGACCCAACAACTACATTACGAGGCAATTGCTCCTGGGTAAACCTTTTTACATGATGCACTGAGAGCTGCCCCCATTAGGTTTCCCCTATTTGCCTAATATGAGTGGGGTGGGGGAAGGCAGATTTGGAAAGAAAACATCGCTTTATCTGCGACTGTCTTGTTTCCCATCTCACTTGGGAGGAGAGGAAGAAAAGCTTCATATGGGCATTTTCATTCTCCAGCGAGCTGAATGATGATTTGGGGATAGGACAGGCAGGCAGCCCACAGCACCAGCTGTAGTGCCCTGTCGCAGCTTTGCTCCCTGCCTCCCGGCTCTGAGGATATTCTACATTTGGCCTGACAATCTAAATCAGGCGAGTAAAAAGAGACTCGACCATCTATACCAGGCTTTTAACACTTTAAAAGCCCTTGGAATAGTATTTAATGTTTAATCCTGAAGCCGGCATCAGAATAAAATGCACTGTGGTGTTTAGTATGTGCCAAGCATGCAAGCGCAGACAAATACTTAGATCTGCTGAAATTAGAGGAAATTCAATTGGACTTTCATATTCCTATGCTCATTTGTGAGCTCGGAAAAAAATCTTAAACGGGAAGATTTCATCTTGCTTTGCAGTAATGAAGTGGCAGTTTTTAACACCACGATAGGAGCTAACAATGCAACGCTACCTCGCCTCTCTACCTTATAGATCAGGTCAGAGAAAATAGCATTTTGTCTTATAATGAGAATACAACATTGAGCGTTCGCTACCACGTTTTAGTACTCCCATCAACTAGGTATTCTAGATCATAAGGGCAGCTCGTGTAATCATAATGTCAATGAGAAGGGCTGTTACGCCTGAGACTAAAGATTACATGGAAAAAGCTGCTTTGGAACTGGTAATTATTACCAGTCCGCTAATAGCAAATGATGCATTACAATTTCACTCTATAATCTGTATTTCACTCAGCTCCTGCCAGTATGGCCTTATTATATTACAGTGCTCACAAATTCTAAATTCCTAAACTAGTCATCAATAAATGTGTTACTTGCCATAATTTGCAAAATTACTTTGTTCATAACATCTTCAACTGTTATAAAGACTGGAATTGATTTCCTGCATGGCAAAATTGGGGCTACACTGATTTAGTGGAGTGTAAAATGTAATATTATTCTTCATTTGCTTGCCTTAAAAACAAGTTTTCAATTCGCCATCCACGTTTAGTAATCAAGATAATAATTTAAATTTAAAGTCATGTTTATGTACAAAACTTCCCTAAACAACCCACCATTTTCAAGGGAGCAACGTAAAACCAGGCAGTAAAATAAAGCAGCAAAACAGTTAAAATCCACCAGCCATTTGCCTCCACCTCCTGCTTTGAAGAGACGTGATTTCTAATTTGTCTGTTAGTGCTTGATTAATTATGAAGGCTATTGACTGACCGTATCACCACCTAGAGATAAGCTCCAGTCTGATGTGGCCTTGCCAAACTGCAAGAACTATGGCACCAATCTACATGTTGCCGATCAGCGGCGAGACGGGTCCTCAGAGTGCCATGGAAAGCCCTGGTTTTGGAAGGGACTCGCCTTTCCTTCCTCCCATCCCACCACCCTGCTATTTGTACAGCATTCAGGTCCTCCCAAAAGCCACATGGGACTGTAGGACCTGAAGGCTGTGGGTCTACCGATGTCTCCTAGCTATGGGTCAGCCTCTACATCCACATGGGCTTCCTAGCTAAAGCATCCATGCAAGACCACGGGCAAGTGAGGAAAGCACAGCAGCGAGACGAAGTAGCCAGTTCTGGCCAAGGACAGAGCTGGAGAAGGTCCCATGGGGCTCTTCATGCCTTATCATCCACCAGGGCAATGTGATGGGACATGTTATCCAAAGCAGCATTGCGACGCCATGGGGGGTTTTGACTGATTTCCAAGAGGCTAGTGGGAATCCCTCAGATCGAGATGTGAAGAGGGTCACTGCCAAACCAGGCCTCCCAGGCCACAGGCTGCAGGGCTAGAGTTCCCCTTCTTGGCTGCATCACATCGAGGAACTTAAGGTTGAAACGGATCACCAGCTCTCACTCTCTGACCTTTCCTCCAACATGTGTCACTCAGTTGTCCTGTGTCATGACCAACACAATGTCTTTGGGTCAAGCGTGACCACCTCCAGCCTTGCAAACCATCTTTAAGGCAAAGCATAAAATCTCAGTGAAAACCATTCAAACTGGCTCAGAAGACAAGGAGAGCACCCACTGCTTGCCACCACAGTTGGTTCCCATAGCTAACTACACTCACAGATGGGTACTGGGGTCCATCGGAATTTCGCTGGCCCCAATCTCTACACATTCTCTTTTTCTTTTGAGGGTTTTTTTCAGCTGATACACTGAAAAGCCCTTTGGTATGCCCCCCCACGCACACGAAGGGTACTTGTGCACCCAGAAATCCATGCACACTTCAAAATTTAGTTATTTCTCCACCCTGAAGCCACCCCTCCATCCTCCTCCACTACTCAAGGACCAGCCTAGCCCTTCTCACCCCAGCATCAAGCTGGGAAGGAGTTGTGTTTTTCCTCTAAGTCTCCTGCAGAGCTGGTGTCTTCTGGGGCACCGCACCCCAGCTCTGTAAGCACACCCCAATTCTGCTCTTCTAGCCAAGGACCACAGCGGGCTGCACCCAACCATGCTCTCAACACACCCTGCTTGACAGTCCTTCCAGACTACCCCATAAACCCATCCCAGTTGCACTTCACCCAGCCAGACACCTTTATTTTTATTCACAACACTAATGAGCCACAACTGCATATTCATTTCTATATCACAAACAAAGTGCCAACCACCACTGCGGCTCCCACCACCTGACCTCTCCCATCCATCGATGCTTGTCCAGCTAAGCCCCTACATTCCCAAATCTGTTGGCCGGCTCCAAATCACCCATGCCAGTGCTTGGTCTTCCTATACACAATGTCACACAACCCCACATCCAATGCCTTGCAGACTCTATTCCATCTACATTTATCAACCAAAGTTGTCATCTGGAAGAATGAAATCAGGTTTATTTGACAAGATCTATATTCCATAAATCTAAGTTGAGTGGCATGAATTATATTTCTATCCTTTAATTCTTTATCAATTGAATCTTATATTGGCTCTTCAATTATTTTCCCAGATGAGGTAAGCAAAGTGTTGCCAACTCTCCCACAGTTACCCTGACCAGCTCTTGATGGCATTTTCCTAGTGTGTAAGCTTTATTAACTCTTTAGGGATTCTTGGGTGCAAGCTGTCAGGGCCTTTTCATGTAAAAATATTTATCTCCATTGGACCTTGTATAAAATCCTTCTTGGTTACTAATGAGGTCATCACCCGCCTATGATACAGAAATATAACACTGCTGCTTTCCAGGTCTACAGCAGAAATATTTATTAAAAATTTCTACCTTACTGCTTCTTCTAACCATCACTTCTAGGGTTTCTCTTGTCTCCGGGACCCTGAGCAGCTCTCCTTTTCTCCCCATCCGTGCCAGGCATGAATTTTCCTCGACATCTTCAGCTCCCCTGAACAGTTCTTTACCCATCATGGTTTCTCACTGCGATTGATTGCTATCTATTTTCCATTTTTTAATTGTCACATATTGATTTTTTTAATATCTAATTGCTGTTCTCATCTCACCACTGAAGCGGGTGAAGTGGGTTTTGGATTTGGGCCAAAGTTGCCCTATCCTTCCTGGACAGCTTATCAACTCTTTACAAAAAGCTTCCGATTACCATTCGCATTTTTGCACATGAATCTTTCCTCCCAGTCAATTTTACTGCTCATTTTCTTCATACTTGGAAAATACTTAGGAGAATTACATGGGGATATCATGTACCAGACAGAAACGTGGGGCCAATATGAAACTGAACTGGTCTCACCCAGTGAAGTCTCACCCACCATTACGTATTTATTCCTTTTTTACATGCTGGCCAGCAACGGACAGGGCATGGCATTTCACTACAGCACAGATGTTTATTGTTTCTCAAGTTATTGGCTCCTGCCGAAAAAAAAGCAGCAGAACAGCTCTTGCCTGCCATACCCCCAAAAGTGATTTAACCAGTGACACACGAGTGACAGATTTAGCTTCTAATCTGAAAAATGTTAACAATTGAGTGGGATGGATATTGGCATTTGAGTGCCTTTAAGGGCAGTTGGCACAATTACTCAGTAAAATATTAAGACATGGATGCTTTCAGCATTAAGGGGCTTTTTTAATATTAAAAAAGCTGGTTCTGTACTGTGCTCACAGACACACTCAGCATGCTCAAAGTTCAAGTCGAAGCAAGCCAACATCTCCAGGCACAATACGGCTGGTTCCGAGCAAGCACCACAGCCATGTCCACAGCCACCGGCCGCAAAGCCAGACAAGAAGCTGGGGAGAAGACCAGCTGGGAGGAGAAGCTGTCAGCTAGATGCCTTTGCTGGGGAGTGGGCGGAGGGGGGGTGTGTGTGTGGATTTCTGGAGCTAGGCATGCAAGTTCAGGCATTGCCAAGTGAGTAATGGAATAATCTGCATGCATGTGCCAATGTGCTTTGGAAGAGCTTCCTTTGTTTCTCAAATGTCAGGGCTGGATCCAGGAAAGCTGCTCGCCGGACACACCAGCACCTTATGGAAGAGCAATGCTGAAACGCCATGTGCAGCAGCATCCTCTCAGTGCCCCTTTCCAAAACAGGCAGCCCATAGCATAAGCTGTTGTTTGGGAAGGACCACCAGATCAAGGAGTGAGATATTAATATAATGCGTGCTTTACTCAGGGCATCGTATGGGCCACACACAAACACACAGCATTAGAGACACCCCACTTTTCCCAGTGTTTTCACAAAGACAAAGGTGGCGTAAGCAGTGACTGTGTACATGCCAATGGTGTTTTCAAGGATTTCATTCACAGCTGCAGATTTACTCCCTTTGAGAAACCCTTGTGCCAGAGAAATCTCCATGCAGACCAGGGTTTGGCCCTTGCTGCCCAGACGGTCCAGCCCTTTTTCTTGGCAGCATCTCTCTGCAAGCCAGCACCACCAGCCTTGGTGGCTTAGCTCCTGTGTTCTCCTTCACCTTGTCCAGAAAACCCATCTGTAAGTGAAGTTGAGATGTCTTTACTGGGCTACCTGCACCTACAGAGCACATACATACCTTTTACTATCAAACGGCAGAGAACAAAAGTTACAAGCAACTCAAACACCTGCAACCTGCAATAAGAACCCCCCTCTCTTCTGCTCGCCACCAAACAATTATTGCAGGAACAGCCTGAGCCAAAGCCAGGAACTTCTTTATTCAGCTTTAATGTCAACTGACTGCTTGATTTTTGGACTGATAAATTTGGAGTTGTTATGGTATTTAAAGGGGAGAAGGAAAAAAATTAGTTAACTGTTACCACTTGTACTTGATTCAGTTCTTCTCCATCTGGTTTTCAAATACCTCCTTTTTATCTCTCTCTCTTTTGGAAATCCATACTGTTGAAATTCCTTTCAACTGTAAACTAGAGAAGTGAAACGGTTGGGACACAGGAAGTCTCGCAGGGTCGGGAGGTATGTGGGTCCACTCCACACCTGCAGCAGCCCACTTCTCCCTTGGTAACAAATAGCTGCTTTGTCATGACGCACCTTTTCCTGGTAGTCGGTAGCATCAGCTTAGACAGAAAACTGTAATTGCCCAAACATATTTTTTCCTTCTTGCACTAATTCTTCCTCACGATTCTCCAGATTGCAAAAGGCGTGTTATTAACCTGGTTTGTCATTAACCGGTTATAAATAGCTGTTAGCACTGTTAACATCAGCATTGTCAGTGTTATTGTCATAATAATTCTAACAATAATGAATAACAGCAGTAGCTGCATTTATGTAGAACAGGGTACCTTCTCTCTAATCTTTTCTATTTATCACTAGATGAACCGGATTCAGAAACCCTGAAAATGTCCCCGAAACTCTGTAGGAAGTGACCTGGCATTGCTTGTGAAACGAGAATCATAGAATCATAGAAAGTTTTGGGTCGGAAGGGACCCCTAGAGGTCATCTAGTCCAACCCCCCTGCAGCAAGCTAACTAGATCAGGTAGCTCAGAGCCCTGTCCAACCTGGTCTTGAATGTTTCCAGGGATAGGGCCTCCACTACCTCTCTGGGCAACCTGTTCCAGTGTTTCACAACCCTCATTGTAAGGAATTTCTTCCTTATATCTAGCCTAAACCTACCCTGTTTTAGTTTAAAACCATTACCCCTCGTCCTGTCACTGTTGTCTCTACTAAAAAGATTGTCCCCATCTTTCCTAT
>Ga0065711_1052314_pt1 | contig 10014 bp, 6 predicted proteins | sample Hoacrofraction12_FD_59098 | JGI IMG/M metagenome (GOLD analysis project Ga0065711, IMG submission 59098) | Hoatzin crop microbial communities from Cojedes, Venezuela - Epithelial fraction 12 v2 (version 2) | ecosystem: Host-associated > Birds > Digestive system > Esophagus > Crop | place...
TATTTTTAAAGTCTTTCTTTTTCTTTTTTTTTTTTTTTTATTTTAAGGGTGATCAAACACAGGAACAGGTTGCCGAGAGAGGCGGTGTAGTCTCCATCCTTGGACACAATTCCTTGGACACAATCCTGGACAACCTGCTGTAGCTGACCTGGCTGAGCATGGGTTTAAACTAGGTGATCTCCAGAGATGCCTGCCCACCTCAGCTGCTCTGTGGTCGTGTAAAATACCCTTGAGTAGCAAGTAGTAGTGTGTTGGAAAAGGTCCAGACCCGAAGGATTTCTGTTCTTCCTGGCTTGAAGCAAGACTTGAAGCTGCATCTTCCATAGCCCAAACTCTGTATTCTGTATGAATAACTATCTGCTCTCAGGCCAGAGTCACATACACTTAGTCATTCTCCATAGCTTAACGGTTAAGACATTCCCTCAATATATGGATAAGACAATTATCCAGTACATTTATCTTTAGCTGCCTTGTATGAGCAAGCTCTCATATAAGTCAGCTGCAAAAGTGCTACCAAGTTTCCCAGCAAAAATATAGTATTTTCTTTTAGCCTATTGGGTTGCAGATGTTTATGCACTAACAGTTTATCATCAACAGAACCTGAATTTTTCAGCTCCAAAGTACAAGTAAAAACTTGAACTAACAGTTACGATGACTGGTAACAAATACAAGATCAAAACAATCTCTCTGGTCCTGCACTATATAAGTAGGCAAAAGCATATGTTTTATCAAGGGGTCATGGAGAAGACATTGAAGCATTTGAGAAGTCTGCAGAATTCAAGCTCCCAGACTGGGCTTCATCTCAAAAATCTTCACACACACATCATTAACAGATTAAGAGCTTAAACCTCTGGTTTCTCAGCACAGGCTTCTCTCATTTGAAGGTTATTTTATCTTTTATGAGTAGCAACAGCCCTTATTTTCTCTGTGGCTTAGCCATTAAGTCATGGCATTTATTTCAGTTACTATTAATGCATCTGGATGAACAGCAAAATTTTACTTTCTAATCCAAACTCTATAACGATGTGCAGCATCAAGATACGCATAGTTCTTTCCTTTTGAAAAGCAGAGGCCGTACGTTTGCAAATTCCTACAGAAGTTAAGTTGTGAGGATTCTCAGTGTTCTTTATATGCTGTCCACACACCACTGCATTTTACTTCTCAGTACCCAAGGTTTGTGGTCAAGACGCTGCTTATCCCAGGCTGCAGAACTCAAGACACCCATCAGCCCAGAAAGGCTCTTTAATCCAGGGCTGAAAAACATTGGAGGTAGAAGATTTTCAGATCTCAGGTGAAGTTTGTTTGTCCTCATATGTGGAAATGCATTTGGAGTGTTCAAGTCCTACATTCTTACTTTCTGACAAGCTGTCCCCTTACCTATGTTTTTCACTTTCAAAATGTCTCCCCTAGAGCACTGAAGCAAGGGTATTTAAACTATGCTTCTAAACAGACTAATGTCTATTTAAAAAGAAATGTGTAAGGAAGCTTAAGGATTGCTGAATCTCTCTTTCTTGACAGAAGCTACTTATATCCAAGACGTCAATGTTTCCTCTAACAAAGTGCAACAGGTTCTTCCTGTATTATTTGTTATTAAAAAAGAGTTTAAACCAAATTCCAAAATCCAAACATTCAGACACTGGGAAGATCAGAATTACAGATTAAAAACAGTAAATAACACCTTACCTTGTGTAACATTCAAAATCAAGCTCTAACTCCACAGTTTATGCTTCTGTTCATTTATTACTAGGATTGGCTTCGCTGTTGGCCTGTACTTTTAGGCAGCTGATGAACAGGGATTAGCTTTGCTTGTATTATTCACTCAGAGAGCTAATGTTCTATTATAATTTATTTCCATCGAACTGACACAAGCAAGTACTAATTCAAAAACCAGTTCTAAAATACAACCGACACTAAAAAGTTCCTCTGCTGTCTTTGGAGCCCCAACATGGCCAAACAAACTCAAGAAAGTAAGAATAAAGCTAGGATGAGAATTCAGGTGGTTCTTAGCCCGAGCCGAGGCGCTCAGCATCTCAGCGAGGCGTGCAGCCCGGCCACTGGCTAACTGCGCGACCCTGCCGTGGCACACACACAGAGCAGCAATGCTAGATGCACACCGAAGAGAGTTTTAATCCGAAAAATCCCACGAGGAAGAAAGGAAATGTGTTTGTTCCCAAGACAGGTTTGCACAACACTGAGTGGTTCACAACATTGAGTTCACTTCTGCTGTTGTCAAATCCACCTGCTATGGTCTCTCCCCATTTTGTATACTGTAAAACCATCAACAACTGCTAGTTATCACATGTTGTCCTATTTAAACACCACACAAACAGATTTTCATTGCGGTTACAGGAACTGTTGTTACTTTGTTTGCAAGTATCTGCTCCCATGTTAATTTAATCAGTTACAGAAAACTAAAATCCATCCTAACGTTAGCCAAAATTTACTGGAGTGTAAAGCAAACCTGATGCATTTATTTCACACTGGCAGTCCTAACCTGACACCCTTAAAGACATACAATATTGCCAGGGGAAGGAGAAGCCAGGGCGAAGAACAGTTGCAGCTGTGAAGCCTGCACCTCACACCTTTGTCTACAGAGCAGTCGTTACCACAACTGCAGAAGGAAGGAGGAGAGCAACAGCATGAGCCAGCCCTGCAGTGCTCAGCTGCTGCCGAGGAGCCGAGAGAGGCATCGGTCTGGGGGCAACGTGTACCTCAGGTGAACATCCCTCTGCCTTTTTATAAACTGTTAAAATAAAGCTGAAGGAGAGCAGAAACAAAACCTAAAGAACCCATATCCAAGGTAACCACCACTGGATGATGTTTATTTTGGCTGATTTCTTCTTTGCATTCAATGTCTCTTAGACTTCTTGGAGCAAGGAATTTCTTTTGAGGATTGCAATAACATCAATACCAATAAAAGGCCCCTATATTTTTTGGTAATTTCACCTGAAACCTAGCTGCTGCTGCTTATGCCTTGTAGGACAAATCTCTCCAAGGGAATTATATGCAAAGATCAGGTACTTGTAAACAAAATGAAGGTTCCATACCAAAAATACTCTGGATCAATCATGTGAAAAAACAGGCTTCCCTTTCCCACTTCCCTTTTTATACATATACATATATGGTTTTTTTCTTTTTTTTTTGTCTGGGTAGGGGAAAGAGGGGGTTGAGGAAAGAATATTATGACTATTGACCTGAGACAGTCTCCTGGAAATAATCTAACAGCAGGGAACCGCAAGTCCTTTTCAAAACCAATGAAGCAAGAAAATGCTGTTGACCAAGCTATTGTGAGAGATTTGAGGGAAGGGAGAGGGGGGAAAAAAAAAAAAAGATGAAGAAGGAAGAGAAAGGATGAAACTATGGCTTAGACTGATATTTAATATTTCCGTTAAAAGGAAGCCACATCTTTTCGAGGCCAACACTTTTATGCCATCTCTACCGCAACGAACCCTTGTTCCAAAAAGACGCTGGTTTTCAGCGGGAGGCAGCCGGCATGCTTAGGCTTATGACAGCAGGACTTTGGCTCACATCATGCAGTGCTACATAGCCTTGGATTTCCCCTGATCTGTCTCTCCTTATTACGCCTTTTTTTTGGTAGCTTTGAAAAACAAGACAGTATTTCTGTAAATTTCATATCAGTCTATGTCCTTCTTTGGGGGCTCTGTCTTTTCAGTAAAAGGCCACTGCCTGAGACATAGGAATTCTGAAATCTTCATGTTTATTAAAAAAAAAACACAACTGGGGGGAGACCCAAAAAGCATATTCCCAGTCCTAATGTGCCCAGCAGCAACCAGCATTGCCAGGACTACGTCCACTATGAAATTCTGGCTTCATAGAGACCCTGGGGGTCAGGAGAACCTTGCTGGGATACGTTTGGTGTCTCTTACTTCAGGGTGCTACTACCAGTACCAGCTGGGTCAAGCACTATAGCAAAGCTGGCCCTAGGAACATAGATAGCACACATATTAATTATCTGCTTTCTGCAGATGCTTTTTCTCCACAAAATCCCTTTTGTTTCAGAATTACAAAGCACAATATTGATATATTGTTGGATCTGCACCTCATAGTACTTAAAAACATACTAAAGTACCTATATGCTCTCTCAAATAAACAACATTCACCATCTTAAATAACTTAAGAATGACTATAGATGAGACATGGTCGTGTTAGAGAAACTTCCCACTCAGGATTTGGGTTTTGTTTGTTTTTAATGATCTTTGGTTCTTTTTGCTGATCTTTCATTCTTTTTGTGCATGTGCACAGGCACAGAGCGCAGTTTCCCACTGAAATACAAACCCCTCAGTGTTAATTCGTCTTTTGAGTTAATCCAGTTACACTGAAAGCCAAGAGACTGAAATTATTATCGTTGTGGACTGACAGTTAGGGGCTCCACCGGGAAGCCGTAGCAGGGGATTTGACTTTCCCAGTTCCTCATCATTTTCCCACATCAAGTCTGCTAATCTAAACTGTACACAAACAAAGAGGGGTTTATTGTCTGTGGGTGTTAGGAAAGTCAAAACTGAAGCTGTGTATGAACTCTGGCTTTTATTTATGGCATTTGCTGGCGAAACAGACGCTTTTTTTCCCACAACATCATAAAGGAGAGTGGAATCCTGCTCTAAACCATCAGAAATCATCTATTATTACTCAGATATGTGTAGCCACTATTCGCACAGAGCAATTTCATTAATAAATTAGTACATATTTACATTTTTAACCATGATATCATACTTTAGGATTCTTTTTAAAGGGAGAATCCTTGTTTTTTTCAAGAAGTAAAAAACAAACCAGAGCAGACAGGTTTTAAGAACTTGACATAGTTAGCTATAAAAGAAAATTCCTCTACCATATCAAAGGCGAGTGTTCTGCAGAAGCACCAACACAGACGTGCAGAGAACAAAATCCAAACTATGGATGAAATAATGAAGATACTTTTCCACACATTTAAGTATCAAATAAATAGCCAAGAAAAATGCCATGAAAAAATGAAGAAAAAGGCTAAACAAAAAAGCCACAAACCTCCTTTTGGATGAAAGCAAGCATGTGTCATGGGAGACCGAAGGGTAATGTATTCAGAAAGCTCTCGGTGCCTGAAAATGAAGGCTTAGAATGAAAGCACCTCATCAGCCATAACTCTAGTGTCACTAACATAAAGCTATAATCTTTTTTCCTGTGTTCTGACTATTATCCAAGCACTAAGTGTCAGTTACGAAGATGTAAGAGAGCAGGAATTTTCAGGGGGGTGGAAATCTTTCGTTGCCTGTTTTCTTATATATAGGAATGTTAAGAATAAAATTACAATTTTGTTGTAGCTTTTAACTGATCTTTGGTTTACTGGTGCTGTGACAACCTTTTAAGGAGGTAGAATGTGAAGTGAAATGATACTTTAACACTCTAATGGACCGAAAGTATCTTTTTAAAAAAAAAACCACCAAAAATAGCAGTTTCAATATCAACACTGGAAAGGCTAAAGCCCATATATATGACGAAAGTGGGAAAGAAGCCGGTTTGTTAGCAAGGAGGAAGGGATACCAGTTCAAGCTTCTGATACTGTTTTTGTATTTTGAGGGCTGGTAGATAAAATGTAACTGCCTGGAGTCAAAGAAATCCTTTGCTTTACCTTTATTTTTACCTAACTATTTCACAGAAGAGAAAACAGAAGCATTGCAAAGGGAAATGATTTATGAAAAACGTCCTCCTCATCCATAATCTGTCATTCTTTCCTGATATAGCTTGTATAGAATAGTCACACTGGTGTTTGCAGCACTTTCTTTAAAGAATAAGATACTAATCGGAACAAGCAAGAAAGCAGAATATACCCGTGAGCTAGCAGTGAAGCTCAACCTGCTTTTTTTTCGCTTCATAGCTGAATATTGACAAGGTTTCAGACTTCAGGCAGACTATGGATTTGATGGGATACCTGAATTTTGAACTTGCTCTCCAGAGCAGGAGCATGTAGAAATTTCGATTCACTCTATTCATGACTTCCTCTTAAAGCGGAAAGGCTCTCCTTTCACCTGCAATTTCTAGTACGTGTGCAACATTTTATCCTGTTTTTAAAAGTAGTTTATGTAAGTGATAAATACGTATATGGAGGTACTTTGATTTAATAACATTTGTTCACTGCTTCCATGAGACACAAATGTAGCTGACCAGACAGGGAAATAAAAGCTACGCCTATCCTAGAAGGACACGAAGTTGGGTTTACACAAAGATTTGTAGTTCAAAATACACCATAGGCTGCTAGTTCAAACAGGTGAGGTATAAATTGTCTTTGGGGGTAACTTCTTACCAAACTGCTGTATTCAGGGTCTTCTGCCTTGAATAACTGGAAGATTAGGTGCAGCTCAGCTCAGCTATGCTCTCTCCTCATCCTCTCCCTCTTTTGGCACGCTGACATACAGACTGCTGAACTGATTTTCTCACTTAGAAAGGCTCTGCACGCTGACTTATTTTCAGGAAACAGTTTATATTTTTAAAGCTATTTATTAGCACCTTATTAACACAAAATAGTCTATTACCTTTTAATATGGATACTAGATTTTTCCATCCAGTATTTAAGAACCTAGTGCACAAGAACTAATATCTCACTGACAGGAACTCTTGAGCAAACTTAGTGCTATTTTGCATGGCTTTTAAAGGGATAAGGGACTCTTCCTCCTTCCTCCCTCTCCCTACACATGCAGAGATGATTAAAACGGGAGACAATTTTCAAAAAGAAGTTCCTCTATGTGGGAAGAGCTTTTCAGCCACTGCTTAGGGTGAGCTGGAGAACGAAACAACCCAGTCTTTGTTTAACCACAAATATTTTCTTAAGGAGTACTCCAGATGATTGTATTCGAGTTTTTAATCCATATATGTCATCACTCGTACAAGAAAAGTTACACTACATCTCTTCCAGAGAAAGTCATTTAAAAATATCATCAGTACAAATTCAACTATGATAACAGAAAAACCCAACTGCTAATTATACCACGAATCAGTCTGACCCAGGGCTTTGGGAGTCATGGGGGGTTTTGGTAACAGTAAAATGAAGCAGCAAAGTTTAGGATGCAAAGTGTTCTCATCCCAAAGTGTTCCTGTACTCGCTACTCTGAGGGAACTAGGCAATAAAATGCTTCAGTCACCCACAGGGCAAGCACTCAAACTGCAGTCATGCATCCACGCATTTGGGTATTGTCCTCTGGTTCCTCAATTTCACACTTTGCTAGAAGCACGCAGTAGCAGCAAGTTTCAATTACTCACATCTAAAACACTTGCCAACATTGATGAGCCGGAACTGTGGCATTCGGATCCCCGCCTCTGATACAGAGACAGCACCCGTTTGAATTCTCTAACACTGTCTAGTTATCATTATTTTGAACATAGCTTTCTGCATCCTAAAGAGACCTATTAAAGCAGGAATATGGCAAATGACACATTACTTACTACAAATCACATGTGGTAGCCTTTTTTAGCAGAAAAAAAAGCATTTCTTCCTTTAAATTTAGAAGAAATTAAATGCATCCCCTGCTGCCACAAGTAATGACAGAAAGCAGCATTTAAAAAAAACTAAGTGGTTGCTTATTTACTCATACCCACAGAAATCACACGTTAGCTTGCTATGCGCACAAATGGGTTCACATCTACAAATTGCAAGTAATTCAGTGAAGTTTACTGCAGTATGGTTAACTCATTTTTTTTGGCTTGTCAATTCCGTTAGCATCACCCCGTTGCCTCAGAAGATGGGAATCAGTCCAAAGGATCATCTACAGTATTACTGCAGCAACTCCTCAGCTGACAGAGCAGCAGCTAACTAGTATAGACTTCCACCCTGGAGCCATTTCTGTGGGGATACGGGTCTGAGATATTACAGCCCGAGTTAAACTCGCTCTCTTCCCTCACCCAGAAGTAGCTAGTGACCAGGAAGTCTTAGGTCCTGGGCTAGCTTTTATCTTATTTTATGTTCAGGAAAAATAATAGCTGTATTCAGTATTTAAGAGTCACCTACATTCTCCCATTTGCCCCATTAATCCAGGAAAACAAAGAAACGTGGAAACATATCTGCTGCTGGAGTTCACTCAACATTTCTATAATTATCCCTGCTGAGAAACTCATTTTACAGAGTGGGGTTTTTTTTTCCCCACAGAGAAGGAAAAACAGATTAATTCCTTGGCAACAAAATTCTAATTAATCAAAAATGGGGGTCTATTCATTCTTCACTTCTTCATTACAATAAAATATCAGATGTTTACTGCTGAAATTATAGTCTTGATTCAATGCAAAATCAGGTGGCTCTTAAGATTCAATTATAAAAATAAAAATTAGGTTTATTGACTCTGCCCAAGTGTTTATCTTGATCTGTGATTCACTGATTACAGAGATAAATGATTTAACATGAGGCAGGACTTTCTGCAAACAACTGGAGAAACACGCTTATCTCCAACCCAACGGGCTGTCAGTCATCCAGCGAGCCGTCCCCATGTCAACAGCAGAGAACTGGCTTCGTACCTCCTTAGCTTCATTATGTGAAGGAAAACAAAGTCTTCAAGAGCAATCTGGCCCCTACATACAGGCCACTTAGGGCACTACTGGCACTGTCACCAAGGTCATTGCAGAAAGGTTTGCTTTTCAGTACGTACAAGCTTCCATCGCGTCTGTTCCAATATAAAGAGCAGCTTTCCATGCCAATACCCCGTCCATCGTCCGACTCTGCTTCCTTTGAGCCACATCTCTGCTCTGTTAACGACAACACCAATATTCCGAGGATGGGGAGGTTTTGCCTTTTCGTAATTGCATGAACTTGACCCTGCCTGTACTGAATTGCTGAAAACTTGTCTGTTAACGCTAGTTTGTGTGTACAGTAATTTCTAAAGGAAAAATATTGAACCTTACTTACCTGATAGTGTCTGTCTTTAATCATGTTTTCGTATGAAATCCAGCTGCTGAGAAGTGAAACAAAACACAGTAGTGGTGCTGGCTCTTCTGTTTTTCCACAGATTTCTTGAATCTGGGGGAACAGATAGCGGAGAGATGTGTCTGAACCTTGCCTATGTTCCCCCCTTAGACAAAAAACACCCTAGATTCCACCTTTACTTAACATACAGTAATTTGAAGAGACTAAGAAAGCAATGGACATGCTGGCTAAATGCATAAAGGGGACATTCTTGCACTTACAAACTCAGGAGACAGTGAAAAGCTGACCAGTTAATATATTCAATGAGCTTCACCCTCACCCCTCTCAGGCCTCTGTAATTTTGATAAGCAGCACCTTCTTCCCCTCAGGCTTTTTAGTCTACACCATCTTCTAGAATTAAGTAGCTACCTCTGCTATGTCCCGCACAATTCATCTGGAAATCCTCCCTAATAAGACGCTTGAAGTTCTGCTCTATGCAGGGATATTTAAGCTTCTCTTGTCCTACCTCCATAGCATGGCCTTAACCACCAGGAGAATATTCCAAATTCTTATCCTGAAGTTCTTTCACTTGTAGAGCATAACTGACTTTTTATTCGGCCAGAGAAAGAAATGCATTGCAATTGAAAAGTGAGGGCATCCACCTGCCATTCTTGCCCTACACCAAACACTACACAGGTATTTTGTGGGAAATATTCACTGGAGACACCAGGCGTACCTTAGTGCAGATGCATGGGCTGTGATAGTTTCTGGTTCTTTTTCACTCTTTGGCACAATAAGTGTTTACCTAGAATATTCATCATGCAGAAAATTTAAAATCACCCCAGGCGTAGCCAGAGGCGGCTATTTGGGTGCCTGGGGAAGCTGGAGTGGGCTTGGCCAGAGGGAAGGGACTCAGCATCTAAAGTCCACCATCAACTGGAACTGTTGGAGCGGGTCCAAAGGAGGGCTACAAAAATGATCCGAGGGCTGGAGCACCTCTCCTATGAGGACAGGCTGAGAGATTTGGGCTTGTTCAGCCTGGAGAAGAGAAGGCTGTGGGGAGACCTGATTGCAGCCTTTCAGTACTTAAAGGGAGCCTATAGGAAAGATGGGGACAATCTTTTTAGTAGAGACAGCAG
>Ga0065711_1013681_pt1 | contig 10013 bp, 10 predicted proteins | sample Hoacrofraction12_FD_59098 | JGI IMG/M metagenome (GOLD analysis project Ga0065711, IMG submission 59098) | Hoatzin crop microbial communities from Cojedes, Venezuela - Epithelial fraction 12 v2 (version 2) | ecosystem: Host-associated > Birds > Digestive system > Esophagus > Crop | place...
CTTCCTTCCTTCCTTCCTTCCTTCCTTCCTTCCTTCCTTCCTTCTCTTTCTATATTTCTCCATCTTTGTCTTTTTTTCTCTCTCTGTTTTTCTTTCTTTCTCTGTACCAGATAGTATAGAGATACTATGGCTTACAGTTTCACTTAGAAGATCTTGAAATACATCTTTTTAGTATTTATTAAAATTATTTTTCATGTCAGGCCTTCTGCAGAAAACACTCACTGAATCAGTACTTGAACAAATAGAGAGCAGGTTTTTAATTTCCAGGTAGTGCTGCCTGTTGGATAAGTATCTGTATTATCACGGCTCAGTTTTCTAGTATCTCTGTTTCTGTGTGATCTGAGAACAAGAACATACTGCTTGGACTTTCTATGTTTGTTTCCCTTGTCCATTGTGGCAGTTTCGGCTGAAGTCTGAGATGGAGTATGTCACAGAGAAAATGTTGTCTCCCTGGAGATTTTGAATCCTTCACGTATACTACCAACAATCTTAAAAGCAAGGAAAAACATGGATCCAAGAGAACACAGTGAGTTTTAAATGGTGCTTTACACTATAATAAGCTCTAAACTTTTAAGATAATAAAGCTTCTGACTATAAAGATACAATTATGCTTGCCCAGATATTTCAGCAGCCACTAAGGATTCCTCAGTTCTCCATTTCTAAGCTGGCATCATGAAGAAACCTCATTTTCAGAAGTTGGGGGCTCACCTTCATATTTTTGCCAGTTGAGCTACTCTAATTAAGTCTTGCATATCAAAGATTGCCTCTCCAAATTCGGCAAAACGCATCCTAATATAGCATGACTTCAAGGATATCTACAGTTTGATCTAAAGTTGTTAAAACTGTGGATTTTTCTTTTCATCCAGGGAGGAAAAAGCCCTGTGCAAAAGCAAGTGAAGGTAGTTAATAGATATTATTTTTCATAAATTGAAGATTTATATTTGCAGATTATGCTTACTACTCTGCTGTCGTCTGTCTGTCTGTCTGCATGGACAAATTCCCACATTGGCAAGATGGATGCGAAGGGCAGGATCTTCCTCTCCGCCTTGGGTGGTCGAGTACAGTGGGGGTTTTGTAGGGTATCCTGTCTGGACCCATATGAAACCCATTTGGGACTTAATCTATGCACCCATGAATGACAGCACAAGTTGCTAGATGGTTAGGAACTGGAGTAGTGATCTATGCAATTTTCTTCACATGTTTATACAATGCTTCCTCCTTGTCCTATGCAGGCCAGGATAGAGTGGCTGCAATTAGGACCTCTCAGGCAGATCCTTGGCAGGCTCTGTGTTTACAGGATCCATGACAAATCATGATGACTTTTCTTGCCCAGACTGTAAAAAAGATAATGGAGAATGATTGCACTAGGACTTTCTGGGTGGTGCATTTATAGACTCTTAAGCCATAACACGATATATTTCGGAGACACAGACCACAGCCCTATAACAGACTTTATGCGATGGGCTAGGCTTAGAGCACGAGATAGTAGGTGCTGGAGCACACGCCATCAAATGCAGCCACATGTGGGGCTGAATACGGGAACTTGTGCTCCCCTCCTAACTGCTGTGTCGGACAGACTCACATCATTCACACAGCAGCACATGCTGCCATTTCGATCTGTGTGAGATGAGTGCTGTCCATGAGCGCAGCTGATGCTTTATTATCTCTAAGACAAAATCAGCAGCATCTACGGTTCCAAGGGGAGAATTAGGCATGGGGCAGGGGGGAGATGTCTTTTTAATGAAGACTTCAGGCAGAATTCTGATCCAATTGAAAAATATCTCTCCATAAAATATTAAACTAAACCCTGTTATAGTTACAAAATTTGAGCATAAATACCTCAAGCTTTCTTGGGGAGATTTTTGAGGCTTTTCCTCACTCAGGGCTGGTAAGTCCCTGAGCCTCTTCTCCTCAGTCTTCCCCAACCATATTTCTGAAAATGAAGATCAGAAATAGATTGCATTTCCGATCTAGCTCGCATCACATCTGACATACAAATGCACAAGGCAATTAATATCATCAGCTACAATTAATAGTGCTAAAAGAACAAAGCCCAGGAGGAAGACGCATATGGCTCTCAATGCAAGCTGATGATTTTAACAAAGAAGGAGGGTTTTCTGTTATTAACTAATTATGTGTTGCTCTAGGTATTTTCTCTTTTCTTGCAGTGCAACATCTACCTCAAGGAGGAAGTAAGCCTTTCATTTTTCCCAGTCTAGAGCTCTAATATTAAGCCCAGCTAGTACGAATAGGCTAATGTTAAACTTTGGAAGTTTGCATCCCCATATTGAAGCCAAAAATTTCCTGTGAATACATCTTATTGCCTGTTCAACCTCATTTCATATTTCTATTTTTAGTTCAATAAAATTCAGCAAAAAAACTCTCTAGTGTTATTTGCATTGTTTTTCCCTCTGTTAGTTCCCATATACTGGGGCGTGTGACTGAAAGCACTGAATTATCACTCACTGGCAGATCCCTGACAACCACCTGTTGGGTTCTCGGTCCATCTCAGCAAAATAAAGCATGCTGGCTTGAACTGCTTTTGTGGTGGCTTTACTACATAGTTCAGCTTGGCTAAGAATATTCCAGCTATTTTTATGAGGCTATGAAATAAACCAACACGTTATGCTGTTCAGGATGACCTTGTATGATATAACTTTCTGAAGGGACTGTACTGTTTCATTTCTCTAAGATTTCATGATAGAAAATTGTAGCTATCAATCCAAACAACATCAGTACCCCATACTTCTCACTCAAGGATACAATTTATATGGATATTTTGTATGCAGTGTATGCATTTATGCAATGGTGAGGACCCCAAGCACTATCCTTATATATGGATGATTAAATATGGGGTCTTAACCTAGAACCAAATTCCGACTCACATTACAGATGTGACCTGCAAGGCAGGACTCCAGCATCACGTGTCTCCAGTGCCGAAGAAACTTCAAAGCAACCTGCCTTACATCACTGTAGGTTCACCTATTCCTTCTTTTTAAATAAGCCTCTTCACCTTAATCCACAATTTTTCATCCTGATTTCCGGCTGTCATTTGTTCTACCTCTTCCTGACATTCAGGCCGCCTGAACTGAGACAGGACTATTCATCTTCTTGCATTGCAGTTCTGAATAAGTGAACCTAATGGCTTTAATATTTATTGGCAGTTTAGATTCACCTAAACACAGTCACACTGCTAAAAAGTAGCCAGATACTGCTTTTCCATGTCCCCAGAAGTGTTACTTATCTCTGGTAAGGGTTTAAGGCCAGGCTGAAATAAGCAGGTGTTTTGCTATTCAGCCCAAGCGGCCTTCCGTTTGTCTCTCACTCTCTTGATAAAAGCAATATTACATTTTCAAAATATCATGACATAAACATGCTTTTATCACACAGCTTATCATCCTCCTCTCTACTCTGTGTACTTTTTGTGTAATAGGTTCCGCACCAGCGCCCAAACTTCAAGATAAACAGAGGAGGAGTTGGACCAGTACAAGGAGCTGCTTCCCGTGACGGTGAAACTCTGAGGGTGATGCAGAACTCGCAGCTCTATGGAGGTGACTTTGGTCCTTCCGCTGGCATCAGCAGAGATTTCTTCCCATGCCTTTTCATTGCCCCGTCTGGCTTCCACCACCCGTCTTTGCTGCCTTTTTGCCAGGAATCTGCCCAAAGAAGCTCTTTGTCACCCTCTGCCAGGGACCCTTTTACACCTCAAAGACTGTCTTCTGCTTTCCTGACTGACCTTCACTTCTCCCTGTTCAACAGAATGAAAACTCTGGCATTACTAGCTGTATTTACAGTGTCATAAAAGATATCTTGCTGAGAGACATACGTTCCCTGGTATGATTCTGTTTAGGGTAATGGGAATCCATTGTGCAAGAATATAACCTCCTGATTTTTATCTTATGCCCTTGTCTCCCCTTTGTGTCCCACAGTGTTTTAATTAAGATGTAATTCGGAAGCTCTCTAAGACAGGGATATATCTGTCTTTGGTCCCGTAAAGTACTTTATAGCATGTTATAAAGACAGACAGAAATTTTGCAAATCAGTCTGCTGGCATGTCATCAATACGCTCGAGGTAAGTTAACAGGGAGCTCAGGAAATGCATAGCTCTGTGCAATCCACTTTGTTTTATTGACATTTGTTAATATCTCTTTGACCCAGTGCATTCAGTTTGTGCCCGTCTGAAGGACTTTCTAGGGCAGAGATGGGTAGACTTTGAAAACATGTTATTATGGCTTCCTTTCCTAATAATTCCATCAATGACATCGCATTATTCTAAACAGCAATATACTGATCCAGAAAGGGGAAACTAAACTTTAAAAATGCACTAACTTTCTCTCGAGATGATGATGAAGGAATTAAGGAAGGAATAAGGCAGATGAAGCGAAGAAGGAATATAGGAAAGGATCTTTGTGGCTAAGGAAGAGCAAATGCCTAAGACTACATGAGGATAGTCGTNNACTNGAAGAGGATAAAGGCAGAAAAGAGCCAATCCAAATTAGGAATTCAGTTTGGACTAAAGGCTCTTACATGACATTTAAGATACAAACCAAGAATTTCAACATGCAGTTTTTACTTTCTCCTGTCTGCTCTCATGGGGAAATCACAGGAACTGAGCTTGAGACAATTCAAGGGTATAAAAAGTTTAACCAACAATGGTTCTAACAGACTCAACATCCCACAGAGGGGAAAAGTGGGGAAAAATCTACCTCACCTTTCTTCTATTTGAATTATTTGATTTCCACTGCGACGCACTCAGCACAAGCTGCCTGATATTTTGCTCTGGAAAGGAAAACAGAAAATAAGCATATGTGCATAATCACTACTGCATTGGTGATTTGTCACCTGGGGTATCATTTCATGAAAGCCACCATGCTTCAGCTTGAGCCTACATGCTCTGAGTGTAGACTAAAACCTCTTACTCTAGACCTAATCCCTGAAGATTCTATTGGGTGCAGACGTATAAGGTAAACAGGGCCCCTCGCTGACCAGGGCAAATCTGCACAGACAAAGAGAAGAAGCCAGTTCATTAGGCTGTAGGCTGTGGAAGTCCTGAAGGTAAAGTTTTGGTTATGTTATAGAAAAGGGAAGGAAAGTGAATTTTCTGGTCATCTTTGGCTCCATAGCACTAGTACTGTTTCTTTACCACAGTGTCTGTCTCATTGGGATCCTTTTGTGTTATCTGTTAGTCTGCTAATATCTATACGTTCTATCTCCTGTTTTGGTATTAACTCATGATTTATCAATGGCACAACATTTCTTGGTCTTTCTTGAATGACATTTAGCACAGTGAGCACATTTGGCCCTCATTTATATACTAGTGTAGAAATAACCCGTACAATTTTGGAAGTGACAATCACCTCTGTGTCCTCTCTGTATTTGGGTTCCTTTACTCCAGAGCCTTCCCTCACCTTTCAGAACCGGTCAACCCCATTGGGTGTTACTATATCATTGCTGACAGCGACTACAAAAAGTTCTAATATGTGTGCTAGAAGGAGTGTTAATATAGGGGTCTGGACAAGAGGGAGGTGAAATTCAGGTTGAAGAAGTGAGATTATAGCAATTAAAAGGAAGAGGAGAGCACAAAGAAATAAACTCAATCTCCAAAGAAAGGGAGGGAGGGACACCTTTTAAGTACATTAGGAGATTACAGGTGCCTCCAACCTCTCTGGTAGAATTAAACATGGCTACTAGTTTTCTCAGCGTGTGCATGTTCTGGGGAGTGACACATTAATTAATACTAAATATCTAACTCATTGCCTGCCTCAGCTTTCAAGCCACATTATAAATATTGGCAAGAAAGATCATTAAAAACAACACAGATCGAATGTTCAGCTTGATTTGTAGAAATTGCCTAGTAGCAAAGGTGCTGTGAAGATGGATGAGCTTGTTAAAAGGCAAAGAAGATTTCAAATATAGTTTCGTAAGGAAATGAATAGCTCCTTCCTGCCTCTGCAATGTGGCCACAAACACACGCGTATAAAGCAAAGGAAAAAAAGAAAGAAAGCTTTTCTCATTATCATGGGAAGCGTGCAGACTACTGAAAAAAAGCATGTGTCTGGCTCTGCCTTTTGACAGAAATTTTTCAAAGGCTGGACAACAATTACCAGCAATTTCTCAGACTCGTCTATCATCCTTTCTTGCCTGCTGCTCTCTGCTCCACCAGACGTTGACCTCTTTCTATCTCTTACCCCTGACTTTGATGGGCAGGGTGAAATCCAACATCAAGACCCAGGAAACCTGCAATTTTCCTTCTCTGGGACAATGTATATTTAAAAGCCTTTTGGTTTAGGATATTTTAAATCAGATGATAAAGCATATGAAACATTTAAAAGGGAGTTTTCTGAACACCTGGCAGACTTAAAAGATGTTTTTTAACGGCCAGAGGGGTATCTGTAAAGCCAGATGTTTTTGTATCTCTGATCTTGTTTTGAAGATCTTCAATTTTATAAAGCTGAAAGTTATTTAGACTCAGAATCACAGAATTACTGTGTCACAGAATCACAGAATGGTTGAGGTCAGAAGGCACTTCTGGAGGTCATGTTGTCCAACCACCCTGCTCAAGTAGGGCCACTTAGAGCCAGTTGTCCAGGACTGTGTCCTGACAACTTTTGAATATCTCCAAGGATGGAGACCCCACAACATCTCTGGGCAACCTCTGCTAGTGCTCAGTCACCCCCACACTCAAAAAATGTTTCCTCACTGTTTTCCCAAAAGTGGGATTGTTCACCCAGTGTGCAATATGCCAATATACACACAGAGCAGAGGTATTGTCTTTATTGTGTATTCACATGGATACCGGTGCTAGGTGATAATTCCGTAAAGCTAGCACACTGCTCACCAGAGTCACAAGGACTATATACTCTTACAAAACCGGGGAAATTATTCACTAAATTCTGAATGGTTCATTGTGTTATACACTCATCTTAAAGTTATATTCCTTCTTTATTTAACTGTGCATGCTCACAAGCTGGTGGTGTGTGCACTCTGCATGGTTCTGATTTGAGTCGGTGGTCTCAGTCTCCCCCTGCTACCTTTACCTTTTCCCTAACCACCCTAGACTTTGGTTAATTTTGTGCTTCTTTGGCAATCATTCAGCTTTCGGCACCTTCTGGGCAGGATGCTCCCCTTTTATCAATCTCTTAGCTCCTTTACAAGGGCATAACTGTTGTAAGACATGCAATGGTTATAGAAAGTAGTGAGGCTGAAATTAAACAGTGTCAATATGACCTAAGAATTTCTGCCCTATATCATTACAATCTAAACATTTCTGCCCTATTACATTATGTTCAGAGGGACCCTCCCGTGTTTCTATTTGTGGCCACAAACCTCCGGTTGTGTCACTGGGCACTACTAAAAAGAACTTGGCTCCTTCCTCTTTGCATTTTCCCTTCAGGTATTTACAGATATTGATGAGATCCCCTCATTCTCTAGGCTAAACAATCCCACTTCTCTCAGCCTTACCTCACAGGAAAGATGCTCCACTCTCTTCATCATCCCAGTGACTCTGTATGTCTATAGCACTGGGAAGACCAGAAGTGGACATGGTGCTCCAGATGTAGCTTCACCAGTGCTGAGTAGAGGGGAAGGATCACCTCCCTCAAGCCGCTGAAAACACTCTGCCTAATACAGCTGAGGATAATGTTGGCGTTCTTTGTTGCAAGGGCACTTTGCTGGCTTATGGTCGTCTTGGTGTCTACTAGAATTCCCAGGTCTTTTTCTGCCAAGCTGCTTTCCAGCTGGGTGGCCCCCTGCACTTACTGGGGTTGTTCCTCCCCAGGTGCAGGACTTTGCACTTCCCCTGCTGAACTTCTTGAGGTTCCTCTCAGACAGTGTTCAGTCCACCTCACTGTCTGCTCATCCAGCCCATACTGTATCAGCTTCTCTACGAGGATCTTATGGGACACGGTGTCAAAAGCCTTCCTGTCTACTGCCACTGGTATCAATACAGACTGAGGGATGAGGGGATTGAGAGCAGCACTGCTGAGAAGGACTTTGGGGTACTGGTGGTTGAAAAGCTGAACATGACCTGGCAATGTGTGCTTGCAGCCCAGAAGGCCTTCTGTGTCGTGGGATGCATTCCCAGCAGCAGGGCCAGAAGATTGAGGGACATTCTGCCCCTCTGCTCTGCTCTGGTGAGATGCCCCTGGGAGTCCTGTGTCCAGCTCTGGAGCCCTCAGTACAGGACAGACATGGACCTGTTGGAGCAGGGCCAGAGGAGGCCACAGCAATGATCTGACAGCTGGAACCCCTCTGCTGTGAGGAACAGCTGGGAGAGCTGGGGCTGTTCAGCCTGGAGAATAGAAGGCTCCAGGGAGACCTTATTACAGCCTTTCAGTTCTTAAAGTACTTAAACACTTTGCAGGGACTGTTGTGATAGGACAAGGAGTAATGGTTTTAAACTAAAAGAAGGGAGATTCAGACTAGATATAAGGAAGAAATTCTTTACTTTGAGGGTGGTGAAACACTGGCACATGTTGCCCAGAGAGGTGTTCGATGCCCCATCCCTGGAAACATTCCAGGTCAGGTTGGATGGAGCTCTGAGCAACTTGGTCTAGTTGAATATGTCCCTGATCATTGCAGGGGAGTTAGACTAGATAACATTTAAAGGTCCCTTGCAATCCAAACTATTCTATGATTCTAAGTAGGCAATGTCTAGGTAGACCATGTCCAGCTCTCTCCCTTTGTCTATCAAGCTAGATATTTCATTGTAGTAGTTTATCAGGTTAGTCAAGTATGAATTCCGCTTTGTGAATCCATTCTGAATACTCCTGATGCCTTCATGTACCTTCATGTGCCTGATTACTCCTGAGGTCCTTCATGTGCCTGGAAATGGTTTCCTGGATTAGCGCCTCCATCACCTTCGCAGGGATCAAGATGCGGCTGGCTAACCAGCTTGTAGCTCCTTGGGTCCTCATTCCTGCCATTTTTATAGATAAGAGTGACATTACTGTCCTCCAGTCCTCAGGCACTTTAACCAAGCACCCCAGTCGTTCAAAGATTGGGTGTCCTTGGTCTCTTCTCCCAAATAACAAGCGATAGGACAAGAGAAAATGGTTTCAAATTGCACCAGAGGAGGTTTAGACTGGATATTAGGAAAAATGTCTTCACCAAAAAGGTTGTCAAGCATTGGAACAGACTGCCTGTGGAATTGGTTGAGTCATCTCTGGAGGTAATTAAAAGACAAGTAGATGTGGTGGTTAGGGTGTTGTTTAGCTGTGGGCTTGGCAGTGTTAGGTTTATGGTTGGACTGGATCATATTAAAGGTCTTTTCCAACCTAAACAATTCTATGATTTGATGATTCTAAGATTATTGAGAGTGGCTTTGCAGTGACATCAACCAGCTCAGTGCTCATGGGTACACCTCATCGGAGCTCATGCACTTCTGTACGTCCAGTTTCCCTGAGTATTCTCTAACCTGATCTTTTTCCATGAAATACATGTCTGTCTTGCTTCAGACTTTATCCTTGGTTTCTAGATCCTTAGACTTTTAAAGGCGTCTTATTAGTAAAGACTGAGGCAAAGAAAGCATTCAGTACCTCAGTACCATAAAGAAAACCTTGCCTAGGATTAAGTTCCCATTCACAGTTACGTCCACCCAAGATCAGGTTTCTACTGAACCTCCTGACCTTCTGAGGGGACACTTGTGGACTGAAGAGCATTTCTAGAAGTCCATATTTTTATCTATAAAAACTTTTTTACTGAGGTCACAATAGCTTTTTCTGCCTTTAGCTGGGCTTGTTCAGCCTGAAGAAGAGAAGGCTGCGAGGGGACCTAATATATACTTACAAATATCTGCAGGGTGGGTGTCAGGAGGATGGGGACAAGCTCTTTTCAGTAGTGACCAGTGACAGGACAAGGGGCAATGGGCACAAATTGAAGCATAGGAAGTTCCGTCTGAACATGAGGAAGAATTTCTTCCCTCTGAGGGTGACGGAGCACTGGAACAGGCTGCCCAGGGAGATTGTGGAGTCTCCTTCTCTGGAGATATTCAAGACCTGCCTGGACAAGGTCCT
>Ga0065711_1052315_pt1 | contig 10013 bp, 8 predicted proteins | sample Hoacrofraction12_FD_59098 | JGI IMG/M metagenome (GOLD analysis project Ga0065711, IMG submission 59098) | Hoatzin crop microbial communities from Cojedes, Venezuela - Epithelial fraction 12 v2 (version 2) | ecosystem: Host-associated > Birds > Digestive system > Esophagus > Crop | place...
CGGGCGGAGCGGCGGCGCCCGCGCTCACCGCGGCCGGAGAGAACGTAGAGCTGGGACAGGAAGAGCGCGGCGCCGCAGAGCCTCCGCAGGGCGCGCAGTCCCGTCAGCGCCGCCATTTTGCCTGCAGCTGCCCGCCAGCTGCGCCGGCCCGGCTAGGGCGGGGCGAGGCGCCGCCCCTCCGCTGCCCGAAGGACGGACAGACGGACGGACGGACGCTTGGGCGGGGCGCCTTCAGTCGGGCCGTTCCTGCCGCTCGCCCGGGAGTGTGCGCTGGCCCCGAGGCCGCGGCGCGCAGGCCGAGGTTCCGCTGCCCTCAGCGCAGCCCCGGGCTGGCACTGGGCACCGCCCCGCCTACCCCCCCGGCCCCCGCCGGGCCCGTGGCTTCCCGCCCTCCGGCCGGGCCAGACTCGCCTTCTCCCGTCTTGCTCCCTCTCGAAAATTTTAATTGATTTGTATCCTGCAGTGACCTCTCGCAGTGCCGCAGGTCATCTGAAAACGTGAAATGGCGACAGCGCAGACAGATCTATGCTAAAAAGTTGGCTTTGGATATGCAAAGCCTGGGAATTCACTGCAGCAAAACCCAAGTTTTAATTCTGCAGCCTTGACTATATCGCAGGTGTATCATAGAGGCTATAGTCCATAAAAATACATTTTAATATATAAAATATATTATGAATTATATAAAAATCACCCTCCACACCACGTTAGTTCTGTAGAGTGGAACAGGAAGCTTTCCCAGCGTTTGTTCCTTTAATTTTTCGTTGGTTCCCCCCACCTTTTAAAAGCAGTGGATAATCAGCAAAAACGGATACACAAAACCAAACCAAACACAAAACCAGGCCTCTTCGAACACAAATGGCAGACGGAAAACACTAGCCTTGTATTTGTATAACATTTATGCACTAAATAGTATTTTCTACTTCAGCAATATTTAAATCACAACAACTACAGTTGTATAGTTCAGGCAATTGCGTAACATTAAATGTTGTCTAAGCCTTGTAACTAATAAATAGCATATAAAAGTGAAAAAAAAATCATGGTAACAATTCATCTCAAAAAAAATCTGCTTCAATTGCCTGCAACAGTAACTTTAAAATAATTTATAAGCATAAGTCATTATATACAGCCATTTTAAATTCCAGTGTTGCTGTGTTTTAAAATGAAAGTTGTCATCTGCACCTTTTCAGCATTTTCAGTATCCCAAGCAAATACAGCAATAAATTACACACAGAAGCATTTTTCATATGTTTATTTGTTTTAGAAAAAAGCCAAATCAACAGCAAACCCAGTAAAAAAATAAAACACGCTCCACACAGATACGGTGAGCAATGCAACCTCATTCTTGGCAACCACCTTTCCAGCAACCAATCATCACACCAACTCAAGTCAGTGCCTTGTTTCACTGAGACTTCCACCAAAGGCACCAATGCAGTTGCAGCCTGTGAACAGAAGTTCAAAGCGAATCAAGCTGTACCCCCCCACAAAACAAAAAACCAAACAAAAAACACCCACAAAAAACAAAACACATAATCTGGAGTTAGAAAAAAATGAAACCCACACACTCCTGCTGCACCTACCAGCTGCCAAGCTTTGGATTCCAGGTCACATCAGTTATGCAACTGCTGGGTGACTGAGGTGGCTCAGCAAGCGCAGCAGCAGCCAGCATGCTTCCCAGCCTCCTGTTCCTTGACTTCACGCAGCCCTGATTTATTTCCACAGCAAAACCAACACATGTTAGCAGAGGTGCAGGACTTTTTAAATAAGCGTTCCATGATTCGCGCAGATTGGAATCCCATGGGATTGTCAAAGGAGTTGGCAGTTACACGTTCCTTCTCATGCTATTCCTGAAGCACCAACATTGCTACATTTGCTTATTCTGTGTATTCATTAACTGAAAATTCTCTCAGATGAGCATTACTGCTGTACAGGAGGAAAGAAGCATCATTTCATGGGGCAGCTAGTAATTTTTTTTACTAACAGCAACATCAGAATTCTTCCTCTGCATTTGGAATATGTGAACTCATAAATTTCTTGAGTTTTTCAATAGCAGAAGATACTGAAATCTCTCCATGAACTTTGTTGTCCCTCGTTCGCACATTGACAGTATTATTCGCTTTCTCCTTTTCTCCAACCACTGCAAGACATATCACAAACAAAATTAGACCGACTACCTACATTACAAAATCAGAGTCTAGACAACTCTATACCCAAACATTAAGACTTAAATGATATTCAGAAACATAAGATGCTGCAATTACCTAAGATAAAGTTATACTGGGCCAGCTGTGCATTTCTAATTTTCTTGTTTAATGTGCAACTTTGATCCAGATCCACATCTGACATAAATCCTGCTTCAAAAAATTCACTGCAAACCTGAAAAAAAAATCCCCAAAAAGCTCTCACTTAGTATTACAGTATATATTCTACAACATAAATTTGTACATGCTGTAACCCCTGATCTCTTCCGATAATTAATTCCTGTATGTGCATAATTTTGCTCTTGTGAATTGCTGTAAGGAAGTCAATGAAGTTATCTGAAGAAAACTGCACATACACTTCAGGGCTTAGCAGGACTCCAGCTGGAAGACAATACAAGGTAACATCCGTTATTCATTCAAATATTTGTTGATCTCCTCAGACAGCTACGCTGCAGAATGTCAAAAATGTTTCCTCAGTCTGAGAAAGGAGAAAGAGGAGAAGGAACAAAGGCACTTATGCTTGCATTAAAAGAAAAGCAGGAGAGAGGGGTAAAACCAGCCATGGCCATAATGTAGTCAAGAGTAAACATGTTGGGAAATGGAAGAAACCGGCTCTGCCCCTACTTTAAGCAGATAATTCCATAAAATTATAAACATTAGTTAGTATATAAGGTTTGTCATCCAGAATGTTTTTTCCTATAATAATTCCTGAAGTATGTACTTAATAACAGAACCCAAAACACTTAGAAGTTAAATATCCCTTTCTCAGGCTTATAAAAGTTTGAGATTGTATGGAAAAAAATTTACCTCCCCCCCAGCATTCATTCTTTGTTCTTAGACAAGTACTTAAGGAGCTATTAAAATCGCTTGCTGCTATAAAAAGGAAGGCCCCACTCTCACCTGCCGGGCATACTCTTCAGAAGGAGGTCCCACAGGCACAACCATGACCTGCCGCGGAGACAGCCAGAACGGCCTGGCAAGCAGGACAAGAAAAATACTAAATAAATGTGCATTTTACGTTTGCATTCATATCCATAGTCATGCTCCCCAATAATAATTTCTTTATATGAATATTTATGTTCGCTACAGATGTTGAACAATGCTATCTTCCTCTCGTCAAGTTCACGTAAAATAGCAAATAGACTGATGCCAGTAAAATGACATACGCGCAGCTTTGACTTTCTGTTCACTTCCTAGCTGACTTCACAATTTTAAACAGATTTTTTTTCTTTTATAATTTCCACTTCTGCCTAAAACTTTATAGTGAAAGGTGGACAATCAGGCAGATAGGTGGCTGAAAGTAGGAATTAACTCTTCCTTAATACTTTAAATGAATACATTAATGAAGAAATATCTCCAGAGCTTATTTAAAATGAAACAATACACCTTACAAGTTAAAAAAATACTTCACCTATTAGGACTAATGCATGTCTGTGTAAATAATTGCTTTACATATGTCTAACATCTTCCCAGTACAAATGCATGATTTTTAAGAAAAAATGAACAAGAACAATGCAGCACATACACATGCAATTACAATTCTTATTTCTGCTTTATTAATTCTTCCTGCAATCTCATGAAATTTAATTTTTAATAATGAAGTATTAATAGAAGGATAGCATACAACTCAGACCATAAAATTAGACTTTTCCTGTAATCTTACCTACTAATTTTGAGAAAATTTCTAGGGACATTATTTTGCATTGTAATACAGTGGACATTAGGGAGGGTCTGTATTTTCTACATCATTAAACATTTCTTGGAACTGCATTTGTGCCACATACCATTTTCCTCCATAATTTTCTGCTAGAATAGCTATCATTCTCTCCACAGATCCCAAAATAGCTCTGTGAATAATCACTGGCCTTTTCTTATCATCGCCATCCTTACTGAAAAAGAGTAAGTAAAGTTTTAAAATAAAAGTTCTTAGCTCACACACAGATAATCCTTCTAATATCTTTGATTCTACTTCTCATGGAAAGACAAAATTTAGTTATTTATACTTACACATAATCTACTGGTTTTAATTAAAAACCCCATACTTTCTTCAAGTTAGCTGGGCTTTTAAAGGAATTCTGAATAATCATAGTGACTTAAAATAATCACGCCTGTAGCTACTGGCATAGGCACAAACTCCTAAGTTTGAAAAGACACTCGACGGACTCAGCTCCATTTCTGTGCATTTCACTATTTTACGTTCTTCTTCACTCTTTCTTTTCTGCTATGTCTGGCTTTTATTTTGTTGCAAAGGACCGTAGCTGTCCTTACTGTTCTTTTCATTACTTAAATTACAATCCTGTGATTAAAAAAAAAAGCCAGCTGCTGTTGACAACAATGTTATTACTTACTAAAGAGCTGTGACATCTACTGTAGAACATGCAGCAAGACCAAAATATAACAACGGTTCTTATTCTGTCTTCCCCATCCAATTCTTTATAATATGCAAAACCAAACACAGCAAGAAAAACAACCCAGAAAACGTGTGTTCAGGTCAACATGGTACTAAGATTAATTCACTTGGCAGATAAATATCTCTCTTCCTAGCTGGAAGCCAAAGTGTGATTTTAAATAAAAACTATTTGCATTTGGTTTATGTTCATCACAGTTCACTAATTTTACCTGAAGTACTTATTACAAACATACTAGCTCCCTAAGCCATGTTTGAATTTGTATGCAGTGTCTTCAAAGGGGACACAGTGACCAGCCTAAAGTTAGACCTGACTCTACTGAGTTTTCTTTAGCGTTATATGCAAGCAGTTGTCTTCAGAACTGGCAGACCAGGCAGATCATGCAGTTTTCCTGCAACCAACAGCATTTACAATTGAAGTGAGCTATCATAACACTGAGGAAATATCTTCCAAGTTCGTGACTCAGTCCTCTACTCACCAGGGTGCTTCCCCTCCTAACCACTGATATACAGGCTAATCATTTGTTAAGTGAGCAACAGGAGCATTAATACATCTCAGTTTAATAGGAATTATAGATAATGAAAGTAACCTTTTTTTTTTAATTATTATTTCATTTAAAAGAGGAAGACATTTAGCTTGGACACTCACCCGACATAAGTAAGATTAAATCGAATTGGTAGTTGGAAGTCAAGTTGGACAGTAGCACACTGATGGTACCTGCCAATAGCATCTTTGATTTTAATATCAATCTGTGAAGCAAAGTAACACAGTTACAAAATACAGTTTGCCTGCATTGTTTCCATATTCTTGTACATCCCAAAGTTGTATTAAAATGCTGATTCACTAACCTTAGGACCATAAAATGCTCCATCTCCTGGATTCAAATGCCATTGCTCTCCAAAGTTATTCAAGCTGTTTTGAAGTTGCTAATCATAAAAATGAGAGAATAATTAAAAAAGGTATAGCAAGGCCTTTCACTACTGTAAGTCAAAGCATTTGCCTCTGAAATACAAAGGGAGTCAACAGGCAGAACGACTCCTATCATTCTAGCATTTAGTAATTTCTGATAAATAATCTTGAAATAAGAGTAGTTTCTTGTACAAATGTGATTAATCTAAAAAAAAGATTAATAAAACTCAAATCAGTTCAAGATAAGGGGCTAAATAAGAATCAGAAATAAGAATCAGAAATTTCTCGTTTCATACAGAAACTTCACTCTTATTGTGATGCTTTTCAAAAAGCATTTCTACTAAGGATAATATTTAGCATCTGATTTAAGCAATTTCACTGTTCAACATGAAATAACTTAAACACCCACCTCTGCAAATACAAATATTAAGGGTTTTGTTTGTTTGCTTGCTTTTAAATGAATTACCTTTTCTGCATGATCCCAGATCTCTACCTCTCCTAGGTAATTTTCTGGTCTTGTAGAAAGATGTAGTTGAAAGGTAAAACCAAAGACAGCATACACTGACTTCAAGAAATCAAGACAGCCCTTAATTTCTTCTTCAATCTTAAATATAAACAAAATATGTTAAAATTTACTTACATAAAAATGTAATTAGATTTACCAAATTCCTCATAATCAGAATATGAGTCCATTAAATAAAAAAAATTTAAAATCACATGAAAATTATGTGTTTGTAGAAACAAACCCAAATCTAGGTAACGGGTGAAGAGGGAACTGAGGTGTCGTGGCTTCAAAGCATGGCAAGAGAAGTAATGTTCTTGTTAAGCCTCGGCTGCTGGAGCCAAACTGCATGAGTCAGACTTGACAAGAGTGCATCACTTTATTCGCATACCTCCATTACAATCTATACATACTGACAAAATATTTATTCAGCATTAATATGGAAAACAAGATGTGGACAATAGCTTTTTTCTTTGCAGGGGGAGATGAGAGAGACAAAAAATTTTACCTTTTGGTATTCAGTTGCCCAATGTATCTTTCTAAATGGAAAAATCCTGTACAGAAGATCTTATTATGTAATTCAGGATCAATAACATCTCTCAAATATCATCATTTTCTTCTTCCAATACAAGCATTTTTTATTTCAAAGAGAAAAATAAGTAATGCAAATTATGGCACTGCTATTTGGGAAACTTGCAACAGAGAAACTAAGCTGAACAGGCTATTGACTTAAGCAATATTGTGGAAGGTTAAGAAATATGGAATACCAGAGGACCAAGAAGGAAGCACCTAAACGTAACAAAAAACCCCATCAAAAGCAGCATTATGCTACAAAGGAACACAACAGAAGAAGTTAGAGTTGAAATAGTTCCAGAATTTTTTCTTAATGTTGGTTTGCACTGGGAGGGGGGGAAGGGGTTCTTTCTGTGGTTGACCGGAGGCAGGAGGTTGTTGTTGGGTTTGGGTTTTTTTTTTTTTACCTGTTCTATTGTGCAAAAGATGTGAGCATCATCTTGCTGGAAGCGCCTTACACGAGTCAAACCACTTAAAGTCCCAGAGAGTTCATTTCGGTGAAGAACTCCAAAATCTGCAAGTCTAAGAGGCATTTCTCTCCAGGACCGTGGACGATGGGCAAACATCAAGCTAGAAGTAACAGGAAAGAACCTTCCTTTTATCCTTCTTGTACAACATTTATGGCAATACGGAAACTAAAACAAGCTTAGTATGGACAGTAATCACACTTTTAAGTATTTGTTCATTCAGATTGTCTGTGTCCTAAACGGTAGGCAAAGAAAAAAAGTGCAGCACTCAGAACATACTGCTTAAAGACCAGCTAGAAAAAACACTGTGAGAGTAGCAATCAAGACTGGTTCATCTGTACCTTCTTTTGGTACACCACAGCTGATGCCTGTCTCTATCCAACATGATTTGTATTTACTGATGGTACAGGCTAGCACTAGCATGCACAAACCTAGCTCACTTAGTGCAGACTTACTGAAGGATCCTCCTGCAAGAGCTGTACTTGGTCTGCTTTGGGACACTGTCAGGGGAGCTCTCTGGACAGGCTAGTTGCTTAGTAGTCTTTGCGAACATACATGATAACATGTATTAATACTCCATTTATTTCCTCTCAGGCCCAGAAAGGATAAATACAGTAAAATAAGAAGTTTGCCAGTTGAGAGTACAAACCAATGTCCCGGACAATTCATCGGTTTAAGGGCAAAAGTTTCCTTCTCGATCTCAAAAGAGAACATATTTTCACTGTAGTGCTGCCAGTGTCCTGAAGCTTCCCAGAGTTTACTGTTGTAGATGTTTGGAGATACAACTTCAGTAAAATTACGCCTGTGATATTCTTCCTATAAAACAAATTCAACATTTAAAAAGTGACACAGAGCTTTTGACAAGCAAAAGCCTGATTCTTTTTAACTGTGTTCTTATGATGGTGATTTGCTGGGAGACTAAAGGACTACTGCATGTGTAGGTTTTACACAACTGGAAAAAGCACATGTCAATGCTTTACTCTGCCCTATTTTCAAAAAGGTTAGATCTGTATAATCATAGTGAAAATCTGTTATATGTTTACATACATACAAGATGTTTCTCTTTCTGAGGAGAGCTCAGTGCTATGAACAGCCTACCACTTAAAATCAGCAACTGATTGTTAGGAGTTACATCAGTATATACTTACCCGTATGAAATCCACAAGCGTGTTGTAAAGAAAGGCACCTCTGGGGAGGAAAAAGCAGCTTCCAGGACTCAAATCATGGAAGAAGAAGAGTTCTTGCTCCTACGTAAATTGAAAACAGAATGCTGTAACACCACATCAGATGGAACTGCACAACTGCACACATGTTGAGACTCTGTCCACAAAAATGAAATAATACAGCAACAAGACAACTTCCAGAAGACTACAAGTTCTCAGCAACAGTAGTTAATCTATCTGTAGTTCTTACTCTTAGAAGTTTGTAGCAACACTGGAATTCCATATGACTCTGTAACTATATAAATACTGATTTCTTCAGAATTCTGAAGCCTTAACTATCTTATCTTTAGTAACCAAAGCAATTAAGCATGTACCCATTGGATCTGAGGGTTGATGGCTGAAGCTTGTGAGCCAGTCATTCCTTATCAGAATTCTGTCTCAAAAACTAAGTTCAGCAGTGGGGCTCCGATACATCTTTGGAGAACCTCAGCCTCTATTAGATACATAGACACTAGGTAAGTTGTTTGATTGATACTAGATAGTGGGGTTTTTTTAAGGCATAGAAGTAATCATCAAACAAATACTATACAAATATCCAAGTCTCAATGAGTTCATAGAAATAAGCATGAACACTTCTGTAAAGATCATTTTTCTACTTCTTCCCTTTGTCACTGTTTTCTGTAAATTCCTCACTGGCTCTTCCTCTGCTGAGTTACCCTCCGTTGTTCATCTTTGCTTATGATGGCCCTTCACAGTCCCTTCTTTCATGTCTGCCAGTAACCAATGAGAGGTTTGTGCCTGCATCCTCTTGGCCAGCAACACTGACCGTCACTTACATCAGTTTTTCAAATAGATGCCTCTCTGCTTTCACCTGTACTGCCTATTGTGACTTTAAACATCCACAAAGCTACTTACCTTCCCTCAAATACCCTCCGTATAACTTCACCTTCTCTACAAAACTATAGCAAAGTTGACAACAATCAGGACACTGCAAGCCAGCATGACCGGTATTAGGTCACAGTCCTCCTCTGTGTCAATCCAACGTCTTCCGATTTACACTCAATTTAAGATTAAATCTGTTCATTTCAATCTACTAGAAGAATATTTACAACAATAGCTGAAGTCCTGCATGTACATACACTTCACTATTACCCTATGTATGCCTATAATAAAAATGACCAAATCATATTATTTATACAATTTTCAGTAATTTCTCTCTTCTATGAAAAATATAGTGGTTTAGGTAGGATCTGAAAAGACTCTACTTTAAAAGGCTTAAGATATACTTTTCTAAACCAAGAGACTACTCCACTACTTCTTCCCAACATTAGTTTAACATATGTATGCAAGTGAGAAGTTGAGTTTGTAGAACTAAAATTTTAAAATACAAATTACACCAAGAAGTTCACAGAACTGGCTCTAATTCAAACTGTCAAAAAATGGAAAAAACAAAAGCAACAAAAGAGAATGAATTCTATTACAAAAGCATAAAAGAGCAGTAGACCATAAAATAGCGTACCTTTCCAATTTTCCTGTGGTCCCGGTTTCTGGCTTCTTCCTGGAATTTTTCCCATTCCTTCATCATTTTGTTATCAGGAAAGGATATGCCATATATTCTCTGCAGAGTTTCCATGTCAGATTTTCCTTCCCAATATGTAGACGAATTCTGATTCACAAAACCCACATTTTATAATTATATAATTATATTATTATATAATAATATATATATTAATAATAATAATATATAATATATATATTAATAATAATAATATATAATATATATATTATTATAA
>Ga0065711_1052316_pt1 | contig 10013 bp, 6 predicted proteins | sample Hoacrofraction12_FD_59098 | JGI IMG/M metagenome (GOLD analysis project Ga0065711, IMG submission 59098) | Hoatzin crop microbial communities from Cojedes, Venezuela - Epithelial fraction 12 v2 (version 2) | ecosystem: Host-associated > Birds > Digestive system > Esophagus > Crop | place...
AGCAGAGGAAGTTCCGTCTGAACATGAGGAAGAACTTCTTCCCTCTGAGGGTGACGGAGCCCTGGAGCAGGCTGCCCAGGGAGGTTGTGGAGTCTCCTTCTCTGGAGATATTCAAGACCCGCCTGGACAAGGTCCTGTGCAGCCTGCTGTGGGTGAGCCTGCTTTGGCAGGAGGGTTGGACTAGATGACCCACAGAGGTCCCTTCCAACCCCTACCATTGTGTGATTCTGTGTGATTCTGTGTGGTTCTGTGTGGTTCTGTGTGGTTCTGTGTGGTTCTGTGTGAAAGCTGCTCTTTTTTTTAAAAAAAAAAAAAAAAAAGCTTCTGAATTTTGATGCTAGGGAATCCCTTGAATTGCACTTGGTGAGTTTGAAAACTGGCTAAGGGGGAGCAGAGTTTATCCCCTGAAGTGAAATGATTATTTTAGTGAGAGAGAGAAGATAAGTTTGCATTTATCCACAAATATATGCTCTAGATGTTTATTGCCTGTCCCTGTGCAAACTGTTCATTTAAAGCTTCTATTTTTGAAGCAGGAATCTCACATAACAGGTCTACCCAAACCCATCTGAGTTTAGGTGTCATCTTTGCTCTCCTCTGCTGCTCACGTGGTTGTGTCTGGAGCTGACAATGGAAACCTCCCATCATCTTGGCACTAAGGTTTCCTCTTATCCCCACTACTCCTCGCCTGACACGGAACAGCAGTGTGGCATTGGGGGCCTGTTGGAAGGGATTTTGTTATCCTTACACCTGCTCACTGAGATGAAAGAAGAGACTGGAGCTATGTGCATTGCTGTCTCACAATGGAAAGACATACTCACAAACAAGAGTATTGCAGAGTACCTACATGCAGAGACAATTCTATGTATTTGCCAAGTGACTCTCTGCAAAGTCATAGAAGACACTGTAAGCAATTAAATACGGCAAGGCGTTAAAGCTCTTCTCCCTCACCTGGGGATTATCCCCATGAATTTCTTCAGCCCCCTCCTGTCATGGCTCTGGTGCAAGTCAAGATTTCTCTCGCTCTCTGCTGTCTCCACCCTTTTACTACTGCACGCAGCAGCAGAGCACAGTTTGTTCTCACCCAAAAAGGCAGGCAGACAAAGCTGGTGTATGCCTGTGATAAATTCTGTCTGAATTACTCAGACACAGGCTGCCACTCTGCAAAGTCTATGCTGCTACCAAAAAAAGAATTTCAAACTACTGAATTTTCACGTAAAATGCACAAACTTCTCCTGAGGACTGGGTTGGCAGTAAAAATACAAAGACCTTGCAGCGCAGCTCTAAGTAATAAGAAAGCGCTGGGGGATCTGTGATGGGTACTGTCAGTGTCAGAGGGCACAGCTCGTGTTACTTCGCTAGGGTCACCAGGTCAGGGAACTGTAGGAGAAAGAATGGAAATTTCAGCATCAGCCTCCAGTGTGCTTTTCAAGCCAGAAAGCAGTACATAGCGTAAAATCAGTACAGAGTCAGTTGGTGCTGCCCTTGGGAGCTGGCGGTGGAGCCACCACAGGCAGCAGATGTGACAAAAATCTTGTGAACGACACCAGCACAGACTTGTGAACATCATCAGTGCAGACTTTGGCTCTCCCTGCCCAGAGGTGTCAAGAGTGCCCCTGGCACCGACCCCATACTGACGGCGTCCTCCCGGCCATCTTCAAGACGCTACGGGTAGAACGCAGTGGCCTAAGCATGGGTGCCCAAAGCCCTCTGAGACACCTTGGCAGGTCCATAGGAATTGCGTGGGGGCTGACGGAGAAACCACGGCACTGCTGGGAGACCCTCACCCTCCTGCAGCGGTGGCTGGAGTCCAGGTGGGGTACCCAAGGTTGTAGCAGAGACCTGTATTTAGGCTACTTAATCCTGCTGGGGGAGGAGACTGGACTCCAGGTGAGAGCACCTCGATTCAGGCATCAACATGGGAGACCAGTTCACTCCTATTCATGGAGATATATTCTGTATAATTGATGACTCTGAAAGTAATTAGTCTCTCTAAAACCAAGATTCAGTTGCCTAAAGGCAAGTGTCTAATGCTATTTTAGGTGTTGTGGAGTTACCCCCGTTGGCATCCCATTGCTGCACCAAAAAGAACATGGGGTTCCTCCGTCTTGCGTCGTCTGCCAGCCTCGTGCAGATGTCTCATCTGCCCCAGAGTATCAAATGGCACGAGGAACCCATGTTAAGGGAACTGAAGACCATCCGTGCTGGTAGGGCATCTGAATCATCCTCCCAGGCTCCTTTGACTGTGTCAACCAGATCTCTGACAATTATAGTACGAGCCAAGACACTAAATTTTAAGAGAAGATATAAACCTATCTCCCCCAAAATAAAGCACTTTCACTGAAAAAATCATGAGAGTTGGGACACTGAAAGCCCCTTTTTAACTGCAGTTAGATGATTTATGGGTGCAACTGTCTCTGTACCACCTTTCTCTTACCTCCCAAAAGAGTGATCTAGCTTACAGGCAGATGGTTATTTTTAAGTCAGTTCTTCACAGTCCCTCCTGTTGAAACTGTACCCCTGGTATGAAGAGGCTTGAGCATCCCCTGCTACCTCGAGATGGGGCCATAGCACGCGTTCGACCAGGGAGTCAGCAGCAAAGTATGACATGAGGCAAGGGGCAGACTTAAACTTAGGTCTTCCCCTTGCAAGGTGAAATAGGTGGGAAAGTGTCTCTTCAGGAAATCCAGCAGGTCTTGTGCTTGGACAGAAGCATTTGGATTTGACTAACTGTAACTACAGCCAGCAGCTGACGAGAGAGAGATTTCTCCAGAGCCAAGCAGCAGCTTAGGGTGAATTCACAGCATATACATTTTGGACTTGGCTGCCCAAGTGGGACTTACGATTGCTGTTTTTTCTGTCTGTGTCAACCCTTGGGAGAAATGAAAAGTAAAATGGGATGGAAAGCATGTCCCCTCAATCAGTAACATGAAAATGATTCTCTTCCCAACAGGAAAACATTCTCTTTCCTCCAATCTTCTCTTCTTGGGGAAGATATCTAGGTAAAGTTAGAAAGGTTTAAGAGCTACAAAAAAATGTGTATAATGAATATCGTTGTTTTAAATTTTGGCTACTAACTAGAAGCTGTACTTGCCATCGATGTAATAGTCTAACTGTCATGTAGCATAATTTCATGAAAGTCTCAGAAAATTGGGTCGTAGAAGGCCATTCTTCCCGCCCAAGGCAGGAGCAACTATACCTAAACCATTCCTGGCAGATGTTTGTTTGCCCTTCAAGACCACGAAAGAGATGCAGTCTTCATTCTACTGAGGCTTGTGATGAGCAGTGCAAGGGCAAACACAGGGCCTGGGTGCAAGGGCAAACACAGGGTTATGTGGTTTGTTGCTCTACAGCCTCCTGTTGAAGCTCAAAGTCAGAAGATCACTCAGCTGTATCACAGTCATTAAGGACATTCCAAATCTGATTAAATCCACTAAGATTAAATTGAAAAATATATGTAAGCACTTTGCTGAATGACAACTGCAAATGTGTTTGAGCGTGAGCTGAGATTACTTGCCACCTTACCGTATCACTGAGACTTACACGGCAAGAAAAGACTCCAACCCCTTATGAGCCAGAAAGTTTCAGCGGGAACAGTAAGTGTTGAGTGTCCTCCGAGTTAAACTGTGCTTCTTAGCGAGATTACAGGGCAAATGCTCGTTTAAAGAGAATTAATAGCATAGGTAGACAGATACACTGCTCTATTCCCACCCCCACTAAATTTCAAAACTATTTCTGAACCGAAAAGTGTGTATGTCACCCACCGGCACGGACATCTATCCTGACAGAGGACCACGTGGAAGGAAACTTTGCTTTGGCGTGGGGTGGGGTTTTTTTTCCAAACTGCATCAGTCTGAAGACCGGACAAGAATGTACTTACTCCTCAAACCTGGAATGGGATCCTGCAAATGGAGCTATATCCAGCAAAGTTTTATAGGCTCAGAATTATCTCCAGCATCTGTGCAGGAAACATGAGAAAGGACATTCTCTCTCTGTGGTTTACGATGTTGCTAATGAGGGTAAGGTTGCCTCCGGTCCCTCTTGTCAACTGCCCCATGCACACTCAAGCTCTTCTGTCATTTCAAGCCCCCCTCTTCAACACCGAACTGCTAAGTGCTCTTCTCTACAGGCGACCACCTAACAGGTTGGATGTGCTGCAGTACGCCTGTAAATGCAAGAAGACTTGTCTGAGAGCATTCTCTTTGGCATCTGCTGCTGCTCTTCTGTATAAAGCCGTATCACTGGTTTGTGTGTTGTCTGACTACGAAAACATTTCTCAAAATTTTCTCTGCTGCTCTGCTGCTGGGAGAATTTGGGACCAGTTAGGCATTGTCTTAGTCCTTGGTGCAGCTTCAAAGAGCAATGCTGGCATGACTATTTTGAGCATTGTAGCACAGCTCTTTTCAGCCAGCTGCTATCTGGGGCCAGGACAGCAATAGCCAAAGCCACCAGAGTCAACTGGAAGTAGCCAAAGCAGCATAAAATCCCTTAAAAAAAAAACAAAAACAAACTTCCAATCTTTTTTAAATGTTTGACAAAACAAAAATAGCTTCAGTTGAAGAGGACAATTTCTGCATACATACTACTTACAGTGTTTTAAAGGTTTACTTCTGCATTTCTAATTTAACATCTGGCTATGCTGCTCTGAATAGGAGAAGACTTGCTTCTGTGCTCAGAAGCTCCTTTAATAAGGATCTTTGATTTGTTGGTTTTAAATTACAGCTCATAAAACATCAAAATTCTTATTTGCTACGAAGCAATACCTAACAAACAACAGAGGAAAAACATGCATGAAGCTAAGCTTGTCGTGTGCAATACTTATCTTTATACTTAAATGCACCAGTGAACCATTGTGACCTACTATTTAGGAGAATGCCTTGCCAGTGTTTGCTAATCACTCTTCCTAATGGTAACTGATATCCTGGATGGTCCGACAAATTGTAAGTCAATCTTCAGGTTCAGTGCAAGGCAATATCCTGAAAGAAAAATGACTTGGGCAGTCTGTGATCAGCAACTTGAATTACAGCCTTGGTACTCTGAGCATCACACTGTTTCATTTAAGAAGCATGACCACATGTTTGCGAAGTGAGGACTGGTTTTTTATTTCATTGCAGAAGCCAAATCAGAAATCATAAAGATAGCATGATAGCAACAGCCTCCCTCATCCAGAGAAGCCAAAACCAGAATCTAAGTGTTAAGTATGAGGGAAATAATGGTATATATGAATAATATTTTATAGACTATGTATAATACTGATTATAACATTGGGCTGATGATTGTTTAATAAGAGAGCTTCTATGCTTTTCCCATTGCTCCCATCTCTGCATACAAACATGGTATTCATTTTTTCCACTGTGGGTACCCATTCTTACCAATTTATCAGAAACGTTTAAATGACTGGTGTCCCTTGTCTCCAGAAAGGTCCCTGTGATATAATCTGGGCTCTGCAGTGCTGCTGTAAGGTGGGACAGAAGAGAAGCAAAGGCCAGGGGCTGCCTCACTTTGCGTCCCCGCTGGTGACACGAAGGACAAGGCTATAAGCCTCGCTGGTGACATGAAGGACAAGGCTATGAGCCCATGGGCTCTGTCCTTGCTGCCAGAGCATGTGGGGTTAACCTGAACGGTGCCCGGTGTGTGCAGGGAGAACCTGCTGTGGTTGTTACGCTAGTGGAACCAGGATGGGAGCCAAACACAAAGCAACAGGCCGCTGGCAGAGGCATGACAGGCCATGCCACCCAGAGCCAGCCGGGGCATTTCTGACCTGCTTTCTTCAAGGCCTAATTATCTCAGGCTGCATTTACAGTGAGCCCCGAGTCCCTCCTGAGTCCGGCATCACAACGTCAATTGCTCGACCCTAGACCCAACCCACTCGGGGACATCCCGCACAGGCATCCGAGCTGGTTCCTGGGAGCTCTCCGGGAGCGGGGCCACCAGCAAGCTGGGGCTCACGGGGAGCTTGGCAGCGTAGCACCCACCTCCACACCGAGAAGAAGACACCCTTGGGTTGTCTTCACCCTCACTGGAAGCAGGATGTTTTGTGGTAAAGGAGGAAGAAGAGGAACTGCGTTCTTGCTTCCATGCCCCATCCTGTGCTGGCTCAGAGGCTCCCACCCTGCCAAGAGTCCAGCAGCTGACTTGTTTAACTCAGCCTGGTGAGGTACTCACACACCAGGACTGAAGTCTGTGTTTTGGGGGCTTGTCCTCTGCAGGAGAGCTGCAGCCGCCCTTCCCAAGCCAGATTCAGGAGCATCTGGACCCAGCACGTTTGTATTGTACGTGGACAGCAATAGACGTGTTGAGAAGTCACCTCTCACTCTTTTTTTCTCCATCCTCCCTCTTACCCTGCTGCGTTGCCAGGACGCTCTCCTCACTGCTTGGCCAGAAGTATCACTGGCACAGTTTTAGATGAGCAAGGATTCCTTTCACAGAAATAGAAGCTTTTCTAATCTTGTCCTTTCCCTGCTTTAAAGACCTGCATTTAGAGCTCTGACCAGATGCCTAATTTGTTGTCGTGGCTATTAGGGCATTTCTTGTTTGAGAGGACGGTGAGTAACTCAGGCTGCCTTTTCTTCTGGGCTGCTGGACCACAGGGAGAAGCAGCCACACCACCTCACCCAGGCACCTCTGTCAGGTGGCTTGAGAATCCAGGCACCGGGATTCCTGGTTCCCTATGGAAAGGGAGCTGTGGTTCCCTGATGGAAAGCCATGACCAAGAACTAGTCCAAATGTAATTTCAACACACCTAAGAAGTGCCCAAGTGCACTACTTATTGCATCTACAATGTAACGTGGCCTCGGCAGACCAGAGACCCCGGCCCTTCCAAACCTGCTGAACTGGTACCTAAGCAATTGCATTATTTATTTTCACCTTTCTACTGTCAGTTACTTTTCTTACCGACTCACATAGTGTTGAGTTTTCCAGAGCAGGGACCGTGTCGGTTTGCCTGTAAAGCACTCAGCACAGTGAGCTTTCCACAGCCGCGTGTCCTTTCGTCCCAGGCAGTGGCAGATGTCCCATCCGGGCAGGGATTCCACCTCCTCCTTCAGGCCCAGGGAAGGGGAATAGGGAGGTGATGAATTCTTTGAACTGCAGACTTTAACATACGTGTGCTGTAACGTCTCTGATTCAAAGCCACCTAGTGCAATGGGACATGCTTGTGCTGGAGTGGAAACACAACCCTGCCTGTTAGAATAAAGGTCAACCATACAAACTAGGCCTCCTAATTCAATGATTTTATTTCACTGAGCCAGGACCCCAAATCCTAATTCAATAATGTTCATGGTGGCACACATCTGGCTTATCTCTTGGGCACGTGCAGCTCTAAGCATCAAGTAATGCACAGCATGCTCAGGTGATGGATGTGCCTAAGAGCTTATGTTTGACCTTGGTCCCCGCTGCAAACTTCAATGTGGATGTGATGTAGCTGTAAGGTTGTTCAGTTAAATACGGTCTCAAAAGCAGCTTTTTAATAAGCTGCAGATGCATTTAAGATGTCTTCGTATTTAAGATTACTTCTTATTTAAAAGATCCTGGGAGCGTTTCTTTCTGTCAGAGGTGCAGCTCTTCACAAGTAATTATTCTTGTATCCTGAAGTCTCCCAGCCCCCCTCAGCAACTTTTCCTAAAATCCTTTGACTTTACTGCATAGGAGGATCCTGAAAGTGTTGGGAATAACCTGTTCCCTTACCTCAGTGCACTGAAGATGCATCACCCACTCCTGGCACAGTCCTGCTGCCCCATTCAATGCTGCTGACTATACATACACCTAAGAGAAATTAAGTTTAGGTTGAAATACGTATATCCATATAGAATCATAGAATTATAAAGGTTGGAAAAGACCTCTAAGATCATAAAGTCCAACTGTCAACCCAACACCACCATGCCTACTAAACCATATCCCAAAGTGTCACATCTACACTTATTTTGAACACCTCCAGGGATGGTGACTCCACCACTTCCCTGGGCAGCCTGTTCCAATGCCTGACTACTCTTTCAGTAATTAAATTTTTCCTAATATTCAATCTAAACCTCCCCTGATGCAACTTGAGGCCATTGCCTCTCGTCCTATCGCTAGTTACTTGGGAGAAGCGACCAACACCCACCTCACTACAACCTCCTTTCACATAGTTGTAGAGATCAGTAAGGTCCCCCCTCAGCCTCCTCTTCTCCAGACCAAACAGCCCCAGCTCCCTCAATCACTCCTCATATGACTTGTTCTCTAGACCCCTCACCAGCCTCGTTGCCCTTCTCTGGACACGCTCCAGCACCTCCATGTCTTTCTTGTAGTGAGGGGCCCAAAGCTGAACACAGCACTCCAGGTGTGGCCTCACAAGTGCCGAGTACAGGGGCATGATCACCTCCCTGCTCCTGCTGGCCACACTATTCCTGAGACAAGCCAGGATGCTGTTGGCCTTCTTGGCCACCTGGGCACACTGCTGGCTCATGTTCAGCCGGCTGTCGACCAGCACCCCTAGGTCCTTTTCCACTGGGCAGCTTTCCAGCCACTATGTGTGTACATGGACTCTACACACATTTCTTTAAAAAAGACCTCATAAAGCCTTTGACATACACCTATTTAAAAACACATGGTGAGCTTTCTGAACCCAGGTGAACACGTCTCGCCTCGAGCACCCCCGAATTCATCTGGATTTTAACTCTGCGTTTGGATCCCTGTGGCACCGGGAAACGCTGAAGCTGGATGCCTGCCAGGCACCGGTCAGGCCAGCGCTCCCCCCAGTTCTGCTCCCCACACCTCCGAGGAATGAGGGAATACCCTGGCGTGGTCCTTCCCCGGGAAACTGAGACCTGGAGCCAGAAGCGCATGTTACAGCCCTGCCATCGCCTCGGCCACTGATCCGATAGGATGGTGCCAGCGCGTCACTGCCGGTATCGGTCACGGCGTCAGAGGCGTTAACACCCGATTACAGGAGAAAATGAGCTCTGCAACCACAGGAAAAACTGATGCTGCCTTTCCGTTGTCCTGGGAGATTTTTGTTTCTGGGAAAGAGTGGGTTTTTGTCAAGTATGAAATAAAATCACTCTGAGATGTGTTTTCACTAAATTTAAAATGAGGGCTTCTTTTAATGTGTAGTTGTTCTTCCAAAGTACAAGGGACATTACACACAGAAAGATTCTGCTAATGTATGAGAGTGGGGAAATCAAACTGTCTAGCACTATCGAAGACCGAAGTTATCTTAATCAGCATCTGAGACCTTCGGAAACACAATTTGCCTTGCTCCATTTTTATTCTGTCCGTTTTTCACACCCATTGGCACGGGTTTTTATGCCTGCAGTTTCCAGCATCCATGGTGAGCTGTTACGTGACTCCAAAGGGCTGATGCAAAGAATGGCAGCGGGCATCACCCTCTGCACGTCAGTGTTCAGGATCCCCCTGCCTCTGTGGGAGTTAGGTTACTGGTGAACGAGAAGGCCTTCACAGTCAGAAATACCCTGGGGACAGTCCACTTCCCGACTTCCCGTAATAAGCAGCAAGGGAAGAAAATCTGCCAGGTGTACCTGCAGACACAGCTGCTCTCTTCACTCCCTCACGCAGCTTTGGGGCGTCCCTGCCTCGGCGAGCTGCGGTCCCTTCCCTCACCCTGGGAGGAGCAGGGAGATGCCCTGCCCCGAGACGCGCTTCCCTGGGCCGCCCTGTGAGGGTGACAGAGGCTGGGCTGTCCCTTCACAGCCACAGCAACCAGATGGCCAAGAGCCAGCCGCGGGGCCGGGCTGGTCCCGCGGCTCCCCCCGGCTCCTGTCACCCCACGGCACGCTGACGCGGAAAGCAGAGTGGGCAGGGCTCTAACCCTAAAGGGGCAAGATGGGGAATAAGTTTCTCCATTTTTTTGCCCATTCAGTTCCTTGAACGCAGCAGGACTTCTGATGGGAGCATTGTAAAGCAATTAATTGATGGAGTCTCCTTCTCTGGAGATATTCAAGACCCGCCTGGACAAGGTCCTGTGCAGCCTGCTGTAGGCGACCCTGCTTCGGCAGGGGGGGTGGACTAGATGACCCACA
>Ga0065711_1052317_pt1 | contig 10013 bp, 6 predicted proteins | sample Hoacrofraction12_FD_59098 | JGI IMG/M metagenome (GOLD analysis project Ga0065711, IMG submission 59098) | Hoatzin crop microbial communities from Cojedes, Venezuela - Epithelial fraction 12 v2 (version 2) | ecosystem: Host-associated > Birds > Digestive system > Esophagus > Crop | place...
CACCTCTGAAGCCTGTCAAGGTCCCTGTGGATGGCATCTCTTCCCTCCAGCGTGTCAACCACCCCACACAGCTTAGTGTTGTTGGCAAACTTGGTGAGGGTGCACTCAATCCCACTGTCCATGTTCCCAATAAAGATGTTAAACAGCACGGGTCTCAATACCAACCCCTGAGGAACACCACTCATCGCTGGTCTCCACTTGGGCATCGAACCATTGACCGCAACTCTTTGAGTGCAACCATCCAGACAATTCCTTATCCACTGAGTGGTCCATCCATTGAATCCATGTCTCTCCAACTTAAAGACAAGGATGTCTTGCGGGACAGTGTCAAATGCTTTGCTCAGGTCCAGGTAGATGACATTGGTTGCTCTTCCCTTACCCACCAAAGCTGTAACCTCATCGTAGAAGGCCACCAAATTTGTCAGGCGTGATTTGCCCTTAGTGAAGCCATATTGGCTGTCACCAGTCACCTCCTTGATCTTGCCAGGTACAGAGGTGAGATGGACTGTATTGTAAGACTGACCGATTTATTTTTGATTACCTGAGTTTGAAATTGAAAGTGTAGAGCTTTTTTCCGCCATGTCTTACCCATGATCTCAGTGTCACTCAGTATACTTGCAATAGATTCTTCCTTTTAAACTACTTTTCTGAGCAACTCCTCTAAGCAAGTAAAATTACTTTATTTTTCATTGACATATACTAAGTTACAGCCCAATACCTTAGTCTTTTAAATCAGTTAGCAGTATGCTGTATTTGTGAGCTGCATAAATTAATTGTGCCTTTAGTTGTTCTGTTCTTGGGAGGTTTAATCTGTTTCCTGCTAGAGTAATATGTATTTTCTTATGAACTAGAAAAGCCATAGAAATTCATCATTAGCAGACTTCTGAATTTTGGAATTTGATATAATTTTTTCCCCTTTCATCTACCTCCCTCTTCAGGTCGATCTAACCTGGGAAGATGCTTTGTTCATGTTTGAATATTTTAAACCTAAAGCTCTACCAGAATTTGATAGTTACAAAACCAGTACTGTGTCTGCTGATTTGGCCAACCTTCTGAAGAAGACCGCTACAATTGTTCCTCGAACAGACAAGCCTATGCTGAGCCTAGATACTGTATCTGCCTATATTGAAGGAACATGCAGCAAGGTATAATTAATTGCTTTAAAAAAAAAACAACTGAAAGGAGTAAAAATTATTGTTATTTTTATGTTGACTTTGAGGTAGTTAGGGGAATGATTCATTCTGTGATGTTGGATTTCCTCAGGTAATTGCATTTAAATGAAATGACACCACTGAAGCTTTTAGTCTTGAAATGGCAAGATGTAATACTGATTAATATGGAGTCAGTATGAGATGTTCATTAGTGTTTGTAAGTGCTCTGTGTATCTGTGGAATGCTTTCACTGTCCTCACATTCAGTGTCTTCATATTCTGTGATGAAAAGGCTACTTTCACTACAAGGAAGAAGCAAGTGTGCAGCTCATTTAATAGGAATGTTTGATTTAATATGAACCTTTACTTTTTTTTTTTATGTTCAGGCACCATCTCTGCCCGATGGTGCAGACTATTCTCCACCAGTGGTGACTGAGTTGTACTATCTTCTGGCAGACTATCATTTCAAGAATAAGGAACAGTCTAAAGCCATTAAATTTTACATGCACGACATCTGCATTTGTCCAAACAGGTCAGTATTATTGAATCCCACTGCACATTATTATTCTTGCTTCTTTCAGTACTGAAAAGCAGACAACAAAAAAATTTTATTTTGGTTTCAGGGGTTAAAAACAAACAAACAAACAAACGCCTAAAAAAACCTGCCTGCAATCCATTATCGTAGGTTGATTGTTTTAGAGATGCCCTTAATTTTACAACCCAACAAACAAAACAAAATCCAAAACTTGGTTTTAAATATTTGATTGTTTTAAAATTAAACCAGGAAAATGAAACGGGGATGGAGGGGAAGCTAAATTAAAATAAAGAATAACTGGGAAGGGCAAGGACCAAATAAATATTTCTCTTCTACACCTTTTGTTCTTTGTTTTGGCATGTTCATACATGATCAGGAATGGAGAATGTCACTGTTTAATAGCATAGCTGTAGCACAAATAGCGTTCTTTGGTGGATTAACTGTTTAGGCTGACCTCTTTCTGAAAGTATTGATCTTGCTGCTGGAGAACTACTCAGAGAATACAAGCTCAAGTAAAGTATTTAAGTGATACTTAAGCTAAAACACCGTGTTTCTTCATCCTTTACAGCTTCCTGAAATACCACCAAGGTTGAGCTCTCTCTTCTTAAAAATAAAGCATGTTTTGAATAACAGGCTTCTACAATGAAATGAAATAATCTTTAAATTTACTGATTAAATACAGGGTTTGCATATTAGATGTTTGCTATCATTTTAATTCTCCTTGAAGTTGATACATCACGGTCAGTGACAGAAACCCTAGTTTGATAGATTTCAGACAAGAAAACTATTTCTAAATCCAGTCACATAACAGACAAACAGGAAGGTGAAGGCACAGAGTAATTTTATCTGTGAAATCTACAGAGGAAATAGCTGTAGTTTAATGTTATTGAATCTTCTAGTCTGGGAACTGTGACTATCAGATTGCTAAAACTTTTGTTTGAAGCCTGATAAAGAAATTACCAGCACCCACCACCTCCATTTTTCTGTGGTTTTGATATTTTTAAACCTGAGCTCATAAATAAATGAGTGGAATGCATTTTTACTTTAACGTGTGCCATTTTGTTGCTCAGAAGATGCTTTATGTGGTAGCATAGTATTTTTACCCCAGTAACATGCAATGTTACGTCTTCAAGTGTTTGTATTACATTTCCCCTTCCGTTCCCCTCAGGAATCTGATTGTTGAGGTCAGTGACCCAGAAAAGAGTTTGCAATTGAAATCAGTAAGAAATTACAAGCAAAAATGTGAGAACATTATGATTACGTCTTTGGTGTTAGAATCATGGTAAAACTGAAAAATTCCAAAGCTGTTGACCCCAGATGTTAATGTGAGAGTATGGAATATGGAAACTACTTGTCAGACTGTATTGCCAATGATCTGATAAACACAGGGCTAGATCCTGAACAGTCCCCTCCGTAAGCAATCCTTATTGTTCATCAGAATTTTCCTGCATGAATGCATTTTAGTTTTTGTGATTTTAATGTTGGAAAATGATGATGATCATAAAGACCATTCACAGTTCAGGTCAACAATACAAAATGTCATCATGGCTGTCAACTGGCCTGCAGAAATAAAGCGTGACAGTGTTTGGACAGAACAGCATGGTTACTGAGAAAAGAAATCAGTGGGAGTGCTGCCATTGGAAGTATAGATATATTATTTGAGCATGGCAAATAAACCTTGTTGTTTCATCTGTTTTTCATGTGTGACAGTTACTGGGGGCAGTGCTTTATTAGGAAACCATTTTTAATAAAATCAGTATGATTTAGGTTATAGAGCCTCTGTTCCACGAGGGGAGGAGGAGATGCAGAGATCTATTTTGAGAGAGCATGTGATTGAAGACAGAAAGCTGCGGATATAACAAAAGTAATCTTGTCTATGCCATTCAGTGTAATGTTTAGGGGGGAAATTGTTCATGTGTTATGTTCTTGCTTGCATAGGTTTGATTCTTGGGCTGGCATGGCTCTGGCTCGAGCCAGTCGTATTCAGGACAAGTTGAACTCTAATGAATTGAAAAGTGATGGCCCAATCTGGAAGCACTCTACTCCCGTCCTGAATTGCTTCAAGCGAGCCCTAGAGATTGACAGCTCTAATCTCTCTTTGTGGATAGAATACGGCACCATTTCCTATGCCCTGCATTCCTTTGCATCCCGACAGCTTAAGCAGTGGAAGTCAGAACTCCCCTCTGAAGTTGTGCAGCAGGTGGGATCTAACTGAGAGCAGTATGAAACTTTAAATATTTTAAATGATCTTTTCTAACTTAGTAACTTTTAAAATTAAATATTTACATGCTCTACACCACATATTAGACTATGTCGTTAGTATTATTGGAAATTCCAATATTCATTCATATAAGCTGCTGATGTCAAGCAGTATTTAAAGGTTTTTTTTCTTTCTTCCTATGTAAAATTAGTTTGAGCCTGATCTTTGAATTATCTTTCAAAGGTGATACAAAATTATCGTAACCTTCTGGAAAGGGGAATTATATTCACCTTACCTTTCTGTAAATGTCATACGATGTTTCTAGGAAAAGGTGAAATGTATACATATTTAAATAGTGAAAAGATCAGGAATTACTCTGATATCTGTGTCCATATGTCATCTCTTGTATCTAAAGACATCCTCCCCCTTTTCTACATTTTTGGGCTATTTACTTAAACAAAAGATCAAAATGAGGAGATTGATAGAATTTTCATAGAAGACGTTATTGTAAATTCATTAGCTCTTTATGCATGACGATGATGAAAAAGTTGGACTTATTATGAAGTTTACTGTTAAGCCAAAATGAGCAATTCTGAATACTCACTGACATTGAAAAGAGTTGCTAGGAGAAATGTTTTTTCTACCTTTTTGGACCAGTAAACTCTGTTTCTGATTTAACTATTCTGACTTAAATATGTAGTCCACAACTGGAAGCAGAATGAAAAAAAGAAGTGTTGCTCCTGAGCATCTGCTGTAATTTGTAAACACTTTTAGTGTTTGAATTATAGAGAACGGTACTGTGAACATCCTTTGTTTCCAGGAGAACATATTTACAGCAAGGTGGTGGGTCTTGCATCTGAGCTGCCTATAAACATTGTATTTCCCATAGACATTTACACAGCATTTGACCCTCTGAGAAGAAAGGCGATGTAAGCATGTATACTAAAGGAGAACAAATGGTTTATTAGATAGTATGTTTGAAATGAGAACTAACAATGGAGTTTGCTTTCTGGGTTATTACATCCAGGAGTACATCCATACTGAGAACATGACTCTCCTATGAGGAAAATACTGAGAAAATGACTCTCCTATGAGGAAAGGCTGGGAGAGTTGGGGCTGTTCAGCCTGCAGAAGAGCAGGCTCCAGGGAGACCTTAGAGCAGCTGCCGGTACCTGAAGGGGCCTACAAAAGAGCTGGAGAGGGACTTTTTGCAAGGGCATGGCGTGACAGGACAAGGGGTAATGGCTTCAAGCTGAAAGAGCGGAGATTTAGATTAGATATAAGAAGGAAATTCTTTACTCTGAGGGTGGTGAGGCCCTGGCAGGGGTTGCCCAGAGAAGCTGTGACTGCCCTATCCCTGGCAGTGTTCAAGGCCAGGTTGGACGGGGCTCTGAGCAACCTGGTCTGGTGGAAGGTGTCCCTGCCCCTGGTGGGGAGGTTGGAACTAGGTGGTCTGTAAGGTCTCTTCCAACCCAAACCATTCTATGGTTCACTGACAATGAATCTATTACGTTTTATGCCTTTCATCTATCAGAAGTTTGGTCTTACTGTCTTGTGGCCTCTTGGCTATGAGAGACTTGCTGAAGAATTCCAGAGATAATGCTGGAGTTATTCCATATTGTCAGATAAAAGGTACAATACAGAGCAGCCATCTTAAGTTGTGGATTAAATCAGAATGTTTATTTAGGACTACTCAAATCTTCCTTTTTTTCAAATGAATATATTAAAACCACATAATTTGCTAAGAAAAGCTCTATTATAATAAAAGATTAACTGGAACAATATAATCTTTCTTCCAGAGATACATATTTTCAGGAATGCATTTCTCATAAATAAAAACCTTATTAATCTCTTCTCCTTACAAAACATTTAGGAAAGGAAAGGCTGTGTTACAGTTCTTGAAGTGCAACAAGTGATTAGGATATTGTTACAGGCCAGCAATTTATAAGCTTCTTTTTCAAAGAGAAAAATTACACTAGTGCATCTTTTGACCTAGTTTTTTATGTGACTTTATTGGCAGTTAACTTTAATTTATGCTGCTGGTTTTAATTTCTTTGAGCAGAGGGGAGAGTATTCTTTCTGTATTCAGCTCAAAATTAGATGCATTGCAAGCAAGATGAAATACATTTTTTCACAAACGATAGTGGTCGACAGTTGCTCTAGCAGACTTTAGTTGCAGAACAAAACAAATACTTTTTTTTTCTTTGATGAGTTAAGATAATTACAGCTCTGAAAAAGTGGTAAAATTTTTGTAGACATGTATATTGGCTTGTTATTTTTCATATTTGTATTTATATGCATTTTCTTACACTTCTGTCTTATGTTTTGTTCTGGTTATTTGTGTCAGCAGTTACTGGAATGAACAAAAATCTATCCATAAACAGATTTTGTGGGTCATCGGGATGTACTTGATCACTTGGATATGTTCTTTGTCTTTTAGGGTGAAAGTGTTGTAAATTATGTACCTTGTTTATGTACCTTTATATGAAGGAGAGTATTTTTAGAATTTTCCATCCCAGCCACAGTGAATTCATGTATTCCCAACACTTCGTTTGATCACAGATGGAAGAGCGTCGAGACAGTATGTTGGAAACAGCCAAATTGTGTTTTACGTCAGCATCTCGCTGTGAGGGAGATGGCGATGAAGAGGAGTGGCTTATTCACTACATGCTAGGAAAGATTGCAGAGAAGCAGAAACAGCCTCCTGTTGTCTATTTGCTTCATTACAAACAGGCAGGTCATTACTTGCATGAGGAGGCTGCCCGATATCCAAAGAAGATTCACTACCATAATCCACCAGAACTTGCCATGGAAGCGTTGGAGGTAAAAGAAAGTTAAATATGTAGACTTGAAAAACCTTGTTCTCTACAGATAATGGAATACCAGTTACTATTTATTCATATTATTAGGCATATGTACGTGGTGTTCTGCATCTAGGAACATTTACAAGACTAACTTGGAGAATAAAATGGAGCCTGTTATTCAGGCTGGTTTTTCTTTAAAGACAGTTTCTGTATACAGTCTCAGTATTGAACAGACAGGCAGAAATTCCACTTCCGGATTTTGCTGCACACAGTTCATTAGTCAGTTTTTATCAAAATCAAAAGCGGGTAGGTTTCACAAGCATTTGACCTATGAAAGCGTAAGTTCATGCATGAATTGGAACAGTAGTCATAAAACCTTTAGTTTCACTGTGTTGTCTGGTAAAAATAGTGGATCTAGAACATACCGCGTGGTGACTTGCTTCCAAGGAGACCAGGTCTGCTTTCATTGTTGTATTCTATAGGCTGCAGTTATAAAATTTTTACAGTGTTCAGATCTTGTAATTTACAAGCAAGTTTCAAAGGTAGGAAAAGTCCTGTTCAGGTGAGTTTAGGTAACAGATGACTGTCTTTACTAACTCCTGCAGTCTCTACAGAGAAGACTATCTGTAACAGGTTGCGGAGCTATGAATTCTCTACTGACCAAATGGACTGCGGTGTTTTCTAGGTATACTTTCGACTTCATGCTTCTATTTTGAAACTTGTGGGGAAACCAGACTCTGGAGTGGATGCAGAGATACTAGTTAGTTTCATGAAAGAAGCTTCTGAGGGACCATTTGCCAGGGGTGAGGAGAAGAACACCCCAAAAGTTGCAGAAAAGTGAGTACTAATTTCCGGCAGTATGCTCTGAGAGCATACTTACAGACTACTGTATAATAAACTATTAAAATGAAGCTGAATGTAATATAAACAAAACAAAGTGATTAGAATTAATCCAAATATTTGCAGTTTTAAGGTATCGTGAGCAGTAAGATTATATGCTACTCTGAGATCTTTTAAAGGTTAAGAGACTTTAGTCCTCAGGATTTGATGCATTAACTACAAAATAAAGAATGTTTTACTGTTGACAAGGGAAGGAATATAACCTGTACTAAAAATCCATCATTTAGAATTTGTTAGTAAGATTTGATTACTGTATTGGAAATGTTGTAAGAACATGTAGTGTCCTTTTGTTTTTGTGTATGTCCCTAGTATGCTAACACTTTATCTTTTTTCTTGCCTCTTGAAGGGAAAAAGCTTGCATGATTGATGAAGACTCTCACTCTTCAGCCGGAACAGTGCCGGGCCCTGGGACTTCCCTCCCCTCATCCTCCGGTCCAGGTCTGACATCCCCACCTTACACAGCCACTCCAGTTGACCACGATTACGTCAAATGTAAAAAACCCCGTCAGCAGGCAACGCCGGACGGTACAGTCCCTGTTCTCAATACTGGCAGCACAGGGAGGTGCTCTAATCATGGGGGGTTTGACCAGGAATGATCAAACTGCTCATTTCAAGGAGGGTGATGGGTCTGTGGTAACACGGGCAATATTGAAGCTCATTACCTTTATAAATTCAGTGCTTTAAATAAAATCAATGTGCAGTCAGAGCTTTAAATTAAAAAAATCAAGGTTGTCACCTGCCACCATTGGCACCTGTCACTTAGTCTAAACGGGAATGTTGATAGGAGGAGTTATGTAGCTGACTGAATTTTCAGTGATTTTATATTTTTTTCCCCTCTCCAGAGCTAAATGTCTGTCTGAGTATGTTAGCAAAGATGTGGGTTCAGTCTTTAGAAGACTGGACACTGTTTCAGTGCCTGTGTGAAATGACCAGGTGAAAATTTGACCTGTGGCTGAAACAAGGCAAATTGTTAAAAAGGCAAAACAAAACAGTATTATCTTTTTTTGAAGGAGGCAGGTGGCAACTATTTTGAATATATTGTGTATCAGCACGAAGTGATTTGCATGACAGTCCAGTAGACTTCATCTTTTAATTTTTCTTTATCATTTACAATGACTGGTTAGCAACTTACCTCTATAAAGTGATATAATAAATAATTGGCTTATAAATGCAGAAGGTAGGGTGGTATCACAGTGTTATTGAAGATTTTGCAATACACATAATAGTATAAATGAAGTTACTATTTGAGTAACTGATATTATTATTTGTCTAGGAATTTTATTCTGATTCTAATCTTCTGGCCATTTGTTTATCCATCTGGATCTATGAGTATCAGCACTCAACAAGCAGTAAAATATCTGCAATGTATAGCTTAGTGTTGCTAGAATGTGGCAGGCCCCACAGAAATGCTCTGCTTGATACAAATTTATTTCTGGAGGGTGGGCTGCTTCCTATTGTTATTTTCTGAAGAACAGTAATTTGTAAATAACTTCATTGACATAGTTTTGAAACAAATATTCATATGCCTGGGAACTCTGCAAGGTGAATTTATTCCTTTTCCCCAACAAATAGTTCTTGGTGAAACCAACAGAAGATCCCTCATCTAAATTGAATACGGAAATGTTCATTTTATTCATGCTTACGTTTCAGTCAGGAGTAATTCATTGGACTGCTTTGACATCACATGTAGTGTGTTAGTGTGAATGGGTTATGTAATGATCAGCCTGTTGATGTCTTTTCACACAGCAAACATAGAAGGGAGCAAATATTTAAATATTTCTTAAATAACATTCCCTGTGAGAAGCAGTTCTGCCTAAGACTACATCTGCTTAGGTCCTGAAGACTATTGAATTGTTGTCAGGAGATGCGTAAGTTAGACAAATATTCCAGTGTGTGCTGTTAGTACATCCACTCAAAGTAAGATATTATGGACTGTGGGATGCTGGCTGCTTAGCAAAGCCTGAAGGTGCAAGCTAAGGAACATCTACCTCTGCCAGAGCTGAAGCAGCAGTTCTTGTGTCTGATGGCTTAGCCTAACTAGGACTAAGCTTTGCTGCTGTCAGAGCAATTCAAAATGTCAGCTGCTGAAAGAAGTGGAGTTAAGGTGATCTTTAGGAAGGCTGTATGTAACCATGAAAATTAGACTTGCAAAGTACTGTGTCATTCATGATGTTTTGTAAGTTGCTGGCACAACTAAACACTGGATACAGCCTACTGAAGAGCCCCAGGAAACTGAAATATTTGCCTTGGGGCTGTTACAGATAGAAGGAGAGCGAACAGGCTAAGCAATGCTCAGGAGTCTTCCACTTTTATATTATTACATATACTATACGCCTCTGCATGCATTTGCATTTTACTTGTATTAAAATATATACTTTTGAAGTAAAATGCTCTTGACATCTTACATGTAATCACATCACTGAA
>Ga0065711_1011759_pt1 | contig 10012 bp, 8 predicted proteins | sample Hoacrofraction12_FD_59098 | JGI IMG/M metagenome (GOLD analysis project Ga0065711, IMG submission 59098) | Hoatzin crop microbial communities from Cojedes, Venezuela - Epithelial fraction 12 v2 (version 2) | ecosystem: Host-associated > Birds > Digestive system > Esophagus > Crop | place...
GAGAATATATTCAGCCCACTACCATTTTACTAAAGTTAAAAATACGTAGCATTTTTTATTAAAAGATTCTGCTTGCTCACTGCAATTTCTCAGCAGACCACTAAGGATATTTCAGAACACCGCTACACTTCTGCGTTATAATCACTTCAAATCGCACACCTCGGGCAGGATTTAAGTCTTACAGCAGAACAAATCACGGTGTCATTCAGCATTCAGCAGCTTCGCTGATTAATCCCTTGTCACCGAGAGCTGTGTCTTCCAGCGCTAAAGAACTGTGAATTAGTGCTTCGCACGAGGAAATCCGATGCCCAGTACTAGAGGGTCATATTGTCTGTAAATCTAATCTGCAGCAAGAGATAATTATTTTTTTCTGTTTTAAAGTGATTTGTAGGACCTGCAACAGTGTAAGTGACATTCGGCATTTTATGAATCTCACAGCAAGACTCCTACAGAAATAAATCACAATCTCTAAATTAGAGAAAGGTTGGTGTAGTTGGTAACTTCAGAGCTCTTCATAAATCCCTTGTAATAAGGTTGTTACCATCGCTAACAAGTAGCAAAAGGACCAAATCTAAGCGAAGACGAATACATCACCAAATTGTTTTAGAACTTTTTTAATATTTTGTGTATAAAACACAGTACTGACTTCCAAATTAACTTAGAATAACCAGTTCTGCTTGGTTCTGTGGATGGACGTCCGCTGCAGCAACTCTCCGTGCAGCTCCCCAGGCAGGGGGTGGAGGGGGAGCAGCAAACAGCCCCCCAGCAGGCACAGAATGGAGCTTTTATATGAACTCCAGTGATTCTCCCATCAAAAATACCACCACGCTTGAGGAGAAGATTTCTGCAGCCCTTCTTTCTTTCCACTTTCCTAATTCGCTGAAACCTATGGAGACTGCAGGGCCCCACAAAGTGCCAGCGACCGCCAGCAGCTTCTGTCTGCCCCGATGGTGGGGCCTGTGGAGCTCCAAGCTGCCAGGGATTTAACCCCAGCAACACTTGTGGCTTTCTTTTATGAGGCAGCGTGTCAAAAATCGGTGCATCTCACACCGCTCCTCACCCTCACTGTTCATCTGCTCCGACTCTCTCCCCTCTCCATGCCTGCCCTCCAGCTAAAGCCCTCTGCAAACCACGGTTTCTCCCCGAGCCCTGCACGCACCCACAAGGACAAACGTCGCGTTTCCCACCCAGAAAAGCTTTCCCTTTGCTGCAAAATTTTCAGTGTTTGAGTCATCCCAGACTGCTGCAGCCATCTGAGGAAAGCCACCAGGCCTGGATGAGGGACAGGGTGGTACGGCTGCTCGGCCCTCACCCTTTCAGTCACAGTATCAGACAGTTATTAACAAAAGTTTCCCAAACAGTGGCAAGCTTTGTTCATCCAGACACCTGAACTATAGAGGGTTGAAACACATTATGACTTTAGCAGCATCTCTTAAGGAATCTGGCTGGCTCCTAGGGAGCAGCTGTCTCCTGAAGTAAGTTCTAACAACTTCAGGTGTTTCTAAAACTACCCAGTATTGAGCAACTTCAACCATGGTGTTATAATTTTGACACATTTTGAATAATATTGTCAGCAGGTTTCAGCATTCGCCGTACTTACTGGTTGAACAATATCCTGGACCGGACTATAAACTTGAAGATGTACTCCAGCGCTTTCATAGCTTTAAAGAGCTGGTCAGTGATCCCACACTTCTCGGCGTTATCCACGTACGTTTTTAAAACTTTAGTCAGTTTTCTGTTTAAATACAAAAACACATACAAGTTACAGGTGTGCTCGCAGACAAGAATTTGAATTTTGAAAGGTTTAAAGGAAAAATATGTGCCCACCAAGTTTCAAAATTAATTATGCAACTAATACACTCATTATGCTTCTGCTGTTAAGTAGCTGCAACCTACTGAGAAAAAAGAAAAAAACACAAACAGGCCATAACACAGAAGTAATACAGCAAATCTCAGTAAGACTTCTTTTCTGCTGGATATTTAGGGATATAGGCTATTATAAAGATGTGACTACTGCTAGTAATCAGAATAATTAAAATACTTATGGAATACAAACACACTGCTGGAATTCTAACGCACAAAATGGGAGTTTCTTCATTAAACAAGGCTTCCCCTTCACACAGCTTTCCGATGGATTTTGGGCTAGAATTTGTGAAATTCATTTCTCAAAAATGTATATAACACCAGTCGGAAATCCTCCTCTTCCACATTTTGAAATCCACATTTTGAAATCCATCAAACTTGGAAGTGAAACAATTTTTAAAATAATACCATTTCAAATACCTCCCTTCCAATGAATACAAATCACCATTTTAATGCAACTAGAAACAATTCCATTTTAAATCATCCTAGCTACACTGTATGTTTCAACATCCACACTGAAAACAAACAAGCACAACATTCTATACTGCTAACAGAAAATAACACTGAGTAGACAGATATCTTTGATACATGGGCATTTATTTCAATAGGAGCAAACTGCCTAAAAATTTCACTTCACCACTTAAGATATTGCCAATGCAATCTCTGTTTACTCAAACTTGTGCAATGAAAGGCGGCGAGAGGGCAGGGACTCGCCATGCCCACGGGCACAAGTCCAACCACAATTCAGAACTTCCAGCATCCTCAAGCTTAAACCTGCTTCTGCCTCCCCACATTTAGGGGAGGGCAGGATGCTTCCCATGCCCGCCAGCGAAAGGGCCACCTTCAGCTCTTGCTAATAAAGCCAGACACGGGAGGATGCTTCGTCCTTTACCCACTGCCCACAAACACTGCAACAGTGCTGGAACTCAGCGAAGTGACAGTAATATCAAAGTTGTGACTAGAGGCCTAAATCCTCTTCACTATTTTAAATCAATACTTCTTAAATATTTTCTGGTCACATCATAGAGACTGCATAACAGCAAAGTGCATGGCAGGTTTCCCTGTTTGGATGTTTTTTTTCTCCCAACACTGAAAAATGTGCATTACATATTTTGCTCCAACACTAATAGTCTGAAGCAGCAGCAAAGAACCTAACTGTCAAGAAATACTTAAGGCAGCAAAAATAATGGACCTTTGGTTTTTTAGTCTTCACTGCTTCCCCCCAACATGACAGCAACACAGATAATACGGGTTAGAACATCAATTTAATGCACCAAACAACATATTTGAAGCATCTTAAATGGACATGTTTTCTTTCTCTAGTCTGACTGAGAATTGCTTATGAATATTTTCCTTAGAAAATAATTCTTGAAATAATCAAATCATCCACTCCTTCAATACAACAAAATCAAGATTTCCTCCTTGCAAACGACAGAAACTTTCATTACTGGAATTTCAAGAGAGAAAGACATACTATCTCCTGTCTCCCTCAAGAACCTCCCACCCTCCAAAGCTCTATGGGCAAATTCCTAATTAAACTACATTAACAAGTAACTGAATAACATTATCTGGAAAAACTGTGCAAGCCACATTAGAAAAACTAATTTTAAAAATTTACGTGTAGGCCAACGTAGCGCTGAAATGCTTCTTAATGTAGGTTTCCAAGACAGGATTAAAGTGTTGAAATTTTCTGTCAGCAATCAGTCCAATGATAAATACCTGAAAAAACAGCATAATTATTGCACTATCCTCCAAAAAATCTTTAACATTGTACATTCTCCTACCTTTATTTTCAGAGAACACGTATTAATAACATTAAAAAGCACGTAGACTTTGGCTATTGATTATCTTCTGAATACATTAATATTGTCCTTTCCTATTAAAAAATCCTGTTCATAACAGAGTTTTCTGTTTCAAGCAGAAACTTCCCATTTCTGTCCTATATTCTGCTGTTATTCCACTAAAATGACTGCACTTGATGGCTTCCATCTCTTCTGGGAGGGTGACATGATGTAATCCAATCCCCTTTTGACCAAGTCCAACTGAAACTCCAAATATAATAAAAATCTGCCTTGTATTTCGAATTAAATAATAAATAACAGCTAGTAAGATCTGTTTCATTAGCAGTCTTCATTCTAGCATTTATGCCCTGTTTTATTTGTTGATCTCTGCCATATCTACATTTTATTCCACCAACACTGCAAACTTACCAAAGCATCAAACACTAACGTGTCAAACGTCTCGCTCTCCGAGTTCTCCATCATTATGTTAAAAAGTGCATCCAACGTGTCTTGAAGAAACTACAAATAAATACACAATTCATCACATTTTACAGCAAAAATGAAATTCAGGTGTCATACAGTTTTCCACAGATGTACTTGCTTCCATTTGTACATTTTACAAAGGAATGACATTTTAAGAGTTAGCTGAAAAAGGAAAACTAACATTTTGTTTTTCAGCAAATTATTTTTTAGTTGATTATTTATAGATCTGTATCACTCAAATATAAAAAAAAAAAAAAAGGTCAGGAATCACACTTGGTACACCTGAACAGTAAGTTTAATCTATTATAGTGAATGAACAAAAACTCTATTTCAAAACTCATTTTCAACAGCCAACCAACAGGATCATGCAGCTTCTAAAAACCGATGTTTCGGAGCACAAACCAGACAAGCAGCTCAGCCTCATGCCAAACAAACCAAGTCATCCTCAGCAGTCTTGCGCTGAGCGACCAAAAGTGCACAGCGCAGCGCTTTTCACGACTGCATAAGCTCAGCTCCACAACTGCACATGAGAGCACGCATGCAGGCAGGGGAAACAGAGCGCACAACCCTCTGCCCCAGCCCGAAACCTGCACGCCTCTGGCCCTGCAACAGAGGAAGAGTCTTCACTAGCCAGCTGCCTGGACACCCTCATCTGTGCAACACGAAAGTAAAAGCAGATTAGTGCCACAGGATCCAAGTGAAGCAGAGGGATAAAAGCTGTTTTCTGCATGTATAATTACAGTACTTCTTCCCAGTGCCAAGCAGTACACGCACAGACCAGAGATACTCATCACCACACTCAGTTTTACTGGCATGGGATTCTGTGTCTGGGCATTTTCTTCCACCAGATAACGCATAAACAACACAGCCGCCTCCAGCGCAGAACGAGGATGGATCACGGCCTCAGTCTGTATTTGTTTTGGTCGAGAAAGAAGGGGTTCAGCATGAATTGTTCCAGCAAGTCTCTCTCGAATGAAGTAAAAATGGTTTTTGTCTTGTAGACGAGACAAGGTAAAGTTGGGGAAGAACATCTGAACAAGCAGAAGGCCATTGATTCCTGAGATTGTAACTACAAAGAGATATTGTACACACGGTGGAAGCGACAGAAAAACAGCCCAACTCCCACCTTCCTCCCTTAAAAATTGTTATCTATGCAATGAGTCTCCTAGATTAAACATGATTCACATGGACTATCTACTAAATCCAGAGTCAGATCTCAGGACTTAACCTCCATCTAGCAGCTCACTAAACACCGCTGAATGCCAAACTTCCTCAAAACAAGTGAGCAAGGAGCCACAATTCGTGCTACCCATCTCTGAAGATGAAAAAACAGAAAGGTCAAAATGTTTGCAGCCGATTCTAGACTGCAGTTCTGGAAGAGATCGAGCTCGTAATTTCACTACAGGATTCAGGGCTGGAGGGGGGAAAACAGCCTTCTCACAGTCCCATTCGTTCAGTGAAAGAATATGTGCAAATAAAGTACATTTAACCACCAGCTGGCAGGAAGGAAAGAGCAAAGCACGGGTTTGAGCTTTGACAGGAGAAGGTTCTGTCTTGACTTGAAGAGAAGCAGTGCTCCCAGATCCCAGACACTGCCTGGCTGAGTCCCTCTGAAAACAACGGATGGTTAGGTGACCGCTCAAGTCTTCATTTCACTTTGAGGCATCATACATGGCCTTTCATTAGTGGAGTTCAAGTTTTAAATCTGTTCACAAGGACATCATGTAACAGCAAGGAGAACACAGGACAGATGCTTTTGTTGAATGAAGTAGCAGGAAAACATTTCTCAGGTAGGCAGCTAGCATGAATAATTTCTAGGCTATTAGTTTCCCTTCTCATATCCTACAGACTCTACGCACAAACGGAGTCAAAGCCTCTGTTCAAGGGAGATAACATTTACAGTTTCCATATGCCATTGAAACAGTCAATCAGAATGAGTTTCTTGGCCAATATCTACTCAGCAATGAATGCACACCAGCAGGCAGAGGCATTTTACCAGAGTTACAAAAACCAGAAATAGTTTAACAGAAAATCTGGGCATGTTTTATCAAATGCGTACTGTTTTTAATATACCTAGACTGTACTGTGTATCATATTTAAAACAGGAAGGACAAAAAAAGCTGAAAGAACAGAAAGGAACAGTTACAAGCTAGATATTAGAAATGTGCAACAGAGCAGTCTACGCAAATGTTTTCTGAACACTGCAGTAACAGATGGACAATGTAAACAGTGGTCTTCTAAAAAACAGAATAAAAAACGGTGAAGAGAGCAATATCAAACATCCCCTCTTCTGCCCTATGCGTAAGTCAAGTTCTGCTCAGACCCCTACGCAACTGGGAGAAGGGAACATGATCTCACACGAGTCCTGCGACAGCGCAGGGAGGAGTGAGCGTGTGCCAGCTGGAAAACTCGCTCCGATACTGCTTTTACTTAAGCCTCGGTTAAGCTGCATTCTGATGCTTCTAAAATCCCCAATATCCACCACGCAGTCATCTGCCGTGCGCTCTCTGATGTCGTCTGGAGCAGAGGGAAAATTACAAACGACAGAGCTATGACAACGCTTGGCAGAAGCAAGCGTCGGTGTCAAGTTTTTAGCTGTCAAATGACCCACAACAAAATAGCAGCAGGTAGAACCTTCCTGAAATACAAATCATGCGAGGTACTGCACCACGCTCAGTAAAGGATACTACCTGCATTCTCACATATTTTAAGCTATTTCAAGCTGAGGCATTCATTATGCTTCTGTTAACCAAATTAAAATCCATTGAGGTAAGGAAACAACACTAGAGGCCCTGAAGGGTCATCTGTCCCCAGCACATTACATCTCCTGACACTCCTTTAGATTTGTTTGCTTACAACATACTGAATAAAGTCCCAGCCTACTCTTTTTCACTGCTAAAGTCTGTCTTTATTTAGGTCTCTACAATCACCCAGTGGCCTTGACAAATGTAAATAACTTGGCTCAGCTAAGTATTTTCAAGAGAAATAATTTTTTTAAAAAAATACCAGCATCACACAGTAGGACTGCATTTCACATGAATATATTAAAAACATATATAATATCACGATGTAAGAATTCCAAGATGTTTTAATCTTGCAAAGAAAAACACCCTTTGCCTTTGTGTACCTGTACATTAAAATTCACCCTACAATTTCAGAAATTTGCTTTTTATGTGTGTTTTACCAGTACTCAACATCTGAAATGTTCTTTGAGGGCAGGGAGAGGGGCACTAGATACCTGGTTACAATTCAAATTTGTTTTTAAAGAAATTAACTTGTTACCTTAACCACTTCTCCACCATCAACTTTCATCAGTTGCTTCAAATTCTGCTGCAACAGGTTTGTGTTGGATCGCCATTTCAGAAGTCCCAAGAGATCAACTAGGAATAAGAAAAACCATTATATCTTGCAGGATATCTGCCTCCACTCACATTCCATAACTGTGTTCAGGACAAACAGGCTCACTTCTTTGGGTCAGCCATTTTGGCTGGACAACAACGTCTTTCAAGCATGCCTCCGACACGGCAGAAACCTAGGACAAGACTTCTGTCATGAAAGGACTCCGAAAGGCTTTCAAAAATGCAGCCTGCTTTTAAAATGTCAGCGTTAAAATCTAGGCCAAGAAAGTCTGATCCCTCAGTTTTAATTTGTTGAACACAACAGCTGTGTGTTTAGCAGAAGATGCCAAAACGAAATTAGTCAGCCACCAACACCATCGTATCTACGGGGCCGTGACTCTCCCAGCATCAATGTTTCTAGCTTCTTCGCTCTCGCTGAACAAACCGAAGAGAAAATAAGGCAAAACGCAAGGCAAACAGTTGTGAACTGAGCTAATTCAGTGCAAAGCTGTCTGCTTAATAACTCATAACACCCAAATGGCTTCCAAGTAATGGAGAGCCAGGGTACAGACCAGACCACAAAACAAACCGACTGCAAATGGACTTTCTCCCAAATTCTACACCCCCCTGCTAAGCGTGTGTCCCTTCGGCACTCACTGATGAGGAAGGGGATACAGAAGGCAAGCGCTCGCTCTTCTATTAAGCACAAAGAGCCCCAACACTGTTTTTCAGCTTCCTTTAAGGAAAACATCTCAAAAGGAACTCACAATTGGGGTTCCCCCACAAATAAGCATGGTAGCAAATACCAGACCACCAGTAGGTTAAACCCACCCCAGCACTTGCTGAGATGCGACCTGGATTGCCCACAAACCCACAATCCCAGGCTTGTCCTGCCATAGCCAGATCAGCATCAGGGAAGAATTGCTCCCTGCCCCATTAAAAGTCAGTTTTCAGCACAAAACAAACTATCTGCAAGTCATCCTCAGCAGAAGCCCCTAAAGAGAGACAAAGAGGAGACCTTAAAAACTGTCTGCCTTCAGATTCACCACTGGATTACTACTGCACATTACCCACCCGCCCATACAGTTAATATTACGTGAATTCTGCCCAATATAACTCTTAGCAGACAGGTGGCTTCTCCCAACCAATACCCCCTCACTTCTTTTATTCAAACTTTCAAAGCAACCAGCAAAATGTTTTCCAAGGCATGCATCTGCAGAGTATATTCTGGAAATTATACGCAGAGACCCAGAGCAGCTGCTCTACCTTCCCCAGCATCTCCCATTCCAAGCAATAAACAAAATTACTTCTAGTGGAACGGACTGCAGTTCTCCCTGGGACAGATTCCCCTCCAAGCACCACTCAAACCACGCCATCTCTTTATCTCTTTGGGAGTAGAAGTAAAGAGTGTTTTACTACATTACAGCTTTGAACAATCCAAGCCCTCCATTTTTTTAGTTTTTTGTTTTTTAATATAACCCACAAGTAGTCCATAGGCTGAAACCAAAGTCTTAGAAACTCCACATTAACTGAAAAATTGCTTCCGGAATGGAAGTAAAGATGTCTCCATGAGTTCTCCAAAGTGTTTCATGAGTATGTTTATACCAGCTTCCCACCACTGAATTTGGTTTCAGCCTGACTTTTAAACCAGCATCAGCCCGGCAAAAGAAATGATCTGAACAAAAGTCTGCCCACGGACTATCTCTCAACGGCTTCGTGTACTGCCCCAAGAAAACAAACCCACGTGTACTTTCAGCGTGATGACACAGCAAATGCTAAATGAATATACATATGCAAACAGAAAAGGACAATGCAGTCCAACTACCAGAAAGAAAAAAACAAGTTACAGTGTACAGCAAAAATGTGCATTCATGCTGTTANNGCAAGCATCGACCCCAGCAAGTACCCGTCGGTGAGTTAATCCTAGTGTTTTAAGAGGCCTAGGTACAAAACCATGCAGGCAGTAGAATCAGGTAAGAATGTAAAACAGTGGTTTAGCCTATAGCAAGCAGTCATTACTGCAGTCAGCCTAGGTCAAGTGAAATTTATGGGATCGGAAATATCAGAGGAAGAAGACAGAATGAGGATTTTCAGCTGCAAAGGGTTAGAACAAACACCTAGCCTGCCAAGTAGCCAACAGCAACTTTACTTTATTTGGGTTAATATAATTCATGACTATGTTGACTACAGGATGGAAGACTTGCTTTTACACCGTGTTTAGCACTTGGAAGCAAACAGTCCAACTTCCTGGTTATACACGTTCCCTGACCTGCATCCATGCAAAGGTTTCCCCAGAGAGATACCCAAACTCTTCTCCAAGCCCAGTCACTGCATCGGTTAGACAATACTGCCACTCTAACTAAATTTCCACGTGTTCTTTGAAACAATCTTCCCTCTTGACTTTAAGCATTTGGTTTCCACTCTTTGTGATTAGCAGACTGGAGCATCTCTCCTACGAGGAGAGGCTGAGGGAGCTGGGCTTGTTCAGCCTGGAGAAGAGAAGGCTCAGAGGGGACCTTAGAAATGCCTCCAAATATCTGCAGGGTG
>Ga0065711_1011903_pt1 | contig 10012 bp, 9 predicted proteins | sample Hoacrofraction12_FD_59098 | JGI IMG/M metagenome (GOLD analysis project Ga0065711, IMG submission 59098) | Hoatzin crop microbial communities from Cojedes, Venezuela - Epithelial fraction 12 v2 (version 2) | ecosystem: Host-associated > Birds > Digestive system > Esophagus > Crop | place...
AGAATCACAGAATAGTAGGGGTTGGAAGGGACCTCTGTGGGTCATCTAGTCCAACCCTCCTGCCGAAGCAGGGTCACCTACAGCAAGGTGCACAGGACCTTGTCCAGGCGGGTCTTGAATATCTCCGGAGAAGGAGACTCAACAACCTCCCTGGGCAGCCTGTTCCAGTGCTCCGTCACCCTCAGAGGGAAGAAGTTCTTCCTCATGTAAGTGATCAAAGTCTTAGGACTATACCTGAAAAATGAAACAGAAAAGAGAGCACCTTCCCCTGAAGGGAGGGTGAGGGACTTGGTGCTTTGTTACAGAGCAATCGGTTGATGCACAAAGCACAAGTATTGCTGGAAGGTCACCCAGAAATGAATCCACATGAGCTGGAGCATAGATGATAGAAGGTGGGGTGAAGGAGACACCTTTCTCAAGCAGATACTGGGCTTGGAGCAAGCATTGCCCCTCCCACCTTTGCAAAGATATCAAGATCCGAAGTACATACAGTTCATTTTGCATCAGACAGGCATGATGGTATCAGACTGAGACAGCAGCACTCACCCAGCCCCAGAGAGCTGGAAATTTGCACATAAGCAACCTGGGAGTGAGCAACTTACCCCAAAACACCGCTAGATGCAGAAGGGGTTGTTGGGGTTTGGGTTGTCCCCAACAACCTTGGGGTTACCACACGTAACATCTCTGAGGAAGGTACTTCTTGTCCCACAAATCTGGCCAAGGGTACCCCACTGCTCTGCATGGGGAGGTTGGCCGGGCCCCCATCCAGCCTGGGCTTGGCAAAATGCTGGTCATTGACAGTCTGCGCGGGGTCTCCTTCTTCGGTTCCCATTAATCTCTGCAGAAAGGGGATTCAGAGGCATGCCTGGGCTGTGGCCAGCAGCCTTTGTGCTCACCGCTTTGGTGACAGAGCCTGTTTTCAACGAACCGCCGAGACACCGAAAGGAGAATGAAAGCCTCTGTGTGCAACGAGCCCCACCAGCGGCAGAAAACTGGGGCTGTTCTGCACGGAGGAGCCGCAGCTGCTTGAGAAGGCTATTCCACCCACGTAAGCTGCTTGGGCAGCTATGTCCTCTGTGTGGGGTAGGGACACTCAAAGGAGTGGTGAGAGCTGGATGCAGAGGCTCAAGAGGTGGGGAAAAACCAGTGTGTGGAGCAAAATGGGGGGGTTTCTTTGTGATAATGTATAATAAAGGTAAATAAGAGCTAAACTGTGGTTGCTTCAGTAATTAAGTAGATCTGCCTAGCTCACTACATGTGGCTCTCGCTGTTGAAATATGCTTTGCTCCTTTTAACATTCTTGTGAGGTGGGGGAATACCCCAGTCAGGGGCAGCATTGGAAACACAAGAGATACACGAAGACCCAGCTCTGCAAAGCTGTTGGGTGCCCTGAAGTATTTCTCCAGCCTAAGGAATAGATAGAGGCCGTGGTGACTTGTCCAAGGACTCAGGTAAGAAGCGAAGACGGGAGCTAGGGGTAAGAGTCTCCCCATGTGACTTAAACCACATTATGGAGGCACTGGTGTTAAAACGCTACAGCTGATAAAGAGATTTGGATCACCTTCTGGTGGTCTTTTCTGTCTTCATTGAATATAAAAGGAGCGAATATCAGATAGGGTGATAAATTCGATTCATCAGTTAACTTCCTTAAGCTGAGGGACAGTCACTAGAGCCTGGTCATGGGCTGGTATAAGTATATAACTAGCTTTAGTCTTGAACTCTGGTGCAGCATCTTAAAATCCCTGCTTCTGATGCACCTTTAGCCATCTCTGAAGTTGCACTGCTTAAATCTGTCTGGTCTACCTTCTTCTTCATATCTTATTTGTCCATTAAAAATGTACCTTTAGCAGGAATTGTGGCCAAACGCAACAGCAAAAAGTTCTGTTTTCCCTACATATATTTTTAACAAATATTTGTCAAACCTCTGCACTGTTTTTAAAATGTCATAGTTGTGTTTGTCCCCCTTAACAGCTGAACTTGATTTAGGTCACTTCTGACCATTTTGTTTTGGAAATGCGCTATATATTTTTATGCACCTTGGCTCTTTCTCATTCCAACCCACAACTCCACACCTGAAGAGCATGTGGTGCAAAACCTGCTCTTGCATTGACCCAACCAACCAAACCAGAGAAATGCGAACTGGGTAGCAGATCTGGGCATCTGAAGAGCTCTGGGATGTAACAAAAAAAAAAAATCTTTAGAAAAAATGAAATAGCTGCGTTTTTGTCCACATGGCACAGCTCATCTTTCCCTCCGTGCTTTGAGGAAGCCTGGAAAGGTCCCACTGGGATGCAGTTCATTCTCCTGCAATAAAAATAGTACCTTGGTGTTATGGGTTTGCGTGGCGAGGTTTTGGTAGCAGGGGAGCTATAGGGACGGCTTCTGTGAGAAGCTGCGAGAAGCTTCCCCCATGTCTGATAAAGCCAGTGCCAGCTGGCTCTAAGACAGACCCATTGCTGCCCAAGGCCAAGCCATTCAGCGACGGTGGTAGCACCTCTGTGGTAACACATTTAAGTAGGGGAAGAAAAAAAACTGCGGTAAATCGGCAGTGAGGAGAGAGGAGTGAGATGATGTGAAAGGAGCAACTCTGCAGACACCAGGGTCATTGAAGAAGGGAGGGGGGAGGAAGTGCTTGAGATGCTGAGCAGAGAGTCTTCCCTTGCAACTCATGATGAAGACTATGGTGAGGCAGGTTATCCCCTTGCAGCCCATGGAGGTCCACGGTGGAGCAGATCTCCACCTGTAGCCCATGGAAGGGACCCCACGCCGGAGAAGGGGGATGCCTGAAGGAATCTGTGACCCCATGGGGAGCCCACACTGGAGCAGTCTCCTGCCAGGACCTGTGGACCTGTGGAGAGAGAAGCCCACGCCGGAGCAGGTTTGTTGGCAGGGCTTGTGACTCCATGGGAAGGAACTCATGCTGGGGCAGCCTGTTCCTGAAGGACTGCACCCCGTGGGAGGGACCCACACTGGGGCAGTTCGTGAAGAGCTGCAGCCCGTGAGAAGGACTCATGCTGGAGAGGACTCACTGCTCGGGGGGAGGAGGGAGAGAAACAGGAGTGAAGCTGAGCCCTGGAAGAAGGGGGCTTGTCTTGACCCTCGAGCCTTTCATATTTCCTCTCCCCTGTCCAGCTGAGGAGGGGGAGTGATAAAGCGGTTTTGGTGGTCACCTGGCATTTATCCAGGCCAAACCAAAACACTTGGTCATGCTTGGGCCACCCCCCACAGATGCATGTCCTCTTAGCAGCTTTAATATGATATCGCATGTATCACCCACCTTCACCTGCAGATTAATTAAGCCCTCGAGGTAGATACTGGCTTATATTAGTCCGTATCTGCCTTCTTTCTGGAGAGCAGAGCAACTCTGTGTGAAGTCTTTAGGTTGACCCAGTATTTGTCTTTGACAACTCTTCCCTGTCTGACCTCAACCAAGTCATTTAACCTACCAGATACCCCTGTTCCCTCATCAGTGAGTCCAACATACCATCATGCTCCACTATATAGCACCGGTCCCTGAAGAAAAAGCTGCAGCTGGATCAAACGGAATTCTTTACTGTGCTAGAAGAGAGCTGAAGAAGCACAGCACAACAGCCTTCATTTCGGGAATAGGTGGGTGAAGTGCAAAAAAATAAAGTAAACTAAGACTTTAAATGAAAGAATCATGTCTCTGGTGTCTACAGAAATTCTTTGAGCAGTTCAGTGAATGAGTAACTGAAAGGACAACTACTTGACAGTCTATTTTGATTTCTTTATCTAAATTATATGTATTTTAAATAAATATTTATCTAACACACATATGATTTAGAAAGGATTAGCCAAACAGGGGATTACAGCCAATCTAATTTGGCAAGAGGCCATTACGGCTTAAGATAAAGGTTAAGATACGGAGACAGGAACTCCACAACCGTGTAGGTGTGATGTTCACTAAGTAAGAGCAGAAAAATGTCAGCAGTGAAATAATCCTTGACAAAATGGTGCACAACACAAGCTACGAAAGGGCATAAAATCTTCTTGAGGGCCTTGAGCCCGTGCAGTTTTCTTTTCACAGCTGGCTCTGACGAGCTTTTCATCACCTTGATCCTGTCTCCATCCTACTTTCCATGGGGAGCCAGCACTCGTAGTTGCGTCCCTGGCGAGCTGCTTGCTTCTCTGCTGTTTCCAGCAACCCTTTCAGCTGTATTATAACGTTCCTCTGACTCTCACATGTCTGGGCAAGCTCTCTCAGTGCCTCTTGTAGCTGGGATATCTGTTGCTTTTCTTTCTCATATTGCTGCTGGAGACTTCCCAATTTGTCCTCGAGCCACTGAGCATGATTTTTGATTTTTCGAGCTTCACTTCTCTTTCCTAGCATGTCTGTTGCAGTTTGACAGTCTTGACACACAGCCTGCTGGTCAGCCATAACATTGATTTGCAAGACGAGTTGTTTGTTGGCCCTTTTCAGGGTTTTGGTTTTGTATTCCAGTAGTCGTAGCCTTTCTTCCTTTTGTTGCACTGTGTCTTTCATGTTCTTCCTTTCCTTCTGCAACTCTTCTATCAACATCTTGTAACAGCCCATCTTGGCTTGTGAGCCACGGTTCAGAATTTGCACATCCTTCATTTCTTCTCTCAGCTCATAGTTTCGTATGCTGAGGTTGGTAACCAGGTCTCTGAGGCCCCATATCTGATTTTGCAATGTTTTGTTGAAAAAGGTCAGATTCTGAAATGACATTTGCTGGGGATGCCCGTGCTAGTGGCGGAGGAAAGGTGTGGGCTCTGTAGAGGTGAAGCTTTGGAAAACTGTGGAGGAAGAGGAGAGGGGAAGAAGAAAAAAAATAAGTAAAAAATTGATCACTTTTTGATTATTCTAAATATGATGTTTAATGTTACTGCATTTGACCACCTATCCTGCTTCTAATGACCATTTCTCTGTATCAGCAGCACCATTTTTAATACATCATTACTCACATGGATCAGAGCTGCTGTGAAAATTTGGGCCCATCCCTTTGGCCCTGCAAGAACAGAAATCTGCAATACTTGCTCTGGGCATACTGGAAAGTGTATGGCTGAAGTCCAAGCAAACCAGGCTGCAACCACCTTCAGATATAGTTCACAATCATCAGCCTAAAGAAATTTCTCCCAACAAGTCTGCATCTTCCCTAGACTATTTCACCCCCTTCCTTTCCTTTTAGAAAGACTATGACTAAGACCCTTTTAACCAAGAAGCCTGGATTGAACCAAGAACCTGTCAAGAAAATGTGAAAATAGACACAGCAAAGCCTATTTTCTCAGGATCAAGAGGTTTTTTCCCCCCTTCACTCCAAGCAGTGCACTCCCAGAGCCCACGTCTCAAGAAGAAATTACAAATAATAGAGGAGATTTATGCTTTTGGGAGACATGTGCTCTCTGCTTCGTTTTTCCTCTAATTAAGGCATTCCAGAAGTTATTGCAGGAGGTGTCAGCAATGGTATCGAAGCTCCCCATACTGACTAACGCAGCCTCCTCCGTTTTTTAACTTTTAGGGCCTGATGCAGTATGTAGGCGAGTTAATAAAAAGCCTTTTACTGACTAGCACAGCCTCAGGGCCAAGCTCTTTTTTTAAACCCTGATGTCAAAGGCGTGCACATGCAGTCATCAAAAAACCTGCATCTAAAACTGCAGAATGGCTCTGAATCAACCTTTTATTTTCATAATGACACAAGTTTAAAAACAAAAAAGAAAAAGCTATCTTCATGCAGATGAATAGATGCGTCGTTAGGCCATGCAACAGTAGATGATGGGGACGGTATGGTGAGCCCTTGGGGTCTGTTGCCTTCACCCCTCTGCACCAGGCCCATCAATTATTTAACATACTAAAAGAGGCACCCACTGCCCCACATCTGTAACGCCTTTAACTACTCAGCGCTCCTCTTTTAGTGGAGTTTGCTCAGCTACCATGCAACGAGAGCAATAGGATACCTCCAAAGTAGGAAATATTTGTTTCCCAGTGAACCTGGTGGGATATGGGTGCCCAGTGCTGTTCTGCTTTGTTTGCTCAGGGTTGCCCTGCAAGTCAGTGGCAGAACACGGATTTCAACGTACATCTCCCATAGTCTGTGCCAGGGCTTTTGCAGTCACAGTTCTTTCAGCTCTTGTAGTGTGCTACTCGCATGCAAACACGAGCTCTCCTGGTTACAATCCCCTCCATTGTCTGCAATGCCCTGGCCAAAGAGAATTGGGGGGGGGGCTAATAAATGTTTATGAATATCTCAAGGGTGGGTGTCAGGAGGACAGGGCCAGACTCTTTTCAGTGGTGCCCAACGACAGGACAAGGGGCAACGGGCACAAACTGAAGCAGAGGAAGTTCCAGCTGAACATGAGGAAGAACTTCTTCCCTCTGAGGGTGACGGAGCACCGGAACAGGCTGCCCAGGGAGGTTGTGGAGTCTCCTTCTCTGGAGATATTCAAGACCCACCTGGACAAGGTCCTGTGCAGCCTGCTGTAGGTGACTCTGCTTCGGTAGGGGGGTTGGACTGGGTGACCCACAGATGTCCCTTCCAACCCCTACTATTCTGTGATTCTGTGATTCTGTAATCGAAGCAAGCTTTGCATGACCCCAGTGCAAAACAACAGGCTGACTGGGGCAGCTGGGAATGACATCACTAGACAGGCAAAGACGTTTTAGCCTTAAAAAGAGAAATATGACAGATGCCAGAAGTGGTTTAAAGACAGTAAATAAGGAATATTTGGTCTTTCTTATAATGCACAAACTAGAGGTCATTTAGTTAAATTACCAGGTGGGAAGCTACAAACATGCTGAAGGAGGTATTTCCCTTTATGTCATTAATCTGTAAAGTCCTTGCCACAAGACATTGTGGATGTCAAAAATTTACACGGGCTCAGGAAAGCACACGGACAAAGCTCGTGAAAGAAAAGTCCCATGGGCTGTATTAGCACAAAGATACCATTTCTAGCTCAAGAAAACCATGAGCTGCAAACTGCTGGGGGAATATACAGCGAAAGCACCAATATCTGCTTGCACCTTCTCTTGGTCTTGAAATACTGGATCAGAAGGATGTTTAACCTGAGCCCAAATAGCTGTTCCTGGGGTCTAAAAGGCTGGGTTTACCAAGGACCCACGTAAAGCCTGCTCCAAACTGGAAGACCCAAGAGCAGGCTCTGTTTCAGCAGCTGAGCAGCAGGACCAGCACGCAATGCGAATTACTGTAACGTCCTGCTGGCCTGAGCTGAATTTGCCTCGGAGAGATGATTTGGCCTTAAACAGCTTTCCTGCCAGAGAAGCAGGGATACAGGGGTTGCAAAGAGCCATCTCCACTGCACCCCTCAAAAAGAGTAAGTGAGGGGAGGCATCCTGATTATGGACATATTATTTGAAGGCAAGGGGAAACAACACAGATTTATTCAGGTCAGGGGAATACTCAACAGCTGATCACATGCTAAATATTTATGTCCAGCTGGGGGATTCCTCGGAATGATATTTTTCCACCCATCTGTAATGAAGCTGGCAGCAGACGCTCTCCAGAGCTCATTAATGTGGTGGTAACTATGTCTATAAATCCAGACATCGGGACTCGCCTGGTTGGAGGGCAGGGCTGGATTTGCTTCGGCTGCACACGAGATTTCTGACAGTGGGTCAGAAGCTTTCCCAGCTCTGAACCAGTGAGACTTTGTCCCTCGCTCTCTGACTATGCTTCCCTGGCTGGTGACATTTTGCTTTCTAACTGGAAGGTCAGAGAGGGGAGCTGCTGGCTTTGATTGCAAAGTCAGCAGCAGCAGATAAAACAGATGATAAGGCTCAGGACATTCCTTCTCTCTTTCCCAGTCCCCTGCTCAGTCTCCAATACCAGTCGGTGATGCAGTATTTCTGTTTCCACCAGGAATGTCCCCCTCCACCAACCTGGGGCAGTGGTGACCTCCTAGAGAAGCCCTGATGGTGCCTTGGTCAGCATCCAGCCACCCTTCTCAGACACAGATTGGAATGCAATCAGCACCCAGTGTATTACATGAAACACTGTTCTACAGGGTTTTCTTACAACCTCACTCCTTTTCTGGTGACTGGGCACTTCTGATCTCAGCCCACTCCCTCCTGGTGGGGGACAATAGGTCTTGGCTTGTCTTCGGTTTAGGTGTTGGCACACGGATTTGCTTAAACCTGGCTAATCAGCTGTAATAACACCTTAGGAAATGGTCTGTTCAGGGAAGACCAGTTCATTCAAGAGGCCTCAGCCCATTTGCTGAGACACTGGCAGAGGCCAGAGGATGCTTTTGTCTCAGCTGAGGTGGATATGGAAGAGAATCAGTGGAAGGGTTTGCCCGGAGAGGCGGTGCAAGCTCCATCTTTGAAGGTTTTCAAGCCACAACCAGCTAAATCCCCGAGTCCAAACCCCAGAGCTGACCCCACTGTGAGCAGGAGATTGCACTAGAGACCTCCCAAGGTCCCTTCCAGCCTGCATTGACTGTGATCCTATGGGACAGCAACTTGAGTTTGTCAGCAGAGGCTGCTAAACAACTGAGAGAGCATCTCTCCTGCCCCACGTAGGGTAAATCTCCCAGAGGAGACCTTCCATTGACTGGGAACCAAGAGGTGACCTCAGGCATAACTTGGGGCTGAAATATCCCCAAATACATATGAATCCGCACATTGCAATTCTCCTTTTTCAGACTTTGTTCTAGTCTTATTAGTCACACTAGCTCAAAACATTGCACACCAAGGCAGACGCGTTATTTTCTCCTTTGAAAGGGCTTTCTTCTGTTCGTTTTATCCTCCTCTCCATGCTTGGTACCCCTCCTGTATCTACCCCTATAATTGCATAGCTATTATGGACAAATGTGGCTTCCATGAAGGCCAGTGGGGTCAAAATGGAAATACAGGAATCTCAGCATGAAATTTATTTGTCCTCCAGCTGATACACATGGAAAGTGTCAGAATTAGGTGATTGATGGGCTGAGCGCTCCCCAGCCACGTATGGTCAGAGGCGACAGCCAACCCTGCCTGGGGACAACTCTTTGTGTGCAGACTGCTCCCCAAACCCGCTACTAAATAAATGCATGTGCAAGTAAACAAGAGTATTTCCTACGTGTGCAGATGAGAAGGAATAAGAAATATTTACTCCCTCCACTGTCAGTCTTTAACCAATTTATGCCAGGAAAAATGGAGTGAGTGAGGAAAACAAAGTGAGTAATAAGACGGGAATGGAGCTACCCCGCTGGGAACTCATCTGAGCAGACAGATCTCCCACTGTATAAATATTTGATTGTGCTTCTGATCAAAGGCTTGTAGAATAATTCAGTAACCTGTGTTCAAGCAGGAAAAGAGAAAAGACTTTCTTTTAATATAAATCTTGTCCCTCTCGAGCCCACACCCCTTAAAGAATAGTAATTAAGGGCGGGGGAAAGCTATTATCATATAGAAGTGTTCAAGGAAGAGCAAAAACGTGTCAGAAAATTGCAGTTTTTTGTGGGTCATCTGAAGGGCAGGAGCATTTTATTTTCCCAGGCACATCCATTCATATCCAGCCTGATCTGCCATCAGGGCTGGGTGTTAGTCTGATTTCAGCCTCTGCTGTGCAAACAGATGTTTGTGTGGTTGGCCACTAACTCTGTCTTGTGACTGGCCTTGCCTTCTTCTCCTCCCATAAGGAAAAAAATCCTCACTATGCACAAATCATCCTGGGAGAAACCCTGGAAGTCCACACACCCACGCATCAAAGAGCCCTGATTTTTTTTTTCTCATCTCTCTGGGCAATTATTATCAGTCAGAGAAGTCAAGTAATGAGCTTGCTATCTGATGGGTTCTCAGTACATTATTTCACAGTACACTGAGGAATAAACAGAGTGTGTACTTGTGCATGAATATAAATATGTGTAGATTTTGCTGTTGCTTGACATTTTGACCCATGTTTTTATCTGAGAAGACCAATAAATAGACCTTAAAAAGTGTAAACTCTCCATGAAAGAGCATTTAGTTTATCAGGCACATACAAATATTTTGCTGTATTGCTCATGCAATAATAAAAAAAAAAAAAAAAAAAAAAAA
>Ga0065711_1052319_pt1 | contig 10012 bp, 5 predicted proteins | sample Hoacrofraction12_FD_59098 | JGI IMG/M metagenome (GOLD analysis project Ga0065711, IMG submission 59098) | Hoatzin crop microbial communities from Cojedes, Venezuela - Epithelial fraction 12 v2 (version 2) | ecosystem: Host-associated > Birds > Digestive system > Esophagus > Crop | place...
TGGTCGACAGCCGGCTGTACATGAGCCAGCAGTGTGCCCAGGTGGCCAAGAAGGCCAATGGCATCCTGGCTTGTATCAGGAATAGTGTGGCCAGCAGGAGTAGGGAGGTGATCATCGCCCTGTACTCGGCACTGGTGAGGCAGCACCATGAGTACTGTGTTCAGTTTTGGGCCCCTCACTGGGACACTGAGGTGCTGGAGCGTATCCAAAGCAGCGCAGCAAAGCTGGTGAAGTGGCTAGAACACATGTCTTATGAGGAGCGGCTGAGGGGAACTGGAATCGTTTGGTCTGGAGAAGAGGAGGCTGAGGCAAGACCTTATCGCTCTCTATAACTACCTGAAAGGAGGTTGCAGTGAGGTGGGTGTTGGTCTCTTCTCCCAAGTAACTAGCGATTGGACAAGAGGAAATCACCTCAAGTTGCCTCAGGGGAGGTTTAGATTGGATATTAGGAAAAATTTCTTTACTGAAAGAGTGGCCAGACATTGGAACAGGCTGCCTAGGGAGGTGTTGGAGTCCTCATCCCTGGAGGTATTTAAAAGACATATAGATGCGGAGCTTAGGGACACGGTTTAGTGGTGGAATTGACAGTGTTAGGTTAGTGGTTGGACTTCATGATCTTGATCGTCTCCTCCAACCTAAATGATTCTGTGATTCTATGATGCCATGAAAGGACTTAGGGGACACGTGGTGAACTTCTGATACTGGAAGCAGAAGGGTTATTTAGGGTGGAAGAAGAAAGCTGTGGGACATCAGACTGCAGGAAATCAAGGTTCGGTAGTTCTGCTCCTCAGGGAGCAACTTGTCTTCAGAGCTTGACAATATTCTGCTGTGGTTAGATGTGTCTGGAGGGATTGGTTTATTGCTATCATGATATATGGATCTCTTACAGATACCTGTCTCCGAGGTTGTGAAGGGGTTCGGCTAGGAATGGCAGGCTATAAATGGGGAGGAGAAGGATGTCAAGCTTAACAGTAGGGAGGAAGGAAAACTAAAATAATAAATATTGATTTGGAGTATGTCTTTTATTATCTCTGAGTGAACAGGAGAATGTTACAATAATGTGATCCTTATGTGAACCATAAATTATCCACGTGAAGCTTTTCTGCATTGGTGTTGACTAATCAACAAACCATTCTGGGGACTTGTTGGTTATACTGTTCATTCAACAGCTTGAGTTTGTTATCATATTTCATTGTATTCCTGCAGGCTGCACATTTTTATTAGTTTATAGCGATTTGTGGAATGCATGCCCTGGACTCAAGGAAATCACTCTTACCAGATGGTTTGAATCAGTGAGAGCCTTGTCCTGAGTTCAGAGACCCTTCGATCTGTTCCCTGCTGCACCATGTTGTATAGCTGAAAAGAGCTGAGTAAATCCTGATAATAGACATTTTACAAAGTCAAAATCTTTTACATGGATCCTGATCATATACTGAATGTGAACTGCAAAGCTGAAACAAGCATTTGATATGCAAACTGAATGCTGCATTAACCTATCAGTGACAGGCATTTTTTGAATAACAAATATAATTTTTTGCATCTGAAATTTATTCGGACATTTTCCCTCTCTGACATCACTTTTCTGGGTGACCATGGGATTTGTGTATGTGCCAGCCTAGTGAATTTGCTGTTACCATGGGTACACGTGAATCACTTCTAAAAGGGGATGTCAGCAAGAAAGCAGGATGGTGTCCATGACCTTCAGCTTCTTACCAAGAAACCTGAAATAGCATTGGCATCAAAATGAAGGCATGGGCTGCAACAGAATCTCTGTAGAGGACACATGTCCTTGGCCACATGGTGCCACAACGGGGTGTGCACATGGCAGGTGTGCAAAGGACTTCACTTTCCTGCAGAGGCTTTCCTGTGGACCACATCTCTCCCCTCACCCCCGTGCCATATGGGACACCCACCTCACACCACCTCCGTCCTGGGACCTGTGGACCCCTTCCCCAGCTGGCCTGATGTCCTCACATGCCCCAGTGAGAAGTGGCTCGTAAGTGACTAGGACATGGAGGAGAGAGGGCATGGGCTGGTCCAGCACTGTTAGGTGTGTCAGCACCTCTGCAGCCTTCCCAAAGAGACTCAGGGCTGTGAGGGACCTCGAAGGATGCCCTGCTGTGCAGTGCTTACCCCTTGGCCTGCCCCAAGCCCCTCTCTGCCAGCTGCGGTCAGCATGACCAGCAGTCCTGCTTGAAGGATCTACACCCATCTTTTGCCTATAAAAGCCTTTTCATTCTATTTGAACCCCCCCTCCTTTAAAACTTAATTCATTAAGTTAACTAATTCACATCCTCCTGTAACAGAGATGCAAAATGGGCCCTGACCCAATCTGTCCTTGTTCTCCACCTCAGGCTCAAACCAGGAGCTTCCCTTTAACAGGGGGTCTCCACTCTCCTGGACATATAGCTCGGACTGTGTTTCTCCATGTTCAAATTGAGGCGGTAAGGTTTCAAGACCCAGGGGTTACATGTGTGGACACCTTTTAGCTTCAAATTCAGTAACAAAGCCACACTATTTTTGTTTAAAAAATGTTCTTCGCATGGAATAATATGAAAAGGAAAGTAAGATTTATTGTCCAAAAAACACTTCCCAAGGAAAAAAGTGAGTAACGTGGCAGCTTGTGATTCCTTAATATGTAGGTCAGATGGAGGAAATGTAAGCGATGGTATGAATACCAAGTTTTTCCCATTCCAGAGTCAAGGAGGTGTCATCCAAAGAGGCAGTGCAGATGTTCACCGTGTGGTCACATGTCTTTTTTCGTGGTCTGGCGAACAGATCATATGACTAGTATCAATACTTTGAGACTTAATCAGATATCAATGCCTTAGTTGTATATATTGAAGTGGATATGTTGAAGTTATTTGTGTCTCTTGCAGCCCTTATTTCGTGCTACATGCAGAAATGCATGGTGGGTTTAGTGTACATCTATGCCGGTAATTACTTACGTGTACACCACCCAGTTATATTTTTGTGCCCCCTTTACATTGTTATGAAAAAGCTTTGCTCAGATTCAGCAATTATAGCGCTGTTCTGAGATGAGCCTCACCAGGTCTGCTTAAGGCTGGGATATTTTCTGATTTCTGTTGGCACCCTTTCTGTGCTGCAGGTTTTGGGAGACAGGCTGACTGAAGTGGTGCACCTTCACCTGCTCACAAGCCTTTACATGTGACCTAAAGGAGGATTTTCTTTCACATATTCCACTTCAAAATTCCACTATTTTGCTTATTCAGCACAAGTTGTGAGGCTCAGGCCATCTCTTGACTCTCTGTGGGAAGTTATCTGTGTGTAGAAAGTGAGAAAGTACGTTCACTTCTACTTGAGTTACCTGAACTGTGTAAGTAAAGTCCTTCCAGGGCAGGGGCTGTGTGTGACCTCCTGCAGCCCCCTCTCCCAGGCTGACCAGAGGCAGAAGGGAGCAGAGAACTGATGGACTACATTAATGCAGGAAAGCAAGGGGGCCTCACAGCGCTTACAGAGAGTCTGGCAACAGATCCATGACCTGGCACCAGTCCAAGCTTGAGAAGCCATGAATCCCTTCCGCTCGCAGTGGAAAACACTGCTACCACAGCAGAAATCAGCTATTGTATATGTGTGCACCGGAGGGTAACACAGACAAAGATCAAAGGCAATTTACTGGTGCAAAGTAGGATCGCATCATTAGCAGTAAAAAAAAAAGGGTATTTTGTTTTCTTATAGACCAGTTTTTTTGTATCTATGACTTTCCTTTTATACCATGTCTTCTCTCAACTTTGAGAATTCTTGTATTTTTCATTCTGTTTATTGGTCTGTGAAATCTGTGTGCATGTGTGACTATCTTACAGTGTAGTTTGCATATACCATGTTGCATGTGCCAAGAAATATGCTGGTCGAGGACTTTGAACATGAAACACATTTGAAGGGCCTGAGCTTGCAGGATGTGTGAAAATCAGATCCCTGTAAAGTCCCACGCATACGATGTCTAAAGATGCGGGCATGCAGAATCAGTGACCACTTAAAAAATTTATTTCTCCTTACCAGATCTCCTCCATTACAAGCAGACAAATTAGGACATTTGTGTAAGTTATTTTTTTTATTAGAGCATTGCTGCTTTGAGTATCTGGGAAGTGTTGTTTCTACTGATGCTCATTACTATTGGCACTCCAGTGCAAATAACCAGCGTCTGCCACAGTCAGGATTTTTTCTGAATGTTGTTCTGTCTGACACTACATAGTTTTTCAAAAGGAATTTTTGTAAACTTTTAAAACACCAAAGTCTGATTGCTTTGAAATTTTAACAGTGTCAAACATTTCTTTGCAACTGGGGACAGTAAAATGAAAGCTGAACAGGCACCTCTGCCCACACAAGCAAATTTTTTTGCATTTTCAAGTGTTTCTGCTGCTGGTTGCTATTGAAACTTTGAAGAACCTTTCTAGTGCTTGAAGTGTGACACAAAGGAGGGACTGTTTCATTTTTCATTTTCAAAGGTGAGGAAATTTCAAAATTATTGAAGGCGATAAAAAGGAAAATGAAAATCAAAACCAGAACAATTTGATATTATCAGTTTTACTGTGTCAGTGTGAAAAGGGAAGAGGGAAAAAATGGGAAAATCTCTATGTATCTATCTTGATTTTGGCAGGTTTCACATTTGAAATTATTTTGGTGAAAGATTCTGATTTGCAATAATAGCAATTTTTCTTTGAAATCGAAATCTTAATTTTCCGATAGTTCTGGGAATAAATTTGGCCTGTCTCTTGGAAAAAAAAATCCCATCTAGATATGAAGTGTCTGTTGCTATCTGAAGAATTATAAATTTGAACAGTTAAATTAGAAATAACTAATAATATGATAATTGATTATATGCCTTTAATTCCAGCAATCCCCCCTCCCTGAATTATGAGAGAAAATGAACTAAACTTGTTTGTTAGCATTAACTACCTTGTGCCTATTCCCATAAGCCAAGACTGTCATCTGTGACATGAATAAAGACTATTAACATTATACTCACTGAATTTCAAGGAAATTTCTTGCAATGTGTAAAAGTAATCATGTGCAAATGTGTTTGCAGATTGCGACTGTATTCTCACCCAAATATATAATGCAGTTTCCAGGTTGTAGCTATCTGATATTATGCCTGTTTTTGTTTTAAAACAATGAATACTCAGCAGCAGAGCAGTACTGCTCACTGCCTTTTCCCTCTAATATTGTTCACGGCAGAAATCCAATTTATACAGTGCAAATAATCATTATTTCCAATAGGCCGAGGATCTTTCCTGGCAAGATCATAACCAATGTCTTCTACTCTTACTTGTGTCATTCATGATATTTCAGTGATGTGAGTTAGTGTATAAAATCCATTACCCATAGAAGGATTGTGGGTGGGGAAAAAAAAGAGAAAAGAAAACAGGGAACCTAGTGCCTGGTGCTACAAGGCACAAGGAATTAAAAGCAAATAGCAAAGCAGGTGGGGGAAACTGACAAGAAAACTTGATACACAGAAGAAATACTGAGAGTTTGTGGCCCTTGGGGAAGAGCACTGCAATCGGTGTCTCGGTGATATCATTCCGTCCCCACACATCATTGCTGGGGAGTTAACTTATGTTAAACAGCACTTTTCTCAGGGGCTTGCTGCAGTCCCCAAGCCATTTCCTGGATCACTTTTGGTGTGGAAGAAACGACTTGAGCGGTGATCCCTTTCTCACCTGGAAGGCTGTAGACACGCAGTGCCAAGCGCAGCTCTTCGATTGTCTGTTGAAAAAAGACTCCAGCAGGATGCTAAAGCAAGAGCGTGTTTTCATCACCAACTTCGCTAACGGGAGTGACTCATGTGCCATCTGTTTCATCCTTCTACACGATCATATGCGCTCCCTGTTTGTGCTGGTTAATATATTTGCCATCTATTAAAGGGAGAGGAAACTTTGGAGCAGTCAAAACAAACATGCCTGAGAAAGGCTGAAGTTTTGAAAGGGGCTGGTTGGAAAGCCGCTGCCACTGTCACTTTCTGTTGAAACATGCGGTTCTGGGGCAAGGACGTGCTTGGTGACAACCCACTGAAATCCTCTGAGAATGGGTCAGGGATCTCTGCGTGTCTGAGGCGTGTCTGTATTATGTAAAACAGTGACTGCATTAGCTCCAGAGTGTACTAAATGCTCCACATCGTGCCTGGGCTGGCGCATCCTGCTCCCCTGTGCCCACTGTGACAGCTCAGTGGTGAGCGGAGGTGGCTGTCCTGCTCTGGAGCCTCAGGGGGACTATTTAGCCTCTGAGGGAGACAACTGAACAGGAGCTGTGATACAGTGGGGATTTGTGAGCAGTACAGGGAAGGTGAGTGGGGACTGCTCAGAGCTGCCCAGAACAGACCCTTCCTCTGATGTAAAAACTGGGGCAGGCAAAAATGAAAAGGGGCAGTTGGCAGGTTCAGAAAAACCCAGGAGCTATTCCTCTACCCAGCACCCAGCTGAACAGTGGAACTTGCTGCAGGAGGCCGAAATCTTGTCTGGGGCTTAAAAGCTTCTTGAATAAATGAATGGAAAAAATTTTCCCATCAAGAGCACTGAAATACAATGACAGCACCTCTGGCTCAGTCTGCAGCGTAAACTCTACATGATGCTGGCACTAGAACTTGGACTCTGAAATCACTAAGCCTTATAACAGGCTGAAAAGACCAATGCCAGAATAAATTGGAAAACTGGATTACTGGTGCCTCAGTTATTCATATGCTGTCATTTTACCAGACTATTTGCCTCTGAGGTTGTAGTGGTCAGTGAAAGCATCCACCAACAAGATAGTAATAACCCCATCTGAGGAGAAGGGCTATGCTGGGGAGTAGCCAGAGCACGGCACGCTCCACCCATTTCCTAGACATTGTCTAAAACCATCGTAATATGATGGTGACACCACTTACTAACAGGACATTAATAGATGGTATCATTGGAGGAAAATCAGTGACAACTTGAGCTCTTCTTTAGCATTACATCCTGACAGTAGGCAAAAGCATGAACGAGTCCAAGGAATGACTTATGAGTGCACAGCCTGCCCAAGGAACAGCCTTCCCTCAACAAACACCATCTTTCCCTTGGTTCCTTGCTGTCACGCACTTGTAAATCATCCTTCCAGGTTTTAAGATTTTAAATACACGTATATTGTGACAGAAGTGCAAGATATGCTGTATAAATGTGTTAAAAATACATCTTGAATTGCCTGTAGTTCAGGTCCTCCTCAGTGGGCAACCTCTGTCACATGCAACACCCCCAGAAGAGCTCACAGGTCTGGTGACATAGTTTCAGCCTCCCAGCTCAAGCCTAGACATGAAGCAGGATGTGTCACAGTCTTGCTCTAACTGGTTTATGTTTCTCCTTAATCAGTGAAAATGTTACCTAGCTAAATGAGAAAGAGGAACAAACTGTACCTATCACCAGAAAATCTCCCTCGGAAACAGTTTCCAAACATATGCATTAGGTAATGAGTCTGTTTTCCTGACTGTGTGTCACAGCACTCGGTGCTATTTTGGTTGTATTTCACAAGCCGGCGTTGCTTTTTAATCCGCTCGTTCCTGGTCTGCTCTGAATCAGTTGTTCTGCATATTCTCAGGCTGCTTTCGTGAGGAGCCACAGTTACGCTGGGCAGCTTCTGTCAGCCCCACGCCATGCTTCTTGATGGAGCGTGATTTTTAGCTCTCTCTAGTTTTTAATTTTCACCTTTCCTCTAGCTATGTCTTTTTTTGCAGTGCGGTGTGAAACCCTTTGTAATGGGAAAGGGCACAGAAGCCATCCTGGCAGCCCTCACTACGATTCCTTGCCAGCAACAACAGCCACAAATGTACAGCAGTGTAATTCAGTACAAGTGTGGATGCATTCAGAAAATATGCGCCAGGTCTTGTTCAGAAAGCTCAGCCTTTTGCTTACGAAATCTCGGAGAGCTTCTTGTACTTTACATCAGCTTTCTCAACAGTTTACAAGTCTTTCCCCCCCCTCCCCTCTGGAAACATTTGTCACGGTGGATTACTTTATTCAGTGCTAGTGTATGTAAGGTGTAGAATGTTAGTACTTTATTTGGCTAAATGTGCATAATTTGGGAAGACAGGTGAAGTGATTGATTAATCATCAGGCTTTTAACCAAGTCTTGTTAGCAGCCATTTTAAATATTGTTTATTTGAAATTACAGTGTGGATATGGTGTCTAAGTGGAAGTTCTTTACATATATAAACTAAAGCTGCTTGTGCTGTTGGTAATGAGCTAGAGGTTTGATTTAAAATCTGTCATTTTCTCTCATACCTGGATGTTCAGATAGACTTATCACAACCCAGTGGTGAAACTACAGCTACTGCAATGGCAATAACACTTTCCTTCTGCTTTCTGTGAATGTCCCTAAGCCTTGACTTACAGGACCCCTCCAGCTTATTGCAGGAAGATAATTACAACTGGATGCACATCTCACCCTTGGCATCTATTAAAATGTCTAACTCTGGCAGTGCTTGTGATCGTGGGTTTGTGCTGTGGCTTTCTGTCAGCCACGAGTTTGAGCAAGGGCCCCATCATCTCGAAAGCAGCCGGGAAGAAGAAATGCCTGGCCCCTGTCAGGCCATGGATGAGCTTGGAGGAAGCCCCTATCACCCTCTTGCCATTTTCTCGAGCTCTCCAGCCCAGCTGACTTTCAGATATTTGACATATGGAACTGCACCTTTGGCTTGGGAGCGCAGAGTTGCGCTCCCGGCTTTGCTCTTCTCTGTCACCTTTGCAAGCCTGATCTGTAGACCAACACCCCCAGACCAGGATGCACAAGAGTCCCCCAAGAAAACGTCCTGCTTCCCTGCTGAGGGAGGTTTGCTAGTTCCTGTTCTGGAAAGCTGCAGACATCTAGATATACAGCTATGAGTTTTTGGCATAGAAATAAATTGAATCCAAGCTTGCTGCTCTCACTGAGTAGGGAAATCACCTCACAGCTCACAGCTGTCCCAAGTCACCTTCCTCAGTATCTATTTATAGATTTTATGCTCAAGACATCGCAGCTTCAAAAGAAATTCTTCTTAGGAAAGAATGCAGCATTGTCTGGGAAGACAGGGGTACTCCTGCTTTGAGTTTCTGCTGTGAAAGAGAGAGAGGTGAATATTAGTTTTGTGAGAATGGCAATTGAACCAAAAGAATGGAAAAATGTTCACCTGATGCTGAGCCAAAAAGGGTATTTTTAAGGATTCTTTTGCGAAACTCAAAGGCTTTATTTAAACTTAATGGAGATTTTTTGACTTCTTTTGAGACTGTTTAATCCTTTTAACCTTTTTCTGCTTCAGATTTTGTTTAAATAAGTAGTGTCATTTTGAAGGAATTGTTTGTTTTGGTGCCAGACAGAACAGATAGATATTTCTGAAATGAGACATTTATTAAGCAGCATTCAAACACAGTGTTTTGATGTAATATTCCCAGTACTTTTCAAAAATCTATTTCACAATAAATTTTTTAATTCCCAGGTATATTTTGCCCAGTTGAGGCAGGGGCTGGTCTGGGTGAGGCAAAGACAACAAGCAGAAAATCCTTCCTAAAAGCGTTAGAGACAAAAGTGTACTTTGAGAAGCAAATCCTTCTTTCTTGACCAGTACTGGAGGGAAGCAGTTGATTAAGTGGTCTTTAGTGATGCTGGATGACGCTCTTCTATATTCTACTCTCAGGAACTCATATTTCTTGTCTTTTAGATCTGGGGAGAGGTACAAAACCCCCGTGTTGCTAATTGGTATAGCAAGCTGGCACATAGTTATTTGTTGCTAGAGATATGTGCTTTTCATTTAAGGATTTTAAAGACTCGATTTCATTTCTGACTGCCCTGTTAATAGGCAAAAGCCGTGATGTCTGTGTTCAAGCCTAGCCTGCTCACAGCACTTGCCTGCCAGAGAAATGATGCCGTGAAAAGCCAGAATTGAAGACTCAATAGTCGGCAGACTATTAAGCAGGTATTCTTTATTGTGGCGCCGGGCACACGGGGGATCTCTCCTCCAAACGTGTGCACCGAAGAGACACAGTTACTAGGTATTTATGCTATGTTA
>Ga0065711_1052320_pt1 | contig 10012 bp, 6 predicted proteins | sample Hoacrofraction12_FD_59098 | JGI IMG/M metagenome (GOLD analysis project Ga0065711, IMG submission 59098) | Hoatzin crop microbial communities from Cojedes, Venezuela - Epithelial fraction 12 v2 (version 2) | ecosystem: Host-associated > Birds > Digestive system > Esophagus > Crop | place...
CTTCGGCAGGGGGTTGGACTAAATGACCCACAGAGGTCCCTTCCAACCCCGAACATTCTGTGATTCTGTGATTCTGCATCATCTCACCTGCCCTGTGCCCCCTGCGGTGCGATATTCCACGCTAGATCGTCATCACTGTCGTATCTGCGAGGGTTGTCAAAGAAATAAGACCTGGGACTGAAGCCATGGCTTGGGACCATTCCTGCGTTGGCCTGAGGGAAGGGAAACCACAGTCAGTGCTTGGAACAGAGAGGTAAACTGCTCGGTGCCTGCCTTCTAAAAGGAGTCGCTGCGGACTTACCTCCTGGCTTCCAAAATCAAACGGGCAATTTTACACTTGCTGTAGACAACAGAAAGCTTTTTGCATTTTCTTTCTCCACCAGCATAATGATGATTCACTGATTAGAACGGGTCTTACTGCTCCTTCCTTCCCGCTGAGCGGTAGGACCCCTTTCTGAACCCCCCCTCCAGCACGCATTCACCCTGCCTGCCGTGCTCCTCTCCATCCTGGACACTTTGCGCCCTTACCTGCGGTGAGCAGGATGGAAGCAGCCGAGGAACTGAAGGATGGGAACCACCTAGAGATTTGGTTTTAGCTCCCACATCTGTAACCCTCCCTCGCCTCAGGAACTGATCGCGCTGAAGCCTGGCACCCCGCGTAACGAAACCACAGCCGAAAAGCCCCTTAGGACTTCCCTGAGCAATTTCAGTATTTGCCCCACAGTGCTGTGAGGGTCAAATCCCAAGGAGGGGCCCTTTGATAGAACAGGGAAAGGGGTGTACATGTAACCCCTTCACTTACAAAGCATTTTGCTTTTATTTCCCTATGAGTCAAAGCAGAAAACATACAGGATTCAAAACGTCGGTTTGGTTCTGGGAACAGCACAGAGGGACATCCAGGGCCCAGTTGAGCCCCTGTCACTGATCCACTGCTTCCATCCCCAGGGAACAGGGTTCCCTGCACCCGTGGCTAAGCCAGGATGACATCTTCTCCTTGGCCTTAAGCACGAGGGCAGTTTATTCTCCCCTTATTTTTTAGATATCTTTGACAATATCTTTGACAAAGATGAACTAAAACCAGGTCCCTCTCTGCCATCTCCCCATTTCCAGCATTTGTCTGGCTGAAGGGACGGGAAGGCAAAGGACACGGCGCTGCAGCTACCCCGTGGCAGCACCAAAGCACGCAGCCAGCGCGCTCCAGGCTGCCGTCGGCTGCGGAGCGGAGCTTTACATTTGAACAGTGCTGAACGCAGGCCATCTCTACCCAAAACTTTTTGTTTCTCAAGTCCTGAATGAAACGTAAATTCAATTTCTTGGGATTGTTCCTTGTTAAAAATAAAGAACATTTTGGATTTTTACTAAAGCAGAGTTGTCACTAAGATTTTTTAACTAAAAGAGGTTTTGTTTTAATACAAACCCATGCTTTCAGTCAAGTATTTTCAGCCACTGGACCGTTTGACACGGAACGGCTGTAACAGTTGGCCCTTGGTCTCCCTCTTGTGGCATTCTTGCTCTCAAACTCCCGTTTGAGCAGGATTCTGAGTCTCTGCGTGATCAGCTTTTTGAAAGGAGAGATTAGACTACGTCCCTTATTTTCATTCTTTTGTGACTCTCTCCCACACTATCCAAACTTGACCACCGCATCTATCCTTGCTAAACTCACTTTATTTAAAGTGAGATCTCTCAGCGGTCGCTTTTTAGAAGAGCAGCACCACTGGACTGTACTTTAAAATGTTTCTTCTCTTTGCAGCTGTCCTGGCTCACTCCTAAGTAGGAGCGGGGCTGAGATGTTTTTGGTGATGGACACTGGGGTCCATGGGGTTTCCTACTGTGATATCAGGCATCGCAGGTGAACAGGAAGAAGGGCTTAATGCAGGTGGGGATTCGTTACTTCCTTGTTTGGCTTGGCTGTATCATTGTCTCTGAAATCTGCATGTAAGAATAAAAACCATCGCCTTCTCTAAAAAGTTATGCCATTAGTTGCTTGTCTTGTGAATTTACCGTTCACGTCGTTGCTGGGGAATGTTGGCTTTGGTTTGGTTTGGCCTCCAGAAACAGAGACGCTACCTCGGTAATCCTAGTGCAGGGCTGATGTTCCCCGCGTGCCTGCCAACCAGCACATCCTACGCTAACCTGTAGACGTTGCCTACAGCTAGAGAAAAGATGCTTGTCCACCTATTAACTACTTAGATACTAAGGATACTTGCAGGGAATTATCCTTACAACTCACACCTTAATCTCTGCTCTGCTGAAACAGCAAACAAAAATGTCAGCAAGCGCTTATTACGGCCATTGGTCTTTGACATGGAAACAACCCAATGGGCACAGGGCTGAGCGAGCTCAATCTATGGCTTCATACGTGCCGTTGAGCAGTAGGCACACAGCCACCTTCACTGCCATGTGATGAAAGGTCCCGATTTTGGATAGCAAACTCCTCTTCCACTGACTCCAGCAAAGCACTGTATTAACCCAAAAGGAAGACATCCCTACATTTAAAAATGTTCCTGATTTTTAAGGCAAACTTTCTGAGAAACACGTTGTCTTCCTTCTGGGTAAATATGATGAGTTTCTCTCATGAGGTCATAGCATTGAGAAGTGGGAAGTTTGGGTTGCTTTTATTCTGCCAAGGACACATTGAAACAGAGAAGTCAAAACGTCAAGAAGAAAAAGCTCCTTGAGAAGCTGAGCCCTCCAGACCTGCCTGGAGATTACACTAACAAATTCCACTTACTAGGTCTTTCGTAGGGTTTCGGACACGGAAGAAATACACAACCAGGGAAGTAGGCAAGAGCTCCCAGACGAAAAGGATCACACCAAACACTATGTAACCTGCATCTCCCAGCTGACATTTCAGATCTGCCTGTTGAAAAGTCAAAGAGAAAAGTGTTTAAAAACACAGATGGCAGCTCATTATGAAGATCTACATTTAAGCAGCTGAAATGCTTGACAACATGGTCAGAAATTCCATTTGGTAATGCCAGATTAGCCTGGCTAATGACTAAGGGCACACCAAACAACCCAATATGCTGTCTTGCCAGGTATATGCCTTCCCTTTCCTTCCACCTTTCCTGCTCCCTCTTCTTCTCCTGCTATCTCTCCTTCAGCAAACTCAAAGTTTAACGCGGGGCTCTTCCCACTCTAAGAGCCTGCCAAGCAACCACTTGATCAGGTGATCAAACCCAGGTAATGAGAAACTAGTTTTCCAGTCCTTTTCCAGCTGGGAATAATCCATAAAGGAACAATCAATGCCCAGGTCTTCAAGGGCATTGCTGGCAATATGGCTTTTAAAAAGTCAGGTTCGGATCCCCTCAAATTGGTGCACGTTGTTAGCCTGAATAACCATGCTCTTACTCTACTATTAGCTTTGAACTTGTCTCTAGATTTCCCCTCCACCGTTCACCACAGTTGCAGAGGGCAAATCCCGTCCTTTCATTTGTTTTGCCCAGAAGAGAGAAGGGTTATGTTTCTGACAGGCGACCTGAGGCCGTACCACAGCACAAACACTGGCCTGTACTTTTAAAAGTGTCTTTTGATTCTGGTACCAAACTGAGTACCTTCTCCTTAGTTCCAGGCACTTTACGTATGGCTCAAATCGTTTACCCCCACATCCAGGCAACCCTGATGCCGCAAGTCAGATGAGATGTTCAAAAATCAGTACTAGTGACCTAAGGCCTACAGCATTCCAGCAAGCTCCCCGTGAACAACCTCTGCCTCCACGGGGGAAACAGGACCAAATATTCTGGCCACCAAGTTCCAGGCCCTGTTACTCCCGACTGTGGGAGTCAGCACATGCAAGGAGTCAGCACCAGCAACACTCCAGGATGGAAAACATTAGATGCAGGAGATGAATCACAATCAACTGCCCTTCGGCCGAAAACCCGTGTCTTCTGATTACACTGAGTGGCACCACCTAGTTACGCTCCTCTTCTCCACACCACAGCAGGGTTAATTAGTAGTCCCTTGACAGACCCTGCTCAGCTAACTCTGAACGAGGTCCTCTGGGCCATCCTACCCTACTGCTCACCTGCTTCTTATTTACAGTTTTATCTACTGCTCCACAGAAAATTGTTAATGGCTCCAGGTCTGCTTGGCCACTCCAGCTAGGAAAAGCCCTTGCGTGGCTGGGAACGCTGCTTGTGGTCTACAGGTGCTTGCTGAGAGGGTGGGAGACATCACAAGCCTGGGATTTTGAGGCCAAAGAAAACGTAGTCCTGGTCCAGACCCAGGCCTGCCATTTTGCCCAGCCTCAACGAAGCTGGAAAGCCACTGGGACATCACTACCTGCCCCAAAGTAGGGAACGGGGCTGCGTGCCCAAATTCCATAACGCTCAGCAAAGAATCCCCTGCTGTTTCCTCTAGTGTTTGCATCACTTCGTTTTCAGTCTGAATTGTCGCTTGCAATTAAAGGCTGGGAAGAATCAAAGTCTTCTCCTCGCGCTAAGGAGGCATCACGCTAATGGCAGAATTCAGGTGAGTCACTCCACAGCCCTGGATGGCTGCGGGAGACGTCATCATGACTTCAGAACTCAGCATTTCAGTGGAATTGAGCACTGTGTTTCTGCTGCTCCAAGTACAGTAGACTCTTTCTAATGGACAAAACACCTGTCTTTTTTAATAAAAGGTGGGGGTTTTTTTACAGTAAAATCAAGGTAAATAAAATTATTGTATTTTTATTATTATTTGGCTAGAGGTCACGTCTTTCTTTTAGTATTGGGATTTTTTTCCCTTCTTAAGCTGAAATTACCAGAAATTTGTATTCCTGACACAAAACAATCTTAGTGCATTGAATAAAAGAAAAAAGAATAGGATTTTAATATATTAATTCCTCTTGTCGTAGCATTCAGGAAATCAGCCATCACATGCAGAATGAGCTTTTCTCATTAGCAAATATTTTCATACTTGCCTGATCTGATACGTTGTACCAATCGTAATCGAAAGAATTGACTTTCTTGGTTTGGGAAAACGATAAGATGAACAAGTTGTAACAGGCTCGTGAGGTATAAAGTAGTATAACAGTCACTCCTATGCTTGTCACCTGACAGACAGATGAGCCCTGGAAGAGATTTAAACACAGATCATTATTCATAAGGGCAGCTGACAAGAGCATTGCTTTGCATGGACTTCATGGGTTGTCACGCTACTCTACCTAATGCGACTGACTTCTCTTTCCTTCTTTGAGCAGTATATCCTGTACTACGTGTATCCCTGTATTTTATCAGTACAGCGGTTTCTAGGTAATGGCAGCAGTTCCAGCCCTTTCCAAGATGGCTGCAACTAATTCCTACAACTTGTTGTACAAGTGTGATTTTCAGAGCAATGAAAGCACATAAGAACGACACTTGGTATCAGATGGAGCGAGAGAATTCAGCCTTCAGCTGTGCCTTAGCTGTAGAGCATCCTGTATCAGATGCTAGCTAGCATGATGCGACCTCGCATCTCTTTACAGCTGCCTGCTGTGCAGCTATTTCCGAAGTACAGAGCAGATGGTAACAGTCAGCAGTTACACGCAGCACAGAGGGGAACAGGACATCCTGCCTTCCCTAGCGCCAGCACAGGGGAGACAGAGTGGCAGCACGGCCTATGGGCAGAGTGACCACGGCAGGGTCTGTGAGTGGGAGCTTGGGCACGAGGCGAGGAATGAGATGCAAAGCGTGAAATCACAGCAATTCCTAAGCCCAAGAGAAAGAAGTGGACAGAGCAGGGGAAAGAGCCCAGTCCGGTGTGAAGAGTGAGTGAGGCACCTGACCACTGTGTCGGGTGGGGAGGGTCGCTGTGGGGGACGGACACTCAGCACAGAGGTGGTTGTCGCAGGAAGAAGGGAGGGAATCCGGGAGCCGTGGCGACAGGGATCGCTGTGCGTCTGATCACAGAGGCAGGCAGATGTCCAAAAATGGGACTGACTTCAAAGAAAGAAGCGCAAAGTAAATTCTGTGCAGTTGGCTCTGCAACAGTGATTTGCACAGCCAATGGAGTGAAGACGGGTTAAACCTCCGTGTGCTTTTAGGGGAGCAAAACACCTTGCAGTCACTTGCTTCACGAGCCCTGCCCTCTCCCTCTCCTGGCAGAGACCCACACCACGAGGACGGGCTTCTCTCCTCCGTGTGAGAGAGGCCAAGTGGGAAGCTGCTCCTGCCCTCCTAGGACCTTTCACAGCAGTGCAGGAGCCAGGAAGGTCTGCACCCTATTCCAGCCCCTCACACTCTGCTGCCAGGTTTGCAGCTAAGGAGCGGAGGTCCAAAGGGCCGCGGCAAGTAGACCACAGCTTTAATAGGATGGCTAGTGACGTACCAGGGCAAGTCACCAGATCCTGAACCCCGGGCCTTCTGCTGCCCACCCACACCGGTGGCTATTGTCCCTGCAGCTCTGGCAACCTGGCTCTTCGGTCCACGCTCCACGGTGAGTGTTGGTAAAGAAGAACTCCAGGAGTAGTCAGAAATGCTTGCGGAAAACTAGCTTGCCTGCTTTCCCAGCAAAATAAGATTGATTCCGGGAAGAGTCAGGCTCAGGAGCATTACAGAATCCCCAGTGCAGTCAACCTCTCTGACTGATGTCCTGCTTAAAACACGCGTGAACCACCGCTGTCCACCGGGCCATACCCTGCAGCCATGCCCAGAGCGAGCCAAGAGCCTGCTGCGGTGCGGGAACTGAAGCCAGATACATAGCAGGCAGCGGTGAAAGCTGTGGCAAGACCAGCAAGCAGGAAACGCCACAGAGAGGAAATGTTTGCTAGGCACTTCTCTGTTCTCCTTGGGTATTGAGGTACAAGTAGTGCTGCTGTCATGGAAACCGAAGGTGGGAGAGGAGAGAGAAGCTGCTGACTGGCACATACCATGTCCCAGCTCAGTGGCATTTACAGACTGGGGACAGCAGAAGTGAAGAGCAGAATGGGGTCGGTATTTCGCTGTGTAGGTTTCCCTACATAGCTGTCATTCTTTAATAGTTAAAAGTGATGCACATTTAACAAATCTCAATCCCATCAAATACAAAAAAAAGGGTAAAAGTGTCCTGGTTTTGCTGCCAGTTAAATATACATCGTGGATTGGGGTAGGGAGAGCGCAGCAGTAGAAGTAAAGCCAGATGGATCCTTTTCCAGTCACAGGCCGACACAGAAGAGAGGGGGATCCCCGAGCTGGCAGGAGGTCCCCACACCAGGATGCTTCTGGCCAGCACAGAGCTGAGGGAAGGGCTGGGCATCTCCTCGTGCTGTCGCAGCCTCGGCGCGGGGAACCAGCCCGTCCCCACGTCAGGTCACGGAGGGGAATGTGCTTTCATGTGTGGTCAGAAGGTACGTGACAGCAGATGGGAGATGCAAATAAAAGGCTGCCAGCACCGATGCCTATCCACACGCACTGCAGAGCATGCGTTACCTCCAACGCCGCTTCTACCATACCGCTGCAGAGAATGCATTTTCCTTCTTTAGCTAGTTTTTTCAGCACAACAGTAGCAGATGAAACCAGGATGTTTTTTCACTGCCAGTTGCAGCCATCTGTATCCCTAACTATGTGCAGTCAAGTCCTACTGGAAGTCCCCAGAGGAACTCCCATTTTAGGTCAGGAGAAAGGAGCAAAGTGCTCTTTAATTCTCATTTCCATGTTCAAACTTTCATCAGACTTTCAAAGAACAGTGTCCTGTCCTTTCCTGCCTGCAACAATGTTAGAGTTTGTTTGACTTTTATGAAACAACTTGAAGTAAAGAAGATCAGGTTTCCTGCAGGAGGAGGAAATGGAACAAAGTAATGTACCAAAGCCTCCCTTAGGTTAACACCGCTTTGTTACAGAGATTTACGCTTCTGTGATTTGCAGCAGTAGAAAAGCTTTTCTTACTAGTAAAAATAATCCGTTGCCCATGCCCTTTGGTCAGCAAACGACAGGCTTGAAAGCAACAAAACAAACTAAGCCGTGTTTTTAAATCTTCTGCTCAGCCCTGAACTTTCAGCTGTTGTGCAGTGCGGCCTGATGTGATTAAACAGGAAAAGCACTCCTTTCATCTGATTAAGTAAACGAAGAGAGGAATTTTATTATAAGATTTTTCTAAATAGCAGCTGAAACTTACATTTTGTAAAGGTTTGTTGTGGTAATGGTAATGTGCTGTTGGTTAAACAAATAATTTAAGATTTAACTATCTGCTGCTAATGCAAGTACCTTTGAAAGCCCAGTTTCATTATTTATAGATACAAAACATCTTCACTGATGCTACAATAAACACTGCACGCTCATGTGATGCCACTCAGTGCCTTGACCATGGAATGTGTCCAAAGCTCTAAACCTAACAATATCTCTTTAAAGAACATTTTATAGACTAATAGGAGAGACTTTTTTCCCCTTCTCCCCACTTGGTGGAATTGTAACATATTAAGTCTTTGAAAACACATTCTCATTATCTATAGGATAGTATGCAAATGTGCAGAGGGAGACTCATCGGTCATAATCTGCAGTTACTGAACAAGAGATATTGGCGACAGCTTCTCAAAGGCTTATCTTCAGCATGCTGCTACCTGAAACAGTTAACTTCATCAGCCAACAATTTGACCAGCTGAAGGATCCCGAAGTATAGACCACTTCTAGGCAGCAGTACTGAAATCAAGTGGTTTTCAGACCGGGACCTGGAGAAAGCAGTATCCACTTGAAAAACAGCTGTGAGAAACTCCAGCCAATGAGTTCTGTAAACTCTGCCTCAGAAATATGTATTTTGGGGTCACTGGTGTTAGCCAAAACCACCCTTGCTACCACTTAGTATTTAATTCATATATTGAACAGAACAGCCAGCCAAGTGCAAGCTCTGAAGTTTAAGGCCTCCAGCTCTCAGGGGATCTAAAGGACTCTGTGGCTTTGCCTCGCACTGCCCTCATCTCTCAGAAGGTACTTGAAAAGAACTGAAAATGTACCTTACCTTGGACTCCAAGTAAATGTTGGCTAAAGACATCTTGGAAATCTTATACAGGCAGATGGAGAGTGAAACAGCGCACAGCACAAACAACGTGTCATTAATTGCCACCCGGACAGAGACAATGACTTTTCTCTCTGAATTCTGTGTCCTCACCAATACTGCACATGTTAAATTCACCAAGAGGAAGAGGAGACTTATGAAAAGAGAAGCCAGGTAGAGGGGCAACCTGGGAGAGTGAGGAGAAAACAGTTTTAGCGACATTGTTCAGCAAGTGTCAGTCATGAGATGGAAGTTGCACTCCGAGCAATGAAAGCGGCACGTGTTGGGCTGCCACAGCTGACAGAGTGACCAGCTGCCCCAGCCCACATCACAGTGCTCCAGATCGCTGGGGGGATTAATTTAGCTCATTTCAAACCTGTTTTCACAGTTACACAACAAGCTGTAAGAAACTCATATCAAGCAGCAAAACATGGAAGATTGCTTGCAGCAGAAACACAACAGCACAGTTCTTAAAAACGACTCAAAATACACTGGTACTTTCTTAGGCTGCGCAGATACACACCCACTCAGCACAAACCCTCTGACTACTCACTGTGAAGGGAAACTGGTTGAGTTGCCTGGAATGGACTGGTTTTGAGTGCGGTTTTACTCCGCCACCACTGGCGTGAGAAGGATCACTGACTGCTGATGCTCATTACCAGATTTCATATTAAATTAGCGAAGTGCCTAACAGTAGGAAAAATCTCTGAGTTACCTGTTCCCCAGCATCTTTCTCTGTCCCTTCTCCTAAATAACTTGGTCATGGGCAACCTCTTGAAAGAAACATCAAGAAATTTAAATACGCATATTGATTCTGGGTTGGCATTTTGCCATCTACGCCAGGCAAAAGGTTTATTTGCACAACCACAGGAGCAGAGCTGGAACAGAAATGTGACAGACAGAAGCCCAGGAGCTGGACTGGTTTTCTCCATCTGTTTTTTCCCCACCTACCCAGCACTGATACCTGCAATGTAAGTATACCACATACTCAGTGAAAGCTGCTTCTAATTCCTCTTTACTCCTACACACAGCTGCAGAGCTTTTCACTTAAAAAAAAAAAAAAAAAAAAAAAAAAAAAAAAAAAAAA
>Ga0065711_1052321_pt1 | contig 10012 bp, 6 predicted proteins | sample Hoacrofraction12_FD_59098 | JGI IMG/M metagenome (GOLD analysis project Ga0065711, IMG submission 59098) | Hoatzin crop microbial communities from Cojedes, Venezuela - Epithelial fraction 12 v2 (version 2) | ecosystem: Host-associated > Birds > Digestive system > Esophagus > Crop | place...
CCAGATGGGGCTTCACTAGGGCAGTGTAGAGGGGAAGGAGAACCTCCCTTGACCTGCTGGTCACATTCCTCTTAATGCACCCCAGGATCCCATTGGCCTTCTTGGCAACCAGGGCGCTTCTATGTCTTTGCTTTGGCTCCTTGGGATTATTACTCATAACTCAAAACATCTCTGACGTCATTAAAACCAAAAAATATGGCATGTCCATATACAGAAACACTCTGCTGCAGGAATCGTCGTTGTTCTGGACAAAGTCTTTGCTGCTTCTGTTAGCTTTCTTTCAATAGGATTTTTATTAACAATCAAATTCAAGAAAAAGTGTGTCTTTTCACCACTTGTATTTAACATTGGACCTTATGTCATGCAGTATGATAAAATATGCCCTGAGGAATTAATTCGTAAATATGTTATTAACCTTCAGTTGCCTTGTTCCCAGGAAACTTCACATTCTGTTTATTTAACTGGTGAAAGTAAGTAGCAGTGGATTATAGAGATGTCTAGAGTCAGGAAAAAATCATAAAGAAAAACATTTACGTTACAAACAACTCATGACAAACACTAATGCGCTGATACAAGAAAACATACGACTCTGTCTCTCAAGATGACAGCAGACCTTTAGTGGAACCACAGTGACAGAGAGTCTACAAACAAGTTACAGAAAACAAACTGAAACAATTGAAACTTCATGTCAGTCAGTCATAACTTAAATCAGGCTTAAACGAGCAGCCATACTTAAGGCTTGACAGTTTTTGTACAGTATCCAAGACAGCAATGTGTGACTAGCAATGTGTTCATCTACCCTTTACTCGTCAACTCAAATACACAGTTAGGGCCATTCCTAGCTGAACCAACTACAGCTGGCTTTTGGAATGCATCTGAAACGAGACAAACTCCTACCTTGGTATCAGCAATGTCTTACTCTTGTTCTGATAAACCACAAGAATCATAGAATCATAGAAAGTTTTGGGTTGGAAGGGACCCTTAGAGGTCATCTAGTCCAACCCCCCCGCAGTGAGCAGGGACACCACTAAGAAGAAAAAAGTCAACCTGATTTATAGTTCTTTTCATGACAGCAGGTTCAAAACAGATGCAAATATTTCATTCTTCCACTCCCTGGTCTTAAAGAATTATTCCACTGCCTGAGCAAATGTTAAATAGAATGATAAACCCACCATTAAAGGAAAAAAGAAAGTTATAGGCTAATAAATTTAAATCTTTTTCATTTAAATTGAAAAACTGACAGATTGAAAAAATGCTTCTGCCAATTCAGATCAACAGAACATTCACTTTACAAATTATCCTTTTGATAGCAAACATAAACGACATGTGAGAGACTATAAATTGAAAAGATCAAATGTCATTAAGCTGTGCACTCAACGAGACAGCATCAGAAAAAGCAGCATTTGTACGTGCCATCATACCAACACACAAATCACTCAAATTATGCAGCGAAGTGGTGCTAGTTTCCACCTTTTGACTACTGCTGATTATATGCATGTTTGTCTCCAAGCATGAACTGATCTGCATGATTAGATACCTGACTTCTGCATAAAAAATCCTCAAGTCTGGTAAAATCAAAACCATTAAAGAAAAAGAATCTTAAGGATCAAAACAGTATTTGGGGCAGGGATGTGCAGCACATTATAATACACTGCTGGTGTGGTTATCTTCAGCCTTCATTAAAGGTGCTGAATAGCCGTCAAAGCTTAATTGGCATATTGTGATAAATGCTTAAATTCTTTGTTACAGCAGCAATTCTTTGAAATGTCAGCTCCTCCTGCAATGTTACTGCAAACAGGCCTAAACAATAAAGGAACCGGTCTTAAAAATTTAAATTTTCTTTAAAATTGTTACAGGCAAGATGATTTATTCATTGCCAGAGTGCTTTGACTGAATTTTGTTATTATTACATTTTTCTGCTCTCTGACAGTTTTATTGCTTATTTTAATCTTATTAAGATAGAAATCAAGTGGCTGTATATTAAAAAAATTCCTCTGTATTTATTAACTTCTCGATTTGGTCAAGCTCAGTCAGTACCTTACACTTCATTTAAAAATAAATAAATATAATAAATAAAATAAAAATATTAATTTCTTTTCATCAAAACTACATCAGAGTAGTATAGTCTACTGGTAAGACCGCAGGTCAGAAGTCAGTGTGCTAGGCTTTCTACTCAACTTTTTTCACTCACTATACAGCCCTGAGCAAATTGCTTAATCTCCTTGTCCGTCTCTGTACTCATTTGCTATATTGGGCATCCTAATAACTTCACAGCCAGTCATTTTCAGTACTCTTAGAGGGCACAGACTGAAGTCATTATTCAGATGCAAATCCTTGTTTTCTCATAAAATCTACAGAACAAAATGTGTCATCACGATTTAAGAATTTCCTAGATAACTGAAATTGCCAGTCCAACCACCTCTGACAGCTGAGTTACTTCACCTAGTCTATAGTCCCACACCAACCTACTTCTTGGAAGTGCCCTGATCATTTCAAACCCAGTATGAGAAATATTTAATTCCAACCTAACAGCCAGACTGTATGTTTTCATAATACATAGGACACCTGTAGACCCGTAAGAGGGCAAATCAGACCACTTGAGACATGGCCTATTAGTTTAAGAGAGGTTGGTGGATTTGGATGAACAATGCAACATACATAATTAATATACGATAATTAAAGTGCACGACAGAACTGCACAGATACCGCAGCCCGTCCAACATCCTATTTCACTCCTGTCCCGATTCTGTTCTGACACAAATATTACTCAAGACATCTCAAGTGGAACTTGATGAAAAATTGAAATGGCCTCATGCATCTTATCAACTGTGATATCAGTATTAACAACCACTTCTGTGCTCATAGCACTGATTTAAGGTTAAAGTACGTTATTTGCAGTCTTGTCTCACTTACAAAGCCTTTATAAATATAATGGGCAAAACCAAAACTAGAAGTTTAATTTCTCTTGAATTTAAGACCAGGAATCTCAGTATTGTTACCCTAAACTTTATTAGCACCTTAGTGCTCAGATATGGCCCACTTTAAAAAAAAATAGCTATGAACCTGCCTTCAGACGAGTAATTCAGGTCAGGCTTATCTCTACTGACAGTGGAGCAGAAAAGAAAGAGACCGGATTTTGAATATAATGGGCCCAATTCAATAACCCATTATTTTGTTCATACATAAGTGGAACTCCAGTGTAGTGCCACAAATTTAAGATATTTACATATACCTTTTTACATAAAAGCATAGAATAATCTCAAAGTACACACCTAAGGGACATGTAAAATTACCACATCCTGCAAAAAGTTATACAGCCTCTCTCATGATGCATTACTGATGAGAAATAAGAGAAAAGGCACACGTCTTCTCTCACTCAAATGGGCATAAAACTAGCAGTAACGCAAAAGAGCACAATCAATTTAAATCAAAGAATTTTATAAAACTGAGTAAAATCCTCCCTGTTGGAAAATGTCATTGACTTACGCCACAGATTACTGCGTCCAGTGACACAGGAACATAACAAAGATAAAATACAAAATCTTAATACTTTAGTCAATTAATAATTTCCATTAGAAATACTGGACCTGACTATAAATTAATATCAAGAATTCAATGAACAGGTGTTCCATTCTCTAGAGGCCACTGCACAAATCTTCTCTTGTACTGATATTTACAGACACTAGCTCACTTCAGAAAGTGCAATCTTCTCTCTGTCAGCTGTAACACCAGTCAGGCCTATAGTTTACGGTTCCGTGTTATGCAAGAAGGCATGTGACAGTCACACAGTTTGAATGTGAATGGAATGTGTGGGCTAAGTCAACCCAAAATAGTGAGAATCATCTTTTCTGAGCATAAAAAATTTAGAAACGCTGGCTTTTAAACCTCCATTTTATTAACCTTTATCAGCTGCTGTGAAGCCAGCACATGATAAGATTTTTGAACTTTGCTGTCAGTAGCTAAAGGGTAATGCTTGTAGTGATTGCTGTTTTGCAAAATTATAATTCTTATATCCAAAAGGTCTTCTATTGGATTTATTCTCAAACAATTACCAAGTTGCACTGGAAGAAAACGAGCATGCTCTGGTGGTTGCACCACAGGACAGTGCCAGGACACTTACTGAGTTTCAGCCCTGCCTCCAGAAACTAAATCAGGGCCAGCAAACTGCAGATGCGAGGGCTGTTTCCGTTCTTAGTTATGGTCAGTGCCCCAGCATACAGATGTGGGACTGCCTGCTCCCAACAGCCAGGTCCCTACTGATGTCAACAGGACAAATAAGCAAAGAGCTAAGTTAAAACAAAGCCTTTGTGAAGTAATTAAATTTGCAGTTACACAGAGAGAGTGATCAGCACCAGGTGTTAAAAATTTTATCCTCACACAAGTGGGTTACACTAGGTTTTGCTTTATTCACAACTCAGAGTTGGGCCATCACCTCAGTGAGTGGCAAAGCTGAACTCGCTAGACCAGTTTATATACATTTATTAAACTGATTACATCAAGGCTAGAATCTTCATAAGTTTCCTAAGCAACCGTTCCGTTCCTTTGAGTACATCATTCATTAAGTTCTTTCTATTCTTCTGTCTTCGTAGAATTCTCCGTCGCTGGTTTCAGGCCTTGCTTGGTTTCAGGGTCGTCTTGGCTTCTTTAATTAATTCTATTAGATACAATCCATACAATTAATTTCTATCCCAATTGCAACATACCAATTGTATGGTTTCTTAACACAGCTGTGTCTACACAGCTGAGTGTACGTTCTAGTTCTATGATTTTATTCTATTCTATAATCAATCTTTATAATCAATCTCTAACACCAGGCTGAGTGAGACAAAGACAGACCTGCAGCTTAACCCTTCCACGTTCTTGCAAAGTTTGATAAAAGCTATCCTATGGGGAATTAGTACCCCAGTAGTCCCAGAGGAAAAATCGTTCATCACAGTGCCACTGAAGAGTGATGTCTTAAGAAACTTCAAACATTTCAGCAATACTGCTATAGACTGTAGGATGCTAACGGGGACAGACAAAACACCTACCGTAAGGACAGAATTATTAAGGCAAAACGCACTAACCTTAACTTTTAAGGTTTTTGCCTGTATTAAGGCATCCCTCTGAAGACCTGAGATAAGAGAAGTTCCAGGAAAAGCATCCAAAAAGGAAAATTATCCCAACCAACTCTTTACAGGATTTCTCATAACAGATCCATGACTCACTGAGGGAGTTGTGCTGATGTTTTGATGTTTGGCACATAAACAGAGTCAAGAAGCAGAAAGGTCAGGAGAAATCAAGCTTGCTGGTAGTTAAAAAAAGATTAAAAGCAAGAAACCGTCTGAGCAGCTTCTTATAACTGAGACTGCACAGCTAGAAGCTATCAGGGTGCAAAAAGGCTGTAGATGCAAGGTCAGAGATCCCGAAATAAAGCTTGAACTTCAGGAAGAAAGAAGACCTGAGAGACAGCAGCTGAAAGAGGATTTTCACTGGGAGGTTGGCCACTGAGAGTTCCCCGCTGCAGCATTTAGTTGTTTGAGAGAGACAGGTCCCACAACACATTTCACATAGTGGACTGCAAGTTTTCAAGCAGGTAAAAAGTCCAGGGCATTCATTTTTTCCCAGATGAAGTTTTCAATACACTCCTTCAAAGAAATGATATATGTGGTTCTCTGATGAGTGCCCAAGAAAGGTGTCCCCACCTGTCTGCATCATCTACTGTAAGAGATGGTAACTGAAAGAAATTCAAATCTACTACCATCCAGAAAGCAAGAACTGTTAGCAAAATACCCCAACACAGAAGCAAGTACCCGACTGGGTAAGAAGTGTGAAAGGAGGAAGCAGACTGTGACAGAGCACAGACTTTTGACAAAAGTATTAGCACTGCCATAAAGTTGTCCTGAATCATTTCCATTTCCCCTCTATTGAGCCTCAGCACTGCAAAGCAGGGATGCCACTTATCCGGAGAATGTAGTGACACTCAGAAGCAATGGCAACCATAGAGAAGTACCAGCCAAACAGTCATACAGTGACAGCTTTCCCATCTTCTAGCACAGCCCACCCATAGACAGATGTTATTCCTTCGTCTGGATTCTAGAAAAGATTTAATCAGTCTCACAGCTACTGCAGATCTGCATTAAAGGCTCCTTTTTCCTAGATGTTTTGCAAAGTGGAGACTGTCTCCTTGCACTGTGCATTCAGGTAAAATATGTAAAACCAGGCATCCTTTCTAAGAGGTGCTGAAAGTGGATGAGCTGCAACTCAGCTCATTATACCTATTTACAAATTCCAAATCTGTGGAGCTTCTCCTTCTCCCCCAACAGACTAGTTTAACATAGTCTGATCCACATGTAAAACACTTCTTTAAATTGTCCATAGTATTCTTGATAAAAGGGAGAATGCTAGAATGAAATTATTACTATATAATTGCATCTGCTGCAAAACAATGACCCAAATATGGGTCCAGCATAGGCACTCCACATTTCAACATGTCTAGAGAGGAAATCTGGATCTAAGAAACCTTAGAAAGTTTGTTCCTTGTTTCATCATTTAAATAAAAGTTTCAGCTCTGATCACTTTTTTATTTGATTTGTTTGGTTTTTTTAAATGCAACCCTTAGCTTCCTGTCAAAGGATAGTATCAAATACCAGCATTCCTTACTCTGGGAAAAAAACCCACAACAATAAAACCTTGAGAGTAGTTCAAAAGTTAGTGAGTTTACAGAAAGAATGTGAGAGGACTGTATTATAGGTCTTGGGGAAAAAAAAAAAAAAGGAAAAAAAGAAAAAAGGGGAAACAGAAGTTTGCATCAAGACTCTGGAGATCACAATTATCTTTCCAGTCAGTAGAAATGGATACAGCTGACTTCAGCAGAGCTCTTGAGCCTTACTCACTTTTTTATTTTAACAGCAGATTCATGTTGGCTTTTAGGCCATTCCTACTGTCTCACCAATGCCTTATTTCCTTATTGGCTAAACAGACGTGATAATTTTAAAATACCTTTGGGAATTGTTTTCAAATCTATGCAAATGCAAAGCATTAGTATTATAATTCTTGTTCACCTTAAAAACCTAAGTACCTGTGTGCTTATGGCAGACATAAAGGTAAGATGGAAATGTAATTCCTATAAAAGAAAATTACATGGATGACATTTGTGCACCTGTCTCAGAATTTTGCATCACACAAACCGAATTTAAAAAGGCACTCTGCAGCAGCTCTTGGTCATTAAAAGAAAATTAAACAATGTTACAGATCAGTAGTGAACATCTAAGCAGAACGTAGTAAAATATGCCTCTAGTTGTACGTATTTAAGAGAAATACCCTGTAGTCAAAGCTCAGCATTTGACCGTATGTTCTTATCTCACAGCATAGTTATTTTCAGGTTACATCATTATTACACAATAAATGTCCTGCACAACATATGCAGTCTGAACATTTATTTTCCAGGATGACATTCTGTTTTTTAATTGACTAGTTATGTATTTTCCACTTAATGATTCTGAAAGAAGTAAAAATTTTTTCTTCTAAGACACACGAAAGTAAAAAAGAACAAGATGACAGGAGATTTAATTTTCTAATAGTGTTACAGTGAAGGTCACTGAACTTGGTGAACTTCCCTTTACATATTGACACCACACATCTAAATAATAGGCACAGAGAAAGGATGCCATGCATGTGATTGTGTAATCCTACAAAGAAATTGTTGCTAAGAGAAAACTTTGTCTATATTTAAAAAATGCAAACTGCCTCCCTGCCTATTGGACAGCTAATATGGAAGTTTAAATCTGACCTTAACTCATATTTTCTTTTGTTATCACTTGCAAAACATCTCTCTCTCTCCTTTACATTTTAAACATAGTGACAACTCAATTTAAAAAGAAAAACAGTATCTAAAATACTACCTTCACAGGTATCAGTTTTCATTCAGGTCAGAAACACCTGAACAATTTTGTTGCAGCTTTATTTTGATTTGTCTAACCCAAGCAGAATAACACACTTTTCTGATTTTTAATTTCCTGTCACATACATGAAAAAATAGCCATAGCATGATGTATGGAACTACAAACAGATTTATGTTCATTTTCTGTAAATCAGGCCATATTTTCACATACGGATCTATGCCATCATTTTTCCAACCAGCTCTCTTGGGACCAAGTCAGTCATTCATTTTTCATGAAATCCCGGTGTTAGATCATTTGATCTGGACTGTGACCAGCATTCATCACACCGTACTATATAACTTGGTGTCTTTATCACCGATATCTTGCGGATGGTAAAATTTTATTGCCCATTTTCACTATTCCCACTACAGAAACTTTGTTAACTTTTTCCCATCACCATGGGAAATCACAATATACACTTTTATTTTTTTATAGATATGGGTGTGTGTGTATATATAAGACACAGAATGTAGGAGCTTGTTAGGGATGAGGAGAGGCATTTTAAAGACAACTGATAGAAAGGTATAGAGAGAATCTTCTGCAGTAATAAACTGACAAAGGGCATTTAAAGATCAAACTGAAGAAAGTTTTTACCGGGGATGTTCATACTTGGTAAACATGAATAGAAAATCCCAACCCTGGTCAAGCAGTACTAACACATAGTTCTCTAAGGATTCAAGTAAGGTCTCCAGGAAGACCTTACTGAAGCCTTTCAGTATTTAAAGGGGGCTTATAAGAAAGATGGGGACAAACTTTTTGGCATTTGCTATTTATGAGAAGGGGCAATGGTTTTAAACTAAAAGAGGGTAGCTTTGGACTAAATATCAGGAAGAATTTTTTTTTACAATGAGGGTAGTGAAACACTGAAACAGGTTGGCCAGAGAGGCTGTAGAAGCCCCATCCCTGGAAACATTCAAGGTCAGGTTGGACAGGGCTCTGAGCAACCTGATCCAGTTGAAGATGCCCCTGCTCGTTGCAGCGGGGTTGGACTAGATGACCTCTAAAGGTCCTTTCCAACCCAAACCATTCTGCAATTCTATGAATCTTAAGTAGAGTGATCTTAGTATTCCAGTTTGGGCCACAGTAACTTTAAAATGATAAGACACCTCTCAGGAGGGCAGAGAGGCTGAATATAGGGGTGCAAGAGGGTGCAGGGGGAAGGAGGTTGCAGGACAGGATTTGGCACGCAATTGTCAGAAGACAAGTATTTGAGAATCCCTTTATATAAAGCAAAAGACTGACATGATTTCAATTCAGCTTGGGAGAGTAAGTTAGAAATGATACATGTAACAGTTAGTGCCTCCTAAGAATAATCGGTGCTATTCTGAAAAAAGTTAAGAACTTACAATTTACATAAGAGAATATAATGCATGAGACAGTTCAGACACTAGTGATGAAGCTAAATTGACACCATTTTAAATAATATACAATATATTCTGAGATTGGTGTACTGTGCTTTCTTGCTGTTCTGTTTTTTCAAGGAAAGCAAGGGAATAACAAAAAGAACAGGTATAAATGGTATGGTTTTGTTAAGTCCAGGATGACAAACTACTTGCAGAGGTAGACATTAAATTATACCTAACAATAAATGGGTTTCTGAGTCAAAAAATTTGTGTAGGAACCTGACACAACATACTGATAAATAATGTTCCCTGCTGGAAAAAAGTAGTTTGGAGCACTGCTAGGAAACTATTTTGGTAACGAAGGGTACTGAAAAGGAGGACAACAGCGTGGATGTTCAGTTGCAACCTTTCTGTGCTTTGTGAAATCAGTCTAAAGTTTTTAAATGGCAACTGTCATTCTTCACTGTACTAAACTGTTCACTGAACATTCACATTCAGAATTTGTCTTTATTGTCAACTGACTTTTACAGAATGTAAAAAAACTTCTCCAGTCCATCAGCGCCCTTGAGGAAGCACTTAAGTATAGGAGTCAACAGGATAACCTGCTAAAGTGAAGAAAATATCTGAAGGGTGGGTGTCAGGAGGATGGGGCCAAGCTCTTTTCAGTGGTGCCCAGTGACAGGACAAGGGGCAATGGGCACAAACTGAGGCACAGGAAGTTCCGTCTGAACATGAGGAAGAACTTCT
>Ga0065711_1052322_pt1 | contig 10012 bp, 4 predicted proteins | sample Hoacrofraction12_FD_59098 | JGI IMG/M metagenome (GOLD analysis project Ga0065711, IMG submission 59098) | Hoatzin crop microbial communities from Cojedes, Venezuela - Epithelial fraction 12 v2 (version 2) | ecosystem: Host-associated > Birds > Digestive system > Esophagus > Crop | place...
AAAAAAAAAAAAAAAAAAAAAGCAGCTGCGGAAAGCTTATCATTTTGTGTTAAATTCCGCAGGAGTTTTCCATAAGGGCTGGGCTGTTTCTGAGGTGTATCCTGTGCGTGTTTCTTCTCTACTCCTGTGGCGAGCTGAACTTTGGTTTTAGTCTGCAGCACATTCTGAATGCACGAGTAGCCTTTTGTGGGTAAAAAAGAAGATAGTTCTCTGTCTCATTAATCTGCAGATTCACGTGGAAGTCTATGCTGTCTTAAACTTCATTGGCAGGTCACCATCCAGCTGCATGAGCCATTGTGTTTGAGTTTTAAATGGGGAGGTACAATAGGCACTGTACCTTCTGGTGTAAAATGTACACAGAAAATCACATACCACTTCCATCAGCAACTGAGGTTTTGTATTATTTCAATGGACTGAGGGCCCTTTTTTAGTGCATCAGGGAGCTAAGAAAGTGTACATAAAGGACTGCATAACAGCATCCTTTCCTGACTTGGTAGAAATGAAACTACATTTTTTTGTCAGTGATATCCGAGGCAGGTAGATTATGTATGAACCACAAACACAAGATTAGCTGTACGTTAAAAATACTACTTTTAGAAAGCCAACCAGTTTAGATATTGAAACTTCTCAATTGTTCCTACCACAAAATTAAAAACAGAGTTTGGGAAGATTGCTGCTGAAGCCAATACAACAGAGATTAGAAATGACAAAAGGGTCTAAGTTCCTCCAAATTTAGCAAGGAGAATAAATGTCAAAACAGTAATAAACCACAACCAGGTCAACAGGTCCATCCACATGAGAAAACCAACATCTAACAGAAGGGCCTCTGAAACTTCTGAAGAACAGAAGATTGGTAGGAAAGCATTTTTATGAGAAATAAAATGTGCCTTCCTGTCAGGGAGGAAGGGAGTTGCAGGGTGCTTGAGAAATGGAAAAAAAAATGCCATTAAAATCCGATATGAATAAAGATCAGGTGAGAGAGGATGTCACCCTGTGGCCTTTGGAACTGTATTTCTGCTGCCTCCTGAAATTATGTTTTCCTGAAACAAAGGAACAGTGTTATGGAAAAGTGGGTGCCAGGTACTTTAGGAAAATGAGACACAGCGAAGCGGATAAAAGAGACAAAGACAATAGCAATCATATGCAATAAAGTGAAGGCAGCTGAGGTCTGAGACAAAGGTGAATATTCTGAGCCAACAAGATGACTGAAGCAGGGGAAGGAAGGAGGGAAAGGTGATTCACAATAACATTTGAAAGACATTGGCTTGAATATTTATCAATGTCACAGCAAACTTAGCTTGGCAGCCTTGGTGGCTGACTTTGTTCTTTCAGTGATTTCCCACCCTTAAGACCACAAACAGGAATGTGGTTCGAAGTACAGCTCTTAATGTAAGTCAAATGCGAAACCGCTTAGGCTCGCATGCCAATTACTTAGGCATTGTCATGCAATTGTATAGCTTTTCTATAGACATAACTGAGGTATTTACTTGTATCCATATCCAACGGAGTGGATTCAGTCTAGGCAACGTGGACTGTTGTACACGTACAGAGACATGGAGGCAATACACCCACACCACACAACAGGACACGCAGAAAATCCGTGCAGCTGCTCAGAATACCTCACTAGCTATAAGTCCATTCAAATTACAATGTAGGTCCTATGCCCTGGTCAATGATTCTGGTACAACTTTAGTTTAGAAATAGTTAAAATAATTCTGAAGTGATTAATCCAACTGATTGATGATGGATGCAAAAGTACTCAAATTATTTTTTGGCTGATAGCAAAGGTCTAATTTACACTGCTTTTGTAAGGGCTATTTCTGCACATACATAATGGTATTCTGAAGTGACTAGTTCCTGAAGGTTAAGATGCAGGTACTATTAAGTATCTTAGAGAAGTGCCCAATCAAGAGATTTTAGAGCTATACTCAACGCTGTATCCCAACTTTTCCAAAGTTAAAACTGCAGCCCAACTCTTATCTACAGGTAAGGACAGAGCAAATGTCACCCTACAGAAAGACAGAAAATGGGCCATGTCTGCTCTTGGTGACATTGGTAAAAGTAAACTCCAGATGTCATACAGCTGTAACCAAGAACTGAATTTGGCTATTCCTCTTGAATCAATGCTATCAATAAAAGTCTGCCAAAAATAACCAACTGGTAAATATTAATTTAAACAGAAAAATTGGAAATCAGCTTCACACTGAGTTGCAACATGGGGCCACTGCATGCTGGCAATAAGAGGGTAATGACATGAAGTGCCAAAAAAATACCTGGAAAGCATTACTTCTGTGTGACATCCAATAAAGATGCCACACACACCCCTACATTTTTCAGCAATTAAATATCTGCAAATGAAAGTGGTCTGTTTCCCTAGCTTCCTGTCTGCAATGGCCAAAATACGGCCCAGCAGAGCTGTAATAGAAGTTTTTCAGGGTGGCCCCTCTGCACAACAGCTGTTTCTCAGTCTGATAGTAGCGTCTCCAACCAGCTGCTTCAGTTTGCTCCTGGCTGTCACTGCTATAGGTTAATAGGAACAGAGGCAAGAGAGGGGCCTAGGCCAGCATAAAGCAGAAATAACAAAAATTTCTGCCAAAAGGGAGTGTGGGATAAGAACTTTAATGGGCAAGCAAACAAAGAATCAGACTGAAGCCTGAGGCGCTTCAGTGTGTTGGCAACAGACAAGCAGCCCTGGAACAAATGCAGCCCAGAGTCTCAATTTGAAATGACTGTGTGGCCCCTGTGCCAAAAAAGTTTGGCTCCGTGTATACATGCGTGCATGTATATCTATATCCCCACACCAAATACGTAGTTGTGATAATCATGTAGTAAATTACAGAGCCATATGATAAACTGCATGTGCCTTTGACCACCTCACCTGCCCCCTGCCAGCTAATCCATCTCCATTTGGATATACTGTCATTCCAAACGTAGGCTTTAATTCTGCAAACACTTATGTGTATGCTTAACTTTAAGCACTTGAACAGTCCAGCTGAAAACAAGCTTGGCTGTATGTAATTCCAGCATCGGCTGTAGGTCCAGTCGTAGTCTTGCCTTTTGCGTTCAATGCAAGGAGTTTGGGCTTGTGGTTCCTTTTAGCTGACAGGACAACACCTCTAGCACTGGTGCTGACTGCTGGTTTGTTGTATGCCATGGATAAATCCATATTATTCCACTGGCTTCAACAGCATTACACCAATTTACAGCAACTGAGAATCTGCCCTGTTGAGAACAAAAAATCGTAAGGATTACTAGACCTCATCTACAAACACCAGGTGAGTATCAGTCCAAGCATAAAATGAGGGCAGGGTGCAAGTACCGGATTTCTTATTCCCACAAGATGGGGGTGCGGGCTGATGGTGGTGTTCTACTGTGAGATCTATGCAGCAACCCTGGTTTCATGAATGTAAAGGAAGGTCTTGCAGAGCTTCCATCACCTGTTCTTGTGTGGCTTCAGCTCCAGATTTTCTCTCTGTTCCCTTCCATAAACTGTGCAGAAAACAAAGAGAAAGGCAGCAGAAGAGAAGTGTAATTGTATACTGCAAAATAACATTCATAAGTCACACAAACACTAAACACTACGTATAATGAATCTGTCCTTTAGGGACAGTCCTTTCCATGTCATTGTCTGGTACTTATGTTGTTGTTCATCTAGCTAATTACTGCTTTGAAAGGTATAGTCCTGCTGTCATGCCTAGATTAGCAGCAAGTGTTTGGCCAGCCACTTTCTTGTCACAGTTGATAATTATTTAATGAGTTCTGTTCTTCCCTAGGAAAGCAAGATTGGGATAGAATTGGACTTATTTTATCACAGTAGCATTGCTGTGCCTGTTGGCAGGTTTGACAGCAACAGCGCTGGATTTCAGTAAGACAGCAGAAGAATTTCCATAAGTAGTTCCTGAATCAGTTGGAAGCAACGGGGAAATTAATAGTAATGAGTGAATCTCAATAGATACTGACTCATTACTATGTTAGCTGCCAGTCTTTTCCTGCAGCTGTAACCATGCTGGAAATTGGGTGATGCTTTTAGCTAAAAGAAAAGCCATCATAAGTTAGTGCAATATGTTGCTAAAATCAGAAACCTAACTTTAGATCTCCAGATTTCTCCATCTGCAGGGGGCCACTGAAGTCACGTTATCTTTTCTTTTTTTTCAGTAGAAATCTACTGATAAATAAAAGTGTGTCATCAACAGGACCATATGGACCCTTCCTTCAGATTACCCGTCTGGAAGAACATTTCGAGCAACAAAGGCAGGTAAAGAAACTTTTTGCTGAGACCAGGTCAGAACTGCACCAGCAAAGGCTTGTTGTATGTGTAGCTACCTGGTGCAGTGGGGTGCATTTTAAAAGCTCTGTGGTAACTGTTCACCGTTACTTTCCCTGCCTGTCTGGAAATTTTCAGAAATAAACACAAAACTGTACATGAAAAATGTTAATTCCTTGAACGCTGACTACAAAAAATGTAAAAATACCTGATCTAAATAAAGATGTTACATTTTTATTTTCATTTCAATGTATTTTAATTCAGATGTTTTAAAAAATTCAAAGTCAAAGATAAAAATGTTTGCAAAGTTTGGTAAACCCTTAATACTTTTTTTCTTTTAGCATTTTACTTCAAGAAAAACTTCAGAAGAAATTTTATTCTGTTTCAAAATAGGGAAATCACTTTCAAAAAGGTAGAATTTCCCACAAAATGGAAACCGTAGTTCCTACTTATCTTTACTGTTTCCCCTCACATGGAGTAGTGTTTTTCTTCCCAAATCTGTACAAACATTCTAATTCCTCAAGGCTGTAAAGCATGAGGATCTTTTTATTTAAGGTTACAGATTCATTTTGAGCTTGTGTGCAGTCCATTCGCTTACCCCTAACTCTCTCCCCAAAATGTGATTCACCTGGTTATACAGGAGGTATACAGGTGGGTTTGTCTGTCACCTGCTTTTCCTAGAAATGGCACTGAGTCATCAACTAATCACCACCAGACAATGCCATGATGTCCTACATTGAAGTGCCTTCTGTATGGCCACATCGCTCAGGACAGCAGCGATAGCCAGACGAGGAAAGGTTGGTTTGCCTGAAATAAATGACCTGAAAAGCTGGAGGACTGCTGGTCTCAGCAAACTGCTCCTATAAACAGCAGGAGCAAGTGAACTCTGAAAACAAAAGAATTTCTTGTTAAGCAAGCATCCCTACTAATGCTAATAAATAACAGTAACTTATTCAAAGCATACAAAATGGACAATGTCTGACTTTTTTTTTGTTATTAAATCTAATATTTTTCCAAGCAAGGCAGTTTCTTAGCTGTCACATTTTCAGAATGTTCCATGTCCTATTTTCATTAGACCATTTAAAACACAGTATCTCTGTTTTAAATGGTCTAATCCTAAACTCATCGAAACCAGTGAGGAATTCCCATATTGGCTCCAGTGTCTTTTGCATCAGGTCAGAAGTACTGAAGATAGTTACTTTCTCCTCATAGTCTTCATGGTAAGTTCTGTAAAATGTATCCTGACGCAGTAAACAAAAGTTCTTCCAGGACAGCAAATGCAGTATGTTATAAATATTCAGGCTGAGAGGAGATTCAAATATATGTTTAAGTAATCTGTAGGAGAAATCAGTCTTGGTTTAAATTATGTTCCTGCTAGCAGATGTTGATTTCTTACCGAGAACTGATTGACATTCTATCTGCGGCACACTGGATTGTTCTCCAAAGAGCACCACGCAGACAGCACGATACATTCATGGCTACAAACAACACCACTGCTACAGTTTAGCAGTCAGTGCTTTGACTTTTTTCATGACAACATGTCAACTCGTAGCATAGAAGTAACGAATTTATCAACAGGTCTATTACTACATTTATTGTGGGTCTAACATTTACGTGTATTTTTTATTCTTGTTACTGGATATGGCACCTAAACATAGAAAATTCTTTATTATCTGTTAGCAAGCATATATACCAATTCCTTTGGAGATGTTTTGTCTATGCTAGTAGAATAAGTAAGTTATGTTCTGTGCAGATTTATTTGCAAGAGGTTATACAAAGCTGCCGAGAAGTGATTCTATGCCAATGAGGTTGCTGCTTTTGTAGTTTAAGACTAGAATTTATTTTTTCTTTACAGACATTTGTATACGGAGCCGTGGCCTCATTTTGGATGCCATTTTCATTGCAGATAGCCAGTTACTGAGTCACTCCTCAAATATGAGGAGGTTTCAAGTGATGTAATTCTTCCTTTACCTCCCAAACTCAATACATTCTGTATTAAACTCACCGTCACCTCAAAAGAGGACCATGTCATCAGGGAAAGAGGTTTAGCTGGTTATCTTGATGTGTTTTAAGATTATATCAAGGGTTTGGATAACCTGTAGTTGCTGAAATAAGGGAGCAAGGACATCCCTATCTCTGATATATCCTTTACCCTTCCTTCCTGCCTGAGCTATGCTGTGATGTTTGCAGAAGGGATACAGCCCCAGAGAGGAGCCACTCATGCAAGATAAGGCACCGGACAAAGCCTAAATCCAAATATCCCCTAGTCTGGAGAGAGTTTAGGGCTGGATTTGCATCTGATCTTTGCTGCCATTTTCAAATGTATGCATATTTTCACAATAGGCTACTTTTGCCTGTTTCTCCTACCAGAAATGTATATATGTGGCTGAATGCTAAAAGGAGTATCAGAACTAGTGTTATAAATGTCTACTGATAATCTATATGTTGAACATATTATCTCTTAGTATTTCCATCCAGTCTTTAGCTACATACATGTAACCGGAGTGTTTTGGTGATGGTTTTTTGTTTTTTTTTCATCCAGAGGTTGGTCTGGACCTGGACTCTAGAAAAGGCCCCATCAATGCTCTGCTGGTTCTTCACATACTTTGCGCAATCACGTTGAAGCAGAACTTACTTCTCACTAGTAAGATGCACAACTCCAACCTGAGTGGGGAAGGGCACCCCTCAGCTGTATGGTCATAAGCATATCACATTATGTGAGAGTCTCCCCACATCCAGCCAGTGTTAATGTGAGCTCCAGTTGCCTCCTCCAGTAAATCTATCCCCTCGCTGCCTTCTCTCACTTTTGGCACTATGGCAAAAGAGTCTAAGCCTGTCAGGCAGGTCTCGTCAGGCAGACAATGTCTGAAGGAACTTCACCCACTGTAGATAGCAGAAAGTTAATATCATAAAGTTAAGGGGCAACTCTATTACGTTTTCTGCAGTTGTCTGGGGAAATCGAAAACAAGAATCACGAATGGTTAGAACGAAATCCTTGTCTGCCATACATCAGTGCAGTATGACTCCCAACAATATGTTTTCTCTGTGTAAAAATCAAAAGGAGTTCTGCCTGCAGAAGAAATACAAGAGAAAAGTAAGCAACAGGTAATTGCTCTGTGGATAAACTAATTAGCAGTGCAAAACGCAATTGGTAGTAAAGCCACATCCAAGAAATTCTCATTTTATTTTGAACTGAGCATGCATGTGGTAATGTTTTAAAGCACTGAACATTTACTCATTTAACAGGGGTGAATGACACAGAAGTCAGCATCTTGTGATCAACAGGAAAAGAAAGGAAAAGAAGAACACTCGCTATTCTGATGTCATCTCCCATTGTTATTGTTGTTGTTCCTCCAAATAATGGAATTCTGGAAGCAAGACCATAAATCTCAAAGCTCAGCATTGTCTCATTCGGAGATCAAGGTCCTTGTTGCTGATTGATTCATGCATTTTTCATTTGGCTAGCTAATATCCTTTAAATGGAACAGACACTTAGGCAGTGAAACTGGAGCTATTCTCTCCCCGCCCCCGAGGATTTAGCATATAAGTTAAGCAATTTCTGGGATGATTTTTGGTAGAAAATATCTCTTATGGAAAACAATGAATATTATTCACCTCAAAAGTCTAACATTAATTTTCTCCACAATGAGCCTGGTGCTATTGTGCATGAAGAGCACTCAGCTCTTAAGGTTAGATTGCGATACCTTTCTCAAGTTGAATAATACCTAATTCTTTGAGTTATCCCATTGGAATGAAGTATTAAGACATCACTTGACATGGGTAAGAGTATCACAATCTAGCCCTTTATGAAATTTGCAGAAGTCGAGAGTGTCCTCTACACAAATGAGTTCGTAATCCATATTTTTTTATTGTTATGGGTATGTTCTACCTTCATTTGTAATCTTTAGACAGCTGCATCGTAATGGCCTGATGTAGCTACTTATTTTTCACTACAACTTTGATAATTTTAAGCTGTCTGAAATTGTACAAATAATACAATAATAGAAAAGTTGTCTTCAAAATTTTAAATGTTAATTTGTTATATAAACATTACAAAGAATATATTTTTTTCAAATACAGGTAAAATAGCTATTCAGGAATCACAGAACTCACTAGGCTTGATATGGGATGAAGAGAGGGTACAGACAGCTTTGCTCTAGGGAATTAATTGTTTTTTCTTCGGACCTTTATGTAAATTCCAGTTTATCTCAGGCTTATGATATAAACCTTAATGTCTCAGAGTGCTGATGTCTTTCCTCTTTGATACTGCTTCCGTCTAGTCACACTGCCAGTTCTTTAGAAAACTCACTCTCCTGATAAATATCAGGATTCTTCAAACATTCCCTTACAGTGGGATCCCAGGTATCACATAGAATACTTTTTCTTATTGTTATAGACACAAAACAATATGCTGAACCTGTACTACCTCCTAAAATATAGCCAAAAAGATATTTGGATTACTGCTTAGCACAAGCAAAATCCAAGAGAAGTGCGCGACACCAAGATCGAAATAGCAACTCCAATATTTCCATCCATTTGGTAGCAACATACAGTGCCCGATGGAAGACAGGACTGCATCCAAGGTAGCCCCTTGTCATTCATGTTTCTGAAGGATTCCCACTAAAATTTGCTTTCAGCCATAAAATATTTCATGCCTTATGGCACACTGAGTGATTTGCCATCAGCACTCAAACAGTGTTCACTTGGATTCCTGAAGGACCTGTGCTCACCCTTCCTGAACTGGAGTTTGGGATCAGGATGACCCCAGTGTGGTCAGAGGGAGGTGAGAAGGATAGAAGTGGCAATGGACTCCTGCAAATCCTTGGAAAAATCTGAAGAAACCCATGGGTGACTCCATTTCCACAGGTGAATGGACTTTGCCAAAATGCTGGCTTTCCTGGACATAGCAGGCTGTTGAGAACTGTGCATCAGCAGCTGAGAGGTACCCTTGTTTTGTCTGGAAAAAAACAGTAAAGCAGGGGTGATGAAAACGGCTGAAAGAATTTTCCATTAGAGTTAATTCAGTCATCAAAAGAGAAATCTGTCAACACAAAGAAAGGAACAGTGAAAGACCTAAATAGTCTGAATACAGAATAGTAAGTTAGAAAGAACTGTAAAATGCTGAATAGTGCCTTTGGAGAACCGTGCTGCTCTTCCTTCTGGCATCAAACATCCCACTTCGAAAAACTAAAATATCTGATACCTTCTGGACTAGACTAGTAACTCATAGTTTAGGGTTATAGCTATAATTAAAGGAGAAAGAACATGACATTTAAGCCAACAGACAGGGAGGTTGCTAAGAATGAAGCATATGGAAAGAATATAGTGGACATTCTGCAGTATCGTGTCAGCTGTTCTTTGGGCTCAGCGCTTTGCTGGTTGAGGTAGGTCCATCTCCACATGCTGAGAGAAAAGCAGCCATGGGACAAGGAACATTTTCACATCCAAGCAGAGTTCTTATAGCGGCGTTGGGTTTTCCAAACAGAAAGAGGGGCAAGATGATGTGACCTTCTTCCTGCTGGGCTGTGAAGGTTGTTTCCTGCTTTGTCAGAACATTGCATCTGACATCGCATCTGTGCTGGTGTTTTGAGAAAGGCTGTTATTCTGGTGGATACTGGAAAAGAGATTAAACTCTTCTGGAAACCAAGGACATTTTGTGTAAAAATGAAGTGCTAGAGGAGAGTTTTGGGTTTGTTTGGCTTTTTTTTTTTTTTTTTACTTTCCTCTTCTCTGAATTTCCTTTCAGGG
>Ga0065711_1052318_pt1 | contig 10011 bp, 5 predicted proteins | sample Hoacrofraction12_FD_59098 | JGI IMG/M metagenome (GOLD analysis project Ga0065711, IMG submission 59098) | Hoatzin crop microbial communities from Cojedes, Venezuela - Epithelial fraction 12 v2 (version 2) | ecosystem: Host-associated > Birds > Digestive system > Esophagus > Crop | place...
GTTCATGAAAGGCAGGTCCTGCTTGACCAACCTGATCTCCTTCTATGACCAGATGATCCGCCTAGTGGAGGAGGGAAAGGCTGTGGATGTTATCTACCTGGACTTTAGTAAGGCCTTTGACACTGTTCCCCAAAGTATCCTCCAGGAGAAACTAGCTGCTCATGGTCTGGATGGATGTACACTTCGCTGGATAAAGAACTGGCTGAATGGCTGAGTGCAGAGAGTGGTGGTGAATGGAGTTAAATCCAGCTGGCAGCCGGTCATGAGTGGTGTCCCCCAGGGCTCAGTTTTGGAGACAGTCTTGTTTAAAATCTGTATCAATGATCTGGATGAGGGGATCGAGTCCACCTTCCATAAGTCGATCTGCTTGAGGGTAGGAAGGCTCTGTGGAGGAATCTGGACAAACTGGATCGATGGGCCGAGGCCAACTGTATGAGTTTCAACAAGGCCAAGTGTCGGGTCCTTCACTTGAGTCACAAGAACCCTACGCAATGCTACAGGCTTGGGGAAAACTGGCTGGAAACCTGCGTGGCGGAAAAGGATCTTGAGGTGTTGATTGACAGCTGGCTGAACATCAGCCAGCAGTATGCCCAGGTGGCCAAGAAGGCCAACGGCATCCTGGCTTGGATCAGGGATAGTGTGGCCAGCAGAAGTAGGGAGGTGATCGTGCCCCTGTACTTGACACTGATGAGGCCGCACCTTGAGTACTGTGTTTAGTTTTGGGCCTCTCACTACAAGAAAGACTTTGAGTTGCTGGAGCGTGCCCAGGGAAGGGCAATGAGGCTGGTGAAGGGTCTAGAGAACAAGTCTTACAAGGAGCGGCTGAGGGAACTGGGGTTGTTTAGTCTGGAGAAGAGGAGGCTGAGGGGGGACCTCATTGCTCTCTACAACTACCTGAAAGGAGGTTGTAGTGAGGCAGGTGTTGGTCTGTTCTCTCGGGTAACTAGAGATAGGATGAGAGGCAATAACCTCAAGTTGTGTCAGGGGACGTTTAGATTAGATATTAGGAAAAATTTCTTTATTAAAAGAGTGGTCTGGTATTGGAACTGGCTGCCCAGGGAGGTGATTGAGTCCCCATCCCTTTAGGTGTTCAAAAAACATGTAGATGTGGCACTTCGGGATATGGTTTAGCAGGCATGGTGGTGTTGGGTGGATGGTTGGACTTCATGATCTTAGAGGTCTTTTCCAAACTATGATTCTGTGATTCTATGATTCTGGTGTCTTCTCACAGAAGCCGTGCCTGCAGCCCCACTGTTACCAAAAGCTTTCCACGTAAACCCAGTACGTTGATCACACCAACAAATAACCAAAGGGAAAGTGTTTTAAACTACGTTACTGAAAATATGATGTGACTTTAGAGTGTTAGAGTAAGTATGAGTTATTGCTTTTCTAACACCAATTCCTGAAATTGATATTTTCTAACACCAGTTCCTGAGGTCTGAGACAGTTCACCTCTGTCTGCATAGGCATTGTTAGCTGAAAGCACTAAACACTGATGATTTTTATAGGTGCTTGTCCTGGGTGCTTCTATTCAGCACAGTTATTTGTATAGCTATTAGTATAGTTACAGCAGGGTTTGTGTACAACATTAAAAACAAACGCCAACAGGCTCCAGTGAGAACCTTCCTGCAAGAATACCTCCTGACAATGTTTCCAGACCTTTTCTTTATTTACTGAGTAGAAAGACTAGAGCATTTCTGTGTCTAAAATCTAGCTGTATGAAAGAGCAACTCATATTAAAAAGACATTTATTTTAGAGGCACAAGGTTTTCATATCTGAAAGCTATTTTTTTATTCTAGATGTTTTGTACCAATGTAGGCAAATGGAGATCTCTGTAGAAAGACAAAGGAAAAGTGATACCTGGAAAAAAATTACTTTAATGCCATCCCTGCTTACTAGCATTGTAATATTCATACATGCTAGCATAGCATATTCATACATGGGTAGTGGTAACAGAATACCAATTTGCGACAATCTCTAGGAGAAAAAACACCCCACCAAGTAGCCAGTGCTAGACTGAACAAAAAAAAAAAGAAGTGGAGATCTGGGAGATACAGAACTTCAATGCATTTATGCAACTGACTCTGGTCAAAAGAGATAATATTCAACTTCCAGAAAATCTATTTTACCTGTGTGCAAGATATAGCAACCATATTGATCCCAGGAGGTAATTACTTCTTTGCTTTGTAAAGGCAGTGAGTTTGAATCAGGCATAGGCAATGTGTGCGTGAACACCTGTGCATCCGTAAGGGATGTCTTTACACTGAACTTGCTAGCCAGCTCAAATAACTGAGACATACAGCTATATTAGAGTGATACTTCACTTAGGTTAATTAGCCTTTCTAAAAAGACACTATTTTTCTGTGGGACAAATGCTAGGCAGAATGTGTCTTCATTGATTCCAGTACCTGAGCTGATAAAATATACGGGTAGGACAAAAATTATATCACACAAACACATTCTAAGAGGGAAAATTCTATGTCTAAATATCTGCATAGTGTTGTGGGAAATAACAACAAAAAATAAAGAGAACACGTAAAGTAGTTTCTGAAGTTATTTTTCTATTTTCTTTAATTCTAGTAGCTTTTGTTATGTGTTTAATACTGTGCAGGAGTTAGAAAGCCAGGCAGAGAATCTGCTTCGCCTGCACGGAAGCTAACGACAGCTGCAAAATTGGACTGCATACTGCTGCTATTAAACTTTTTTAGACGATATATAAACAATCATTTGCACTGATGTTAGAGAGCAAAGACAAGGCACAAACTGGTTAACAAGATTTTTCATTAGTCAAAGGTTTGGCCACATTTCCCTCTAGAATTATAAATTTTCTATGTGAAAGAAGTATGCCTGTTTTCAAAATACTAATTCCTACCACCTTCACATGAATTCATGTTTTCGTGAAGGGAAACTAATGGCTGTAGAAAGTAGCGAATGTGAGTAGTGACTGAAGAATCCAGTACCAGAGAAAGAGCTATATAGTTCGTAATTTAGAAATCCTGTAGTCTAAGTCTGCGTTTAGTCTACAATAGAATATTAAACTCCTCTGTCTACTTTTAGAACTTTAGCTTAAAACTGAAGACATTTTCAACAAACAATTTTTCAAATGCTCGACCAAAATTAGTAATGAAAAAAACCGATACTAGTCTCCTTCCTCTCAGATTATTAAAATAAGTATATATTATAACCACAGAAACAAAAGGGTTTTTTTTAAAGGAGAGGGGTTTATTTGGGTGTTGTTTTTCTGAGAACTATGACTAATGAAATAAAAATCACTCCTTTTCATGCAGCTATAACCCAGTTTAAAAAGAAAGCAGTAGAAGTTACACCAGAAAGAAACGCAAGTAAGAATTAAGAAACTGTTTCGACCTCAAAAGTTTCTGAAAAAAAATTAGCAGGGCAAGCTTTCCCCCTCCCCTGAATATATCTGTACACTGAATATTTTAAAGGCTCACTATAAGCGATGGGTCACTGCTTTTACTAGGCATTCTGCCAATATGAGGATACATGCTTTCAGTCAGTCTCCCTAATCAACTCTCCAGCCCCTTCAGTGGTTCATCACTAACTTAGCCATCTGTTACCACTGGCTGAAAAATCTCAAAGTGGCTAATTTTCCAGTCTAATCACTATTTGAAAAGAAAACAAAACCAACCAAACTACAAAACACTCTTCTTTTTCTTTCCCCCCTGCAAATGTATTTTAGCTGTGTCTTAGTTTTTGCCAGTACTGTAGGAGCTTTGGTCAGTATTTTGCAAGTAAGTCAAATAACCAAATCACTCCTAGACGAACATTTCAGTGCTGATTTTTTTTTCCACAATAAATATGAATATATTGGTCCATTTATTCAAAATGTTCTTTTCCTAGTATTTGTAGGTGAATATATAGGAGAAAATAAAATCTATTAATTTTTCTTTTAAGCAACATTAGTGTTTGCTACTTACCTAAAATATTAGTGAATACTGACAATATTAAGGATAATATATCAGTATTAATGAAGTTTTGTGGGAGTCTTGGGTCCAATATAGACCACAGCCTTTTATATTAAAGCATTTTTAAAGTGTGTGTTTAAAATACTAAGGGTTTGTGAGCATACTTGAATGGTACCAAGCACTCGAGACTTTTATGCAGAATTATGTCCCACATATATTTTACTTAGAGATTCAAAATATCTATATATAGAAGAACTACAGCATGTGTAAAATCTTGCCATGCCTTTGGATTTTAGACATTTTCCCTGGAAGTGCCACTTAAAAGATAGATCTGCTCTGGATCCTTTGCTTAGGCTACCAATTACAGTCCTCTTTGTATCAGATGAGAGCATGATTTTGTGTAGTATGAATTGTCCCACAGGAAAGTGATGGACCTCATCAGTGCTATTCAGAGACTAAGCATTAGATAAATGGCAAATACTTTTGGTTTAACAACTTTCCACTGACCTGGACTGAAATCAAATGAATAATTTAAGGGAAAAAATTCAGGACACCACATTTCAAATACCCATTGCAGTTCTGAAGAAATGGTTGTCTTAATCGCATTCAGACTCCTTCCTTCATATTTACAGAAGTGTTATCATTGTGTTTTTTTTCCTGAGCATAATTGCCTGGTCTTCATACCAAAACTTACATTTGTATGCCAGAGAGCATAGACATACATGAACAATTGTATGTGGTTTTCATCTATTGTTTCTTAGAATTCTGTTGCTGAAAATGTTTTAATTGTTCTTCTGGGGAAAAGAAGTTGTGTATATTGTGAGTTCCTATACGAACAAATGCACATAAGGCTTGGGGTGACATGTACGTAAGTGTCTCTGCACTTACAAGAACAGGACTCACTTGAGACCCAAACTGTATGCCCACAAAAGGAAATCAATGTGCACAGAATAAAGAAGTAATATGAGGAGGGCATTTTCCTTAGCCAATTTTAAACCCTTTCTGAGCCTAGAAAGGTCAGTTCTCAACAAGTTGCCTGGTTCTGGACTGGTTACATTCATGCATGTATATATTGGGATATAGTGTTGGCAAACTCTATGCAAATACTTGCTATACAGGTAAAGTTTTCCTTCCTTCCTTTGGTTGGCCTTAGACTAACACATCTTATGGAAGGCTGTAATAAATCTAGATTTCACTTGTAATTGTCGAATCATTACTACACAGATTCCATCACTGGGAGGGAAAATATGGATTGTATGAGAGAAGTCAGGGCATTACTGTAGAATCTTAAGCTCTTAAACCTTTGAAAATTTGCAAATAGTGACAAGGAGAAAAAAAGGTGTTGTCACATAACCCTAAAAGAAGTATACCGATCAGATCTGAGCCCAGTAGTTAATGTCAGTTTTAAATGCAACCTTTGTGCTTAATGTACATGACTTAGAAGACACATAATGTATGTTGTATGTCCTTGGAAAAAAATTTGAGATAATGATGCATTTTCTTGCACATTTACATTAGGAAATTCATCTGTATTAAGAAAAATGCTTTCAAAGATAACACCAAGAATACAAGTTTAAATTAACTCTACTTCTATTGCTGAAATGATATGTAATAGTCAGGTTTGATCCACCATGTCCTGGGTTCAGCCAGGACAGGGTTAACTTTCACCAGAAGCCAGGAGGAGACACAGACGGGCGAACTGACCCAAACTGGCGAAGCAAAATGGGGCATTCTACACCATGTGCCATCATGCTGAGTTTTGGGTTGGGGAGCTGGCCGGGGGGAAGTTAATAGTGGCATTGGGCCGGGAGAGTTGCTCTGTGCATTTCGCATTTTCTGTTATATATTCTCCTTATCAGTATTGTTGTTGTTACTGTTCATTTTGTTTGTTGTTCTGTTAAACTGCCCTTATCCCAACCCACCAGTTTTTGCCTTTTTCTTTCCATTCTCCTCCCCATCCCAGTGTGGAGAGGGGCAATAGAGCGACCACATGGCACTTTGTTGCCGGCCACGGCCAAACTACAACACACTGCCAGGAATGTCATGGAAAGATCACCTCCCTTGACCTGCTGGCATCACTGACAGAGAGTACAGGTATGAATTTATTCAAACTGCAGAACAAAGATTTATTGGTTAGACTTTCTAGAAGTGTGCAACAATTTGGAGGATATTTCTGTCACTCTTATCCTGGCAGATGGTAAAATTTAGAAACTTTGTCTCATCAAATTTTTTGTCTGAGGAAAAAATAGTTGAAAAGAAGGTAGCCCCAAAACAGCCTGAGTGGTGCAAAATTTGCTAAGTTTTACAGGAAAAGCAGTCACATTAAACTTCTTTTCTGAGATCATTCTCATGAAATATAAAAGGCAATAGTTTTCATTTTCACTTTTCATTGGGAAAAGGTCTTAGCATTAGCAATACATAGATTTTAGTGCTCTGAAATAGGTCTATTCCTCAAGAAGAGACAAAAATAATCACAAATTCTTTACCTAAACCCTCTTAGCTTTTTTAATCACAAAATGTGGAAAAAAAATAAATGTACTGAATCTCAATTTGTTTCAAAAATTATTAACAGAACAATATAAAGTAGGTATTACTTCCCCTGGCAATGAAAACTTGACCTAGTAAAAATAAAAATCTCTTGTCATAAAACAAATTCATCTGATATGATATTTTTGAATATCACCCAAATGTAGTACTACTTTAATCCTGCTAGTTAATTTTTAAAAAACAGCATCAGATTGGAAGTTTTGATGTTATATTTTTCAAAAAAAGTGAATGTGACTATGAATACCTGCTTCCTGAATATTGTGGCCCATCAGTTCTTACTAATGGATTTAGGAAACCTAAGGATAAAGTATTTAAAACACAGTATTGGAAGCAGGAAGGAATAAAAGACAGATATCTTAATAAGTTTCTTATTGTGTAACCATACTGAAAAAAATTTTGTAGATAGTTTTTTTCACTTTTTTCCTATTTATTTAATTTCACTGCCTACCTGTTGTGAATCCTGATTTAGGATCCTGTTAACTATGCCACTTTGTTGCGAATGGGTGATTTAGATCACTTAAAGAACAACTGTCAAAGGTATTAGCAAAAGTGATTTTAATATGATGTTGTAAAAATGTGACTTAACAAAGGTCGAGGGCAAGGTTCACTCTGTTACTGTAAGGCACAAGCATTTGAACAATGATTCAAAACTATCATGACAAAATCAAAGTTACCAAAACACAAATGAAAGTTACCAAGGCACAAATCAAAGTTACTCTACTACAAGGTTATGTGTGACATAGGTTGCTTACCACAGATCTGCCATTAGTAAAAGGTCTCTCTGCTTTGAGGAGGAACCTTGAGATGCATCCCAGCTCAAGGGGAGATTGCCACCATGAAGCCACACTGCCTAGCGGGGAGAGCTCAAAGAAAGCTCACTTAGACTGTCTTATTTGTGGAATAAAGTGGTTCACTCATAGGCAAATTACATGCGATGGGAAAGGTATGCATGAGACTCCTTCTACCCACAACTTACTTTGTTCCTTGATAAATGAGTCTTCAAAAGCCCCCCACTATTCATGAGTTAATTGCATGATTGGTGTTCCAAGCTCGTATGCATTGATGCTCACTGTGTCACTCTGCTCTGTTGTGGATTTTCAGAGGACAGACTGAAACTAGAGGTGTTCTTGGCCCGTTTACAGCTTAGGCCTTTATGTGCTTTGGAGCCTGTACTAAACTACTACTAGACTGGTTAAGCATTTGAGTGCATCCAACGCACTAGCCCCTTGACTGCATGTGCAATAAGTGATAAAACACTGTGTATGAAATAAATGTAAGCTAAAATAATGCCATCTAAACCGAAGCCTTTTCGGTCTCTAAATGTCTACGTTGCACATTACAGTCTATTTAAGAAATCACACCTGAAAGCGGCTAAATTTGACCTCTTCTAAGATTAAATTGCCTGATCTGACTTTTTACTGTCATTACTAGAAACCTGCAATTTGAAGTACTCATATTGCATCTGAGAAGGATTGTTATAGTGTTACCAAAGAGGCGGGAGATCCTTACAGTATGCAGTACCATAATATCTGCAAAATTGAAATAGCTTCTATGTCCATCTGCATGAAAGTCAAATTGCGTAGGAAAGATGATACCTATATGTGGAACTTTCTTGCACCGAAAATCCTCAGTTCTTTTTCAGAATAGTGTAATGAGAACTTATGTAATGTTACATAGTAGTTATTTCCAGCATGAATTTTATGGAGTGATAAGATTCTTCATTAGAAACCTTTTCAAAGTATTATTTTTGTTCGGGAATATTTCATTTCAGTGATTCAGAACATAAAACTCTGCAATAAATTTCTACAGGCAAATATCATCTAATCAGAACAGTATTGTCTCCCCATCAGTATGGTGAAGGCAATACAGCCCTTGTATAACCTCAAAATGATCTGAATGCTTTGTACTGTTCCTGGTAATGGAAATTGACATCAATTCCGTGATTTTAGAGTGATTCATATGAATTGGGAAAAATGGTTTGCCTTAAAAATGGAGAAGAAAAAGTTCTCCAAAAAGTATATTGAATATCAAAGTAATTTACGTGAATAACTGAAATTGTAAGATTTCCGTCTTTATGTGAAAGCTGAAGATAATAACAGTAGCTGTATTGGGCACTAGATTCAAGCTTGCACAACTGCCATCATTACATAATGATTTTTTGTATACTTTGTCATCTTAAAATTCAGCACTTGGACAGTTTTCAATAGCTTAATTATTTTTTTCAGTGTCTCTGTTTGCACTGGGACCACTTTGCTTCATTTTAAATTAAAATGTTTCTTATAGGTGCATGCTCCCTATGTGAAAGCATTGATAGATAATACATATAACCAATGGGAATACACAGACTACTTTTATTAAAAACTTATTTTATTAAATTAAATATAACTTCAAAGTTCTTGTCACTTTAATAAGTGCCAAAGAAGTCAATTTCTATTTTTCAAAGGGTATTTCTTTTGTATCTTAGTTTATCTTCTGTTGCACTGAAACTTGTTCAAACTCAATGTAGCACACTTTCCCCTGCAGGATTATAACTGAGGCAAATAGAGATTATTTACTTTCTTTTCTGTTTCTGACACTATCAGAATGAATATATAAATTTATCCTGATAACACAGTAATTTAAAAGAAGTTAAACATTACAGATAATTGACTGAGACGCTGTCTCTGATAAACACATTGATGTTGCAGTTTTATCCTTACATATAAACAGTCCTGACTGCTAAAGATGCTGAAAGTTTTAGTAGTGAACTTAATGGAGTCAGAGCTTCTTTGATTTGCTGAAGCTCCATGACTCAAGGCTTGATTAAGAACTCTAAGACTTAGTTATATTGCAAATCTCCAGTCAAACCTGTAACTTATAAATGCATATACCTGCATCTTACAAGACCTAGGTATTTCACACAGATCATTTCAGTACCTCTTTCTGGATGCATTGCTTTCTGAAGAGTTTTCAGTCCCAAAACAAGACTGAGTGTTTAAGATGTCAGAAAACAATTTGCAAAAGTCAACACATGATACAGGCATCCATTTAATGAAAAATGATTTATAACAAATTAACTTAATTTTGAACATCCACTTTTTAAGACGAGAGATTCATTTCCCATCTGTGTGGTACATATAAAAGCGTGAGGGATCGCTTAAGCGATCTGGACGCCCACAAATCCATGGGCCCTGATGGAATGCACCCACAAGTGCTGAGGGAGCTGGCGGATGTCATTGTTGAGCCACTCTCCATCACCTTTGAGAAGTCCTGGATGACAGGAGAGGTGCCCGAGGGCTGGAGAAAGGCCAATGTCATTCAAATCTTCAAAAAGGGCAAGAAGGAGGACCCAGGGAACTATAGGGCGGTCAGCCTCACCTCCATCCCGGGAAAGGTGATGGAGCAGCTTATCCTGGAGGTCATCAACAAGCAAGTGGAGGAAAAGCAGGCTATCAGGAGTAGTCAGCATGGATTCACCAAGGGGAAATCATGCCTGACCAATCTGATAGCTTTCTACGATGACATGACTGGCTGGGTAGATGAAGGGAGAGCCGCGGA
>Ga0065711_1052323_pt1 | contig 10010 bp, 5 predicted proteins | sample Hoacrofraction12_FD_59098 | JGI IMG/M metagenome (GOLD analysis project Ga0065711, IMG submission 59098) | Hoatzin crop microbial communities from Cojedes, Venezuela - Epithelial fraction 12 v2 (version 2) | ecosystem: Host-associated > Birds > Digestive system > Esophagus > Crop | place...
CCACCGTAATGTCACCCTTATGAGCCTGTCCCTTAATTCTAACCCACAAGCTTTCAACTTGTTCCTCATTTGCCCCCAGGCCAAGCTCAATGCATTCTACTTGCTCCCTCACATATAGAGCAACTCGATATGAAGGTTTCCTTTCCCTCTTGCTAAAAAAGGCAAATGGAAGAAAAATTATGCTTAGATGGCAAGTGAGTTACGGAGGATAACATGAAGTGAAGAAATAACACACAACAAAGACTCTTTCTTCCAAACATTTTAGACACTAGAAACACATAATCTTATTTCTTTCCCTAAATTTCAATTGTCTGCTGAAGTATTTGCATACTATAAATCAAAACATGGCAGTAAGTGGGCTCTGTCTGAAGATTCACACTCTGACAAACAGAAGTGCAAGTAAAAGCACAGCCTAATTTAAACAACCCACTCAGGAACCTAAGCCTGACCACAGGCCATAATTTTGCAAATAAAAATCTTTTTCACAGCCGAGGATTACTTGTTCATAAGACAGACGAGGTGAAAACTACATCTTCCTTCTCAGTTCCTGAACTCACTCCTGTTACTATCTGTAGTCCAAAAAACTGGATCCACTGAGTGCCAACGGCTTTATCCAGTTGGATGAGGAGAGTTCATGGGTGGCTAGGCTGCAGCAAAGGAGTTTGCCTGTGCACGCCTTCCAAGATTCAAGTCTTTGTGCACGGTTTGCTCTTCTACGCCCCCTCCAGCCACACAACTGCAGAGTAGGGGAGAGAGAAAAGCAAAACTCCTGGAAGGAGCCTGAGAGAAGCTGCAATTAAAATAGGCCTGGCCAAATGCCAGCCCTGAATACCTCTAGATACAATGGGTCCTAAACCTAAATTAGGCCAACTGCCAGGCTTGGGGACGCATGCACAACTATAATCTCCCAAGAACAGACAGAGACAGCAAAGTGCAATTAACTGTTCTCAGTTCACCAGTCCGCCAGAGCAATCCTCAGGCACAGCAACACTTGCCAAACATTTTTCCGCATGCAACACTAATAACAAAAAAATTAAAGATTTGATTCAATGCCTATCACTCTGGAGAAAAAGAAAGAGAAAATCTGAGACCTGGGAAGGGAAATATTAAAACACACTTATGGACAGAGCTAGGAAAAAACATGTATCACAAAAGCAAGATTTCAAAGCTACTTTTTGACAAGGACACAGACCTACATGTGAATGGCACTGATTTACCTTTCAGTAACAGGGACAATTGCAAAAACGTTGGTGAAGAGGCAACCACTGAAATAATAAAACCACACAGCAATATACTTTGGCTACAATTTTTGTTTGTTGCATTCTCAGCTTGTACAAGACAGACTTCCAGTAATCCCTTCTTTGACACTACCACCATGATCCAACTTGTTCCCCTCATTAGGCTCAGTTATTCACCATCTGTCTGTGCAAAAAAGTAGTCTGAATATTATTTGGAATAATATTATGTGGAAGCAATAATGAAACGCATTACAGGAAAAGCAAGCTGGAACTACGATACCTCTCAGTCTAAATGAGAAAGAGCTGGAATCCGACTGAGGCTGCTGGAGCCCAAGTCCTGCCACAGCCTTGTACCGGGAGCCAGCTGCAGGGGCTGCCAGGGAAGGGGAAAGCAGTAAATCACAGCCAGCACTGCTTAGGGTCAAGAGTCAGAAGAAAAGAGAGATTTAGTTATGAATATATAAGAAAACAACCCCCCAAACACACGTGCAACAACAAAACGTAGTCCAGGTAAAAAGGGCCGTGATGGTGATGCCAGCCGTCACAGGCTCCTGCAGCACCCGGCGCTCGGTCTCTTTCATGGTAAGCAGAGCCAAGACGCAGCCTCGAGTTTGGAGTATCAGGACTTAGCATCCTCCCCCCACCTCATCCCCTTTCCACAGCACAAAAAAGGCTGGGATGGGTTGGGAGTGGCGGCTGTGGCTTACCTGGAGGCCCGCAGGAGTGCAAGAGGCTGTGCAGCTGGCAGCAGGGACAGGCAGAGGCAGGGTTGCAGGCGCCGGGGACAGCCCATGGGCCACTGGCCAAGTGGCTGCTGTGGCCCAAGTAGGTCGGTGAGCAGCAGCACCCACCACCTGGGCTCGGAGGACGAAGGAGCTGGGGCCAGACACCCACCTGTGCCTACCAGACGCTCGGCTGCCGGCCAGCTTGATCGGGATCATGAGGACAGGTCGGAGCATACGCCCTGCCTCCGGGAGCTGCGGGCCGCTCTTCCTGCAAGTGCAAACTAGGGATCATTCCAGTGAGCATCAATCCCCTGCAAACACTAAAGACAGGGATACAAACACTTCAAATGATCCACAGCTCCCTGCTGTTAAGCTGAAAAATCTGGCCTTAACTCGCCAAGGTTTGCAATAATGAAACCAGCTTTGCCCTGGTACTTACGTGTTTCAGTCCTAATAACTAATTGTCTTTTTGCTTTCTTCTGTACACAATGCTTATGTGGAGACCCTCATAAACAAACCTGAGGATATTGAATCTCACCACCTAGTAGGTGAAATATTAATCCATATGCAAAATTGCTCAGTTACAGATCATGAACATTTTTAGCAAGTCAGATACCAAAAGAAAGAATGAAACACCCAGAGATTTCTGTGTACCTTTTCTCCCATCCTGCCAAAGAGACAATCACAAGGTATTCATCATCTGTTTTTTTCTTTTATGATTGACATAAGGGAAGAAAATCTCCCAAAGGAGCATATAAATAATTTAAATAACACACACAGCGGTTGCCAGTAACCAGCCAGATTCATCCCAGCTGTAATTCTGCTTGACTCTGTAGCATTCCATCTCCAAAGTGGATAAACCAAATGCGTAACAGAGAATAAAGAATGAATGAAAAATACCAGCAACCCTCTCTAGTAGCAGTTATAATAGGTCTTGATATAGATTTAAAATCTAAGTGGTATTTCAGAAGGGGTATAAGGAATTTATGTCCTGAACTGCTCTGGGATCTTTGGATTGAAAACACTACATATATTTTAAGTTATTGCTAACTACCACAACTTGCATGCCATTGCTTTGAACACAGCCGATCTGAAGTATGTGTAAAAGACGTTATAGGAGTATTTTAAATCAGGGCACCAAGCCAGACAATATTAAAGTATATAAGCTGCCTTCTTGTCTCTAGAGGTTTTAATATGACAAGTGCTTGAACTCCTGTTAGCCTTGTTACAAGAGTTACGATGTAGTAACTCTTCATCTGAGCACAACCAGTCCATTGTAAACCTAAGTAAAATGGATACTACCCTCCAGTGAAAACTAAGCATTGTTCTTTCTGCTTTTTTTTCTTGTTTGTTTCTTTCTTGCAAAAAAAGTTTGAGTTGAAGTTTTCATTTCAACACTACAAAGAAGTTAAAAGATCTTGGTCCACCTGCTGATTTAGAAGACTACATCAAAATGGCTTTTTGTTTGGTCATTAGGGAATTAATGGGTTCTTTTTCTTGTAATTATTCTAGAGAACTACCTATCTGCAGAAATTCGTTTGGAAGCAGAAATAAATTTCATTACTTTAAACAAAATATGGTTTGCTACAGCAGCCCAAGGAAAACCTATGTTACTCATTTTTTCCTTTGAACATCATACCAGCTACAATCTGAAATAAACCTGTGCTGGGGGAGAGAAGAATATATACAGTTTTGTCTATCAAAGTCAAAGCACAAAGTACAAACATCATTAAACTTTTCAAAACCTTTGTCAAAGGTAGAAGTGTTCTTTCTGAGGGGAAAACCAAAACAAAATATGAAAAATTACTCCTGTTTAAATTCCTTCTATGGGATTTTACCTTTTAAGTCTTTTAAAGCTCCTTCCTAATCCACAGCTATAGAGGCATTTCAAACAACAGAACCCAAGGACTAAATGTTTTGTGGTTTATTCTACATATGGAACCAATTACTTCACAACCAAATTGCTTGTGATATTAAGAAATTACTGTAGGGTTTCTTATCTTAGGTGTCAAGAAACATTCTTTTCCCATGGAAAAATACTGCAACCCATAATATACTTCACTGCTGTGGGTCTTACGACGTTAGCCAGATTTAAGCGTCACTCCTGAACTTGAATTAGCTGCCCATACACAAATTAACGTGGCAGTCCTTAGCTGTGCTGCCTATGGAAGGAGCTGGCTTTCAGAGAGTTCCAAAGAACGCATCTGCCCCTGAACCAGCCACTGCCAGTGGTGATGTTTCCTAAAGCTGTCTGGAGAGAGCAGCGTCCTTCCCGCTCCCACACATCCACACCACTCTGTGAACTCCACTAGAAATCATCTTTGCTGATCCTGCGGCTTAGTAAGATCTTACCTACGTCTACAGCTGCTGCATTATTATTTGTGTCATGTGTACTGCCTCAATATGTGTTTGGTCTGCTCTGTCATTGCTCAAGCTCTTCACGTGTGTCTGTGTGTGTTTAAAATTCAAAAGAGGATCACGGGTGACATTCACATTCTAAAAGTACAGCGACACAGCTAAACACGGGCCTGATATCCGCATATGTTAAAAGCTTGCAATTATGTACAAAACACTGTAAAAAGTTAAATCTGGCACAGACAAAAATCACTGAGGACTTCAGTGGGAATTTTAACCCAGGAAACTACAGAATTTGCTCCTTTTGAAAATCCTATAAAACAAATACTAGATGAAACAAAAGCTATTTTATAGAATTCATAGAACCTGCTTTACAAGTATAAAGAACGTGTACTATTTATCTGCATGTGAAAGTAATTAAAATTCAAAGCATTAACACGAATAGTAAGAATAACAAGAACGTTAATGGGCCCCTGTGGAGCACAGGCTAAGCTGGTTTGTTTGGCTAAACTCTCTTTCATAAATACAACTGCAGTGAAATTGTGCACACAAGAACAATAAAGCAGACTCACTGCTTGAAAAAGGGAACCAAATAAAGGTGAGCAAAGCAAAAAAAGTATGAATAAATGTAAATCCAGTGTAACAAATACAAATGAGAATTAAAGACGACTGTATCAGCATGTAGTGAGGAAGGCAGCTAAACAGGCATTGCTGCCTCTCAGTTACTGCCTTTGTCTCCTGCTTCCTGCCTGTTTCATGTCACAAAACCAAGAAAAAAGCAATAAAAGTAACTTTTGAAAAAATACCAGACACATTCCACAACATCGTACTGAAACGCCAGCATATACAAACCACTTTTTCCAGATGACAACTGAATAGACAGTCGAAAGAAGCTTCCCAGCAGTCCACCTCTCCTAATGCAGTGAACGGACCCAAGCTGGCTGCTTGTTAGACAACCAGCTTGCATCAAAGCACTCCCTCAGAGGAGTATCTTTTAACAACCTCTTTAGTCTTTTAAGCGCCAATTTTCCAAACGTGCTCCAAGGACACAAAAGTCGTCAGTCACTCCCGTCGCTGCTTTAACCGAAGGATTTGATGAACCATCCAGAACACATTATCTCGGGACACAGGACAAGCTTACATCTCTCTATCTCCACTGCACAGAGTTTCAAACTGTTTGTGAAACAGCTCCCAAAGGGCTGTCTTGCCGCACAGTTTTAAAGCACGTGGAAATCAGTGAGAGTTCTCTGTAAAATGTTACATTTTAACCTAAAACATAAGCCCCTGAATCATAAACAACTCGGATGTGGACAGAGTAGGGCAGAAAACTCAGAGAAGTTGCTGAGAAATTTGTCCCAGGGTAAGCCTTTCCCGCTTATTTTCAGAGGCCTGAAAATACCCTTCATTAATCAGGTGAGTTCCACAGCCAGCTTTCAGACCACCTGTTTTTTGGCACTTCACGGTCTAGTGCAACACACCGCCTTTAACTGGGACTTCGACTTCCACTATGATGTGTGGAAAGATCTGATAACTAAAAGTGGGTTTACAGTAACACAGCCTGGGCAAAAGAAATATGAACTGAACTGAGGGGTCGTGCCTGCGTGGAAATCACTGTCTTCAGCCTGCTCCTGGAATCTGGTGTCTCCAACAGCTACTGCTTGTAAAACACAACCAGAAGGCCAAGCGGTGTTTTCGCAGTCTCATCCTATAGTTAAATGGCTGCAATGTTCATTTAAGACACAGGGGAGTTGTGCCCGGATCCACCCACCCCTTCAGACATTTTGAACTTTTTTGTCCTACCTCCAGTGATGGTGTGGGCTGCCTTAATAGCATTTTTTTTTTTTAAACTGGGCTTTGAATCTTTGCTTCAACCAATATTTACATACATAACATTCAGCAGAGCACAGACAGAAAGGAAAAATGGCAGTGACTTGGTATTTTCTTTTAAATGTTAAATATTTTAACTTCTTGCAAGTCAAAATACTCAAATAATTTCAACGCATAGTAAATGTGTACGTGTGGACACAAAGTCACAGTAACAATGTCTGCACGAACAAAACAAATCCCAATAATATTAATTTCAGTTATCTGTGGCGAATTGCACTAAGGCAACACTGGAAATCTAAATGGAAATAATGTCCTCGAAACATTAACTTATACTTTTCTTTATAAACAGCTTTTTGAAATATTTACTTTCATCTGCATCAGCCTGTCTGCTCACATTTTTGAATCGCAGCAGGTTCCTGCAGTACAAGAGCCTTAAGAATAATAAAACAAATGGCTTTCTGATTCACGAGATTAGCCTCTAGCACAGACAACCATTATTCTAGCTATAATACAATTCACATCCGGTTAAAAGAGATGTAATGTGCAGAGAGGGTCTGTCCATCACGCAGGCCTGATGCATTAAGTCTTTATTTCTCCTGTTCCTCTGTGTTCCTGTGGTCTAAGGCTCAATGGTGAACATGAATGGAGGTCTTGCAGCCCTTTTTTTTTTCAGCTTAGAGGTCAAACCTACTGTATGAAAGATAAAAAAAAAGGAAAAAGTTCTTTTCTAAAAGTAACCCATGGTGAAGATTATTATTTCTTATGTATTCTATTAAACAGGGGTAGTCAGTGTTTACAGTAGGGTCATTACTCAACACAGAGATATTTTAGTGAAGCATTTACTTCAGTCGCATTACTGACTAAATAAAGTAACAGTAGCAATGGCAAGTTGACATTTGTTTTCATAAAGATAATTATTTAAAGTGGCAGTAGTGAGTCTCTCACAGTGACAGAGAAAGAGAAAAGCTGCTTTCTTTACAAGTGCAGACTTGAAGAACTATAGGCACAGTAAAGACACTGCAACATAACAGCTAACATAAAAATAGGTATGAATGCCATAAGTTCTCGTTTACGTCCTAACAGCTACATATGCTCATTTTCTGACCATGAACAGGCTCAAGCATAGACTTCTTTTAGATGACAAAGAGGAGGAATTAATTCAGAAATATGAAAATACTTAATTCTCTGGTTTTCCTCACATTCAAAAATAATGCTTAGAAGTCATCTCAGGTTGAGTCACATGCGTGCTTTTAAGAAAAATGATAAGCAAAACTTGGGAGAGGATAAATCTGGATGAAGTCCCATGCAGAGTTTCAGGAGAAGGGCAGGAAGGACGCCATACTGAGAACTGAATGAGCAGCGGTATCGACTTTGCCTGAGGGATTACACTTTGCATGTTAACTGAAGGAAAAAGCTATTTTAGAGTGAGCAAGACTATTTACCTTCCATAAAACCGAATGAGTTAACTCTAAATTCTAGATAGTCTAGAATAGCTAGATGGGACCTCACTAGAACATGAAAACATCATTAAAAAAATGAAACTATACTGAAAATTAATCAAATATGGGAATCAAAGAAGTGAAACCCCACAAAAATTATTCATAAATTTCCATGTAATAATGATATATTATCCCGTGTTTTATTGGGTTTGCTTCTGGTGAAAGGGGAAATGGCATGACTCTGCACACTTGGCTGCGCAGAAAGTGACCATGCTGGGAGACAGAGTTGATCCATAGCAAATCTGAGATGATGCTATGTGTAACTTTTGTGTTTTTTGTATAAACAAACATCACAGACAATAGGAATACCTTCAGCTGAAATATTAATAAAATGTTCAATACAGTTATTCCAGAGTCTTTAATTGAGGGCTAGTCCAGCTGTGCAAGTCACACAAATGAAAACTGGCTGTACAGTCATACACACAGGATAACAGTAAATGACATAACGTCCAGCTGAAGCTTTCATCACAACATCACATCCCAGAGACTCATACTAGCTCCATTCTGTTTAATGGCTATATCATTTGATTGAAAAGAGTATGCCAAGAAGAGCAGCCTGTTGGTCAAATTCTTAGTCAATAATACATCTCATGAACATTGCTGTAACCAAGAGAAGAGATTCAGGAAGGTTTCAGTATTGGCAGAACAGAGACTTTCAGCCAGGAAAAATACAAGCTAATCCCTCTGTGAGAAAAGAAACTGAAACACAGTGATGAAATATGAGCGAACATTCAGCGGAGCGTTGTGGCCACGGGAGATGTGGGAGCAAGCAAAGAACGGAACAGGGGTGTGCGGACTCTGCCGGGGTCAGTTCTCCAGAGGCGCGCGCTCGCCGCCCTCATCCCGTTCGCTTACAGGGGCTGGCAGCATGCCAGCTCCCAGATGTTCACCTGGAGGCTGGAGTGATGACATCGAACCTCTGAGGGAAGGCATCCTGTCCCCCTTCCAACACAATGTATACACTTGGGGCTCTGTGACCTCCCGGCCTTTAGCTGTCGATAATGAACTTGTCTGCTATCTTACTGCACATCTCGCTGCTGGAGCATTGACTCAGGTGTATCCCGTCCCCTAGCAAGTGTTGTGTGGCTGGAGGCCTGCAGCCAATACAAAAGGAGTGATAGTTCAGTGCTGGAGAGAGAAGAAACTCATATGATGTTGCCCAACAACTTCTTTGTGCAAAAGACCTGCAAGAATTCTGCTTGATTTGCAGCCCGAGTTGCAGATCAGCGTTGCTGAGCAGAACCACCACTTGGTACTTGATCCATTCCGAAAAAAAGGAAGAAGAGAAAGGAGGAAGGCATTCAGACTGAAAAGGTAACGTCAGGATCACTCCCATGCCTAATTCAGCCTGAGGAGACCTGAAGCTGTTGGCAGTGAATACTTTCAGTGATGAAAGTCAAGATGTGCAAATCTCATTAAGAGAAGGAACGTGGAAACCGGCCAAAGTATTTTAAGCAAACAGGAAATTAAGTGATTTTTTGGAATGGTTCAAGCAAGTATAATTTTTCAAAGTAATAAATTAATGTTAAATGGAGAAAAATCTCTAGCTCAAGCAATTAAGTATGCATTTTAAAATAAATTAACATTTTACCTGTAAAACATTATTACTGAAAGTTTGTGTGGTGAAATATTTCACTAATCTTCTTGTTTCCCTGAGACCATGATGGCATTTCATAGAGAAGAGAAAATTAGAAGAAAAGATAAATCATATCCTACCTTTCAACAGGAACATTATGGGGTTTGTTTTTTACTTGCCTACTTTTGTGCTTTCTTTTTGACTGCTTCACTATTAAAAACAAACTTGTCCACTGAGCTCTGAAGCCCAGCTGTGAATCTCAGATGAAGCCAGATTAGTTGCAGTCCACAGACAGTACTGGGTCTATGGCTGGAAACCTCAGCCCCCATGGCACCTCATCCTGTCTTCCCAGAGAGCACATCAGTACACGCCAACCCCGCTTGAAATGAAAAATGCTACAAATGAATACTGCTGCATCCAGGTATCTAGTCATCAGATCCCCCAAACCTCTGAAATCGTGATGCAGGAAGCCTATCCAAACCACATTCACAGCAAGGCCTTTGCTGGCCAGAAGAATTCACGTGTCACTATTATATATATTATTTTGGTGCCTGCTCAAAGCAGCACAGTGTACGTAAATAGCCCAAGCGCATTGCTGATCTTCCTCTTTCACTCCAAACTCCAAAACACATGATCTTTGATAACACGATAGGTACCCCAGCAAACCCCCTCTTCGGTCCCAGACATACCTTAACAAAGTTCCAGTTGAATACTGAGGACATAATCGAGGTAGAAAGACAACAAATTCATCTTGTGTCAGTATCTCAACAACACAAAACTTGCTGGGGGG
>Ga0065711_1052324_pt1 | contig 10010 bp, 11 predicted proteins | sample Hoacrofraction12_FD_59098 | JGI IMG/M metagenome (GOLD analysis project Ga0065711, IMG submission 59098) | Hoatzin crop microbial communities from Cojedes, Venezuela - Epithelial fraction 12 v2 (version 2) | ecosystem: Host-associated > Birds > Digestive system > Esophagus > Crop | place...
GGGGGGGGGGGGATATCACACCCGAATTAGAAACAGAAAACATCGGAGGGAAGGGAGCAGGACCCGCGGGGGTTTGCGGTGGGTCCGGCGGATCAACCTCCTCTCCTCGACGGGGGGGGCTCCAGCTCTGCCGCAGCAGCAACCCCTCCAGCATCCCCCGGGGACCGCCACGGTCCCTCCCGCGCCGCGGCTCTGCCGGAGAAGGACGAGGAGGAGGAAGAGGAGGAGGAGGAGGGCCTGTCCCACCCTGACCAGAGGATGTTCCCAGCCCCACGGCTGAAAGCGAGGGGGAGAGGGAGCAGCTTGCCACAGCTCGCTCTTTTTTTTTTTTTCTTTTTTTCCATTTTACGTGAGACTTTTAGCAATAAGGTGGAGACTTGAGCTGGAGGTGTAATTCGTCTGTTGCTTTCCTTTCCTTTGGGAGCATGTGTGTGTGAACAGGGACGTTTCTGGTCATTTTTTCCTGCAAGTTGCCTGAGAAATTTATCCTCCAAACGTATCTATCCTTATTCATCAAAACGCAGTCAATGAGTCAGAATTTTACTAATAAATGCATGAGCAAAATTCAAATAAAGCTGTTCTGCGTAAGAAGCAAAGCAGTGTATTAATTAAAATAACATTACTCAAATTTCGGGGGGTCACAAAGCCATTTTTAAACCTCAGCGTTTCTCATCACTATTTACTAGCACCAACCTGTCGCTGACAGCACACAGTGGAACAGTTTCCACATACCTTTTACAATGTCTGGCGCTGAAACTGCAATTCGGGAGCCACTATAAAAATAGATCTAGCTGCAGAAAATATGTCCATCACACAAAATAGCACAATTTTCTGCTAAGATCCATAGAGTGCATCGCCCTGGGTAAACACCATAAGCGGTGGATGAATTTTTTCCTGTCCTTTCTCTGGTATAACGCATTTGGTTTCAATTTACTCAGTGCACTGCTCTAAAAACAGAGAAGTTTCAGAATTGATATGAATTGTTCAAACACGGTGCCAAGGTATTTTTATGAATGGAAGTAGAATCAGACCTGCATGGTTTAGTTTTAATGAATGAAGTTTTTTTCTGGAAAGAATTTATATAGTTTATGGGTTTAGCACTTTTCATAAAAATGTTAATCGTTCTTACAACTGCATCAATGGAATAATTAACATTAACTGAATCAAGACAGCTCTGGGACCTTGTAGAAGTAAAGGTTCACGGTCACCTTCAGCCAGCAGAGCAGCCGGCCCCGCACCATGCTGGGGAAAGGCGTCGCTGACGTGGAGAGTTATAAGGCTGTTATGGAGTTCTTGTGCCGTGTAATCTCACCCAAAACAATTGTCCAGACATATCCATGTCTCCTAGGAGACCCCCTCCCCTCGCATAATAGTTCATAATTTATTGTTAATCACCTTTAACCCTAGGATATGTTTCCACAAGATACTCTAAAAATCCTGACTTTTAAAGGTAGGTAAGAGATGAATAGCATGGGATGTCTTTTATTTCCTTCTCGGGCAATACTCAAGTCCTTCAGGCACGTGTAGGAGAAGAATCATATGTATTCGGTGTTAATTATTTTAAAGTAAAGCTGAGCAAGATGTAAGGTGATTTTCCCCTCCCTGGGAGCACCTGGCCCAGGCACCTGCAGCACTGGGAACTGCGGAGACATCAGTTCTACCCGTGGCTCCAGGTGAATCGAGTGAGGCTGCACGTCTTGATGCAGCTTTGCACAGGCAACACCTTTATGGCCCCTGCTTTGCCCGGGCACAAAGCCCAACATGGCTGCGAAAGCTTTCCTCTGCGCTGCGGAGATACTGACAGTTATTGCATGAAGTGCACAAGGCAGGGAATATTTAATGCCCTCTCTTTTCTCCAAGCAGGGCTGAACAGCTAATGTGAACGGCATGCAGCTAGGCAAACCTTGGCCAGGAGCTGGGGGCTGCTGTCACACCCAGGCCAGCTCCTGCCACAAAATGGTGGTTGGCTTGCTGCCATCTGAGATGCTGCATCCAGCAGCCCCTCTTGGGGCCTTGCTACTGACATGCTTTGGCTGAGGCTGGGGAAGGGAAATGGGAGCTCCTGCACCCTCCGTGCTAACCCCCCGCTTCACCTCCCACATACACCCTGTGGGGATGGCCGTGTGAAAGGTAGGAATGAAAAACTGTGCTTGTCTCCTCCATTACAAACCCATACATTTGCCTGAAAATCCCTCCATGTATATATAATGATGTCCATAAATCAATTCTGAAAGCAGTGATTTAACCTAAGGTGTGAAAGTCTTTCCAGTCCGACACTGAAGCCTGCCACCTCCCACACTGCGGCGGCTGCTGCTGCCATGACCATGGGTGAGGAGGGGTGTTGCAGGCTGAGAGAAGAAACATTGCTCAGGGAGGATTCGGTGCTTTGAAGCTCAATCAGGGATGGGATGCCAGCCCTGCAACAACCACCACAGCAGGGTCTGTCGGGCTGGGCAATGCACCTTGCTATCTGGCCACCGCACGGGGCAGAGTTGGCTGCGAGTCAAGCCTTGTGTTGCAAGGCTTACTTTGGGAGTAGAAGGAAATGTCGTTGGGCTCCCTTCATTCCTGACGGCTTGTAGCGTTGTTCTATTGAGAGGTTTCCACGTAAGCGTAGGCAACCCATACACACAGACAAGCACACACGTGGCTTCCAGTAAACTGTGACTTAGAAAGGCAGGTCACGTCCTGCTTGCTTCTACTCTGGACGGGGACAAGAATGACCAGATCTTCAAGGATGTTTTTACAGCAGTCAGGAATATGCCCTTTTAGCATCTAAGGAGGACAACAAAATGTGAAAACACTGTGGTTCTCATGTTAGCAGTGAACACTACTCACGTTCATTTATCCACTACTTACTTTCATTTGTTATTTATCCTCATTGCTCCTGTCCCACTGGCTTCCAGCACCTCTTTCCATGCACCTCGCCAGCACCAGTGTGCCCCAGCGGTGGCTTAGCTCTGAGCACAAAGAATGGTGGAGCAAAGGGGAAAGTGCATGGAGTTAAGGCTTCTCCTAGTCTCTGCCTTTCTCCATCTCCTTTTCTCCCACCACTTGCTGTCCTGTACGCAGCTCCTCTGCTCCCCATCCCTTCTGACATCGCAACATATGCAAGGACAAATAAAACACAGGAAATGCGGGGAGTCCCTCTCTTTCCCCAGCATGCCTCGGCGGTGAGTCAGACCTGGCAGCCTCAGTCATGGAGTAGGAAACTCAAACTCATGGTTTCTCTACTATCAGGCCTCATGCACTTGCTGCCTTGTATCAGGGCTTGCTCCAGGAAGCATTTGCTTCCAGCAGCAGCACCACTGGAAGGAGGAGAGGCTGCCGTTGTGCTGCCTCTGGCTGAGGTGCATTTAGGTGGGACCCCCTGTTCACAGAAGCCCTGATGCCTGGCTCTGTCAACCAGGATCCACTGGGCACAAGAGGAAAGTTCCTCGGCAAACGGGCATATTCTTCACGGATGATCAAAAAACCCATTGAGAGGGAAGAAACTGGAGAGATGAGGGTGAGCAGGGCCAACAGACCAAGAACAGAAGCATCTCAAACAGGTGTGAAGCACCTCCCTTTGAAAGTATTGGCAAAGAGGGGATTGCTGACCTTCATTTCATGACAGAGCTGTTCTGGGTATGAGGAGTTGGTGCCAGTGGAAGAGTTATGTCCTCCCTGTCGCTTGACCCAGACCCAGGAGGGGAAAAGCATCTGCTGAAAGAAGCCTTGTAACAGTGTACTTAAGATTTAAGAGTAAAACACACAGAAAATAGAGGGTGTGATGGTTAGCATCTCCACTTGCAGGGCTAGACTTGATAGTGGACAGTGGAAAAGAGTCGTCTCCATGAGTGACAGATAGCATGCTGGTATTTGAGCAGAGGCAGTGAGTGCCAGCATGTATTTTACTACGCTAGTTTTTGACATTCCCTGCAGACCTCAAAGCACTGAGCAGAGGCAGGTAGGGATTGCTGACTTTGCTGGCATAAGAAGAAACTAGGATCAGGAAAGGGAACTCACTTCAGAAAGAACGGAGGACATCTGCGGCCTGTGCCAGGAGACCAAGCTGTCTCAGGACCAAGGTGGAGCTACAGGAGGGATACCAGGTCCTGGGCTGTGCGGAGACCTGTGTTTGAACACCAGTTCCCTGGGCCCAAACCCTTCTCCAGAGAAAAGCAAACAGCGACCTGCTGGGAGCCTTCGTTGGGTGCGGCATCGTAGGGCTCCAGAGTCACGTTTCGAACGCAGCCGCTCCGGGAGAGGAGGCTGCACCTCTCTGTAGCAAGCAGTAGGGAAGCAGCCCTCTTGCATCCTGGCTTTTAACTACACCTCAGAACAACTGATCAGGTGCCTCTGATTCAAAATACGTGTCTCACTCCCTGCCTAGCTTCCAGCAGCGAGAGCTGATCTGTCGTCTGGTATGCCCTCTCTCCTTTTCCGCTGCTGACCCCTTGTTGGTGAGTCAGTATTTGGCTAAGGGTGAGACTGCGTGAAGTGACATTGCTCAAGATAAGCTGGCAGAATAGCAAGGCCGGGTTTTTTTAGTCCTGTAATTGCTGTAAGCTGAATTTTTATCCCAAGAATAAAATTTGCCAAAAAATGTGACGAGGGGGAACCCCCTCTACTTTGAAGGCGTCAAATCCTTTACCCTGGAATGAATGTGGTAAAACTAGTTGTTAGTCACAGCTGGTTCCTGGAGCTGTGGTTTGAAATCTACTCACAGCTTTACCCTCTGCCGCCACATCATCAATGGTTTGGTTGTATTCACCCCACAGACCTTAGTGAGACAGTTTCACTTAAAACAGAAAGAGGTAGATCTGACGGCAGGTGTGCAAGACAGCATTTTGAGCTGTGCATGAGATTAGCTGAAGGCAAAGACAGAGAAAAGGTTGGTAATGTGCAGAGCCATGTGACCCTTACATGGGAATGAAGGGAATTCCTTAGGAGCATCCCCGAAGGAGCAAAAAGAGAACTGAAACTGGAACCACTGCGGTTTCTATTCTATCCTTCTGCCCGAAGCAGAATCACTCCAGACATGTTGCTCACTAAGGCCTACAAAGCTGCAGATTTCCCAGTCTGTTTCTGTTCCAGTGCATCATTATTCCTACCACGGGTGCATTCTCCTAACATCCAACCAGTCTCACCTGTTGCAGTTATAACTTATGGCTTCTTGTCCTGTGAGCAAGGAGAAGACTGTATCCTTCCCTTCTCTTTAAAACAGCCTCACAAGGAGCCAAAGGACAAGATTTTGAGAAGAAAATGAATTTTCTAAGCAGCTTCTGGCTTATTGGAGACTTCTTGGAGACATCAGCAAGAGCAGCTTCCCCAGCGCTCAAAAAGCAGAAGCTGGAGACGGTGGGCCTACAAGGCAGGTGGAGGAACCGAAGCACCCAGAGTGGTGATGGAAGGCAACGGTGTCGGTGAGTGAACAGGCAGAAGGACAAGCTGGCACTGAGAGCAGGAGGGGTCGGAGGAGAGGCAAGTGGCAGGCTGAAGCGGTTTGGTTTGTGGTGGGGAGAAGCCAGAGGGAGGCATTAACCTAGAAGTGTGAAGAAAAAGGTAACTGATGTAGTGCCAAGACCTCAACAGCCTTAGGATTATGATGCCAATGAGCTCATTAGCTGGGAATGCTGTTCTGTTTCTAGGGAGCAAGTCATGATACAGAAACCAGGTGCTTTGTGTGTTTTACTTTGCTGTTAATTGCAGCTTGCACATTTCCTGCGGAAGCTTAATTCTCACTTGTGACGTGATGGAGTTTGCTCACCCATCTCCACATTCCTTCTGGCCCATACACTAAGGGAAAGTGTTGGGATTCCAGCAGAAATTTCCATTTCTTGCAGTTTCTCTGCGCTAGTGTTTATTTGATGTTAGATGCAGGGTTTGTTCCAACTGTCTCCGGTCATTACAGATCTGGTACTCATCGTCCAGCTAGGCCAAAGCTCTAAATAAAGCTATTTTTGGCAAACCGTCTCACAGAACTGCCTCATAGTTCCTGGGGAAAATCACCCCAATTGGTTTTGATGCAGGCACTGGAAATTGTCAGGAAAATTGCAGAGGTGTGGGAGATAAAAATCCATGTGAAATGGCAGATTTATGTCCTGCTCCAGAAAAGTCCCATTTGCTCCTATGCCTGCTTTTATCCCATCCTTGCAACTTGGTCCTTAGAAGTGAGGTAAACCACACACCAGTTCTGCTCGTGGAAGATCTGAAAAATCCTGTGCTTCCAATGGAGTTCCAGCACTTAGATGACAGAGGGCTGGGACCAGTGACAGCTTGTTGGAAAATCTTGGTGTCCATGCTTCTTCTCCAGATGTGGTCACTAGATATGCCAGGGCTTCTTTCATCACTGGTTGTAAACTTGCAAACACTGGGGAGCTGGGCAGAGGGAGGCTCAGGAAAGGGAGAGCTTTTACAGGCTAAGGTCAGGACCAAGGAAGAGACAAGCTGGCACCTCCAGTCCAGGACAGCATCGAGTTGAAGTCAGGCTGGGGGACATGTGGTGTTTCTTCTGCACGCTTGTGTGATGCCAGCGTGGCTGTGTGCCTGGTTATGGAGCCTGGACTGGGAGATGGAGGAGGATGCAAGTAGGAGCTAAAAGCCAGCCAAGGAGATAGCAACTGGAGAGACTGCACCTCCCTCCATGGCACAGGGAAGGAGCTGGGACTGGGAGCACGGAGAGTGGCAGAGAGGAAGGGAGGTACAATTTGCTTTCAAACCCGCTCTCTCCAGCAAGGCTGCATGGAATGAAGCAGGGGGCAGAGAGCAACGATTGCGGATGGGGTAATTTTCAGGCAAGGGCAGAGCTGGGGAGTCCTAAAGGACGGGAAGGAGCCAGAAAGCTGTCACATCCCAGTCTGAGGGTGCAGTGGCATGTCACACCAGTCCAAAGTGCTAGTGCTCCCTCTCTGCCTGCTGTTTCTGTAGCAAAAGCAAAGCAGCTGAATGAGACAGCTCAGCTTCCCAGTCCAGCAAAATACTCAGCGTCCTGCAAAAAGCGCGCTCTTTCTCTCGTTTTCAGAAACAACTCACCCTGCACTTGTACCTGCACTGGCTCTGACACACAGCGAGAGCTGGGTGCTCCAGCAGGGTCTGGGGGCTGGGAAGAGGTGGGCGGGGAGGCAGAGGAGACCAACCATGGGGCCGTGGATGCACCACAGTCGCTGGAAGAGTGGGTAGAGGGAGTGAAGCCTGCGGGAGGTGATTTTACCTGGCAGCTTGTGAAGTGCTTGGAGGGCGCTTGCATTCCTCTAAGCCCTCCTAACACCACTGCTGGACGTTAGTCACGCTTCTGGCCCAGATGGGCTTCCGCTGAGGGCTGAACCCATAAGAAAGAATAAGAGACAGGTGAAAGCCTCAGGTACTCTCAGAGCTCTCTGTGGAAAATGAGACCGGGGAAGGGGAATGTTCACTGTGCAGCCTTGAGTTTCCCCTGCTGCTGCAGCCTCTGCATGGGCATCCTGAGGGAGAGGAAAGCTTGCAACTGCTTTGCTCAGGAGTAGGTCTCAAGCCCTTGTGTATGAGAAGAAACCGCAGGCTGCTCAGACAAGCTCGATCCTTCCAAGTCCTGTTTTCCAAGCATTTGTGTATATAACCTTGATGCTGCACTTCTGATATTTCTTTTTATATTCGGCTTTAAAAAGAACCATAGGGCTTATCCTGTATGGCAGAGCACTGTGAAAAAAAGCCAAAGGCATTTCTCCGAGGAGCTTATATTTAAATGTGGTCATAAAAGCTGACTGAGAGAAAATACAGTAAGTTTGAGAAACAAGGACATGGCTGCAAAGAGGAGCGGGGGAGCTGTTCTGCACCCATTGTGGGAGGGCTGCAACGAGAGGAAACGTGGATGGAGGAGATGCCTTGGGACCCTTCCTAGCAGCAAGAAAAGTGAGGAACAGTGAGAAGAGCCAGGAGAAATTGCTTGGAGAGTCTGTAAGAGTCTCCCCACGAGACAGCTTGACAAGCAGGTTCGGCGCAGCCCTGTCAGCAGTGCCGTGACTACAGTCAGTGTAACCAAGGGAAAGGAGGCTGGACGAGGTGAGCCCTTGAAAATGCTCAAGCTCTAATTCTGAGGAGTCCCCTTGCCATCACCTGTGGTGATCGATCCCCCCACCTCCCTTAGCAGCTCCGGCAGGTGCAGTGAACGCTTGCTGGCACAGAACTACGGAAAGCGATAAAAATGCACCTCGAAATACGGAAATCGACACCAAAGTACAGAAACCAGATGCCTGACAAAATGCCCCTTGAAATATGGAAACAAGGTGTTTGGCCTGTGGTTTGTCATTGTTTTCAGATCACAGCTGTCAGTAATTGCACATAGGTAAAGCAAATTTTAAAAAGCTGACTTTAGCACAGAACTAATTGAGGATCTCACTAACATGGTGACATCTTCCTGGCCAGTAATGCCCAACCGTATGACACTGCCAGTTGCCTTAACTGCAGTTATGAGTGTTATCTGTAATATTCTTGTTCTTGTTACTATTAGATACATAAATGCTTTTACCCGAATATTTTACTTGAATAAATTTAGCTCTGTTAGATTTAATCAGACAAGCATTAGAGAATATTTAGATGCTTAATAAAACATATATTTATTGGTAATCCAGATGCTTGATTGGTTTAATTCAGTACCTACCAGAGCCCAGTGGGCATTTTTCTTTGATCTCCTATTTGTAAACATAATTTTATGGGCATTAGTCTGGTGTTGTATATATACCCATGTTAAACAGTTGGGCAGAAGTCAGATGGCTGAGAAGAAGTCTGGGGATTTTTCTAACCCGGGTAAGTCCTCAACAGCCTGAACTTTACCAATGCATAACCCCCGGAATAGTCGGGTTATGGCACCACCTCACCAGTACTGTCTTGTTTGAAACTGGGGTAATACACTCATTTACTTTGGGCACGTACCAGTTCGATGCTCCCCTCACTGTCAGCCTCCTGCCTTATCCTGCTGAAGAATTTCCTTGCCTTGCTTAAATTTCCTTTTGAGGCCAAACACATCCTGGCTGTTGGCCACCTTTATTTCCCCACTGAGACTCCAGGAGATCCCCCCCTCTTTTGTCAGTAATCTCCCCATGATCTGCCATCTCTTAGACAGTCCCTGCTACATCCCAAAATGCTCTCTGAAGCCATCATTCACCCGTGTATAAAGGTATCCTGAACAAAATGTGACTAAGGGAAATCTAATAAAAGTGACTCTTCAGGCAGGCAGAGACTGTTCCAAGTGGGGGCATGGAAGAGGCGTAAAGCCAAGAGCCACTAAAGCAGATCTAGGCCATGGTTCAAAGCTGACTGCAGCCAACGGGACTGATTTGAATGGGCTTTGGACCAGATGCTTGGAAAGTAGCTGTGAAGGAGGAAAACAGGGGCATAATGTATTTGAAGTTCTGAGGACAGAAAAGTGAGGAGGAGGAGGCATTTGTTCAGCCATTCAAGCACGGTTGATGTAGGACATATAAAGGCTTTCTTTAGTGCCACCAGGGCTCTCCCGATGGTGCCACAAACATTTGCCAGTTCGACTCCGCGGGGTAGTGTTTTACACGACAGCAGCAACGGCCGGTGCCTTGTGTTGCAGCAGCAACGAGTGTCTGAAGAAAGGAAAAGCGTGCAGAGGGAGGAGGACAAGCGGAACGGCACTGGGTGCTGCTGCGCTGCTGGGTGGGAAACGGGTACTGCACGGTTTCAAAACTCCGCATGCTGATCCCTGGTGGCACCAGAGCAGGGGAGGGAGGGAGGCAGCCCCTCTCGGGGGGCCAGGTCAAGGCAGCGCTGCAGACCCGAGGAGGCAGCGCGTTTCTCCTGCCGGCTGTGACTCCTGGTGTTCGCCTGCGCCGCCCCGGGGCTGACGGCGGCGGCTCAGAGGAGCGCGTTCGGCCGGGCAGAAAGCGCCCGGAACCGGGTGAAATGCCCGCAGGGAGAGCAGCCCTGGCGCGGCTCTCCAGCCCGGAGGGGTCGGGGTCCGTGCGGACCGGGCGCTGCGGAGCCGGGCCGGGGGGTGCCCGCGGGGCCGCTGCAGGGTGCGGCCG
>Ga0065711_1052325_pt1 | contig 10010 bp, 5 predicted proteins | sample Hoacrofraction12_FD_59098 | JGI IMG/M metagenome (GOLD analysis project Ga0065711, IMG submission 59098) | Hoatzin crop microbial communities from Cojedes, Venezuela - Epithelial fraction 12 v2 (version 2) | ecosystem: Host-associated > Birds > Digestive system > Esophagus > Crop | place...
GCCAAGAGCCAATCGATACACAATAATTGACTTAGTCCCACCTCGCAAAAAGATTTCCAAACATATAAAAATTGGCACTTGAAAACTCTCTTTGGGAGGAGGAGCCAAGCGAGAACTTCACCTGATGGACGGGTCGACGGGCCTGAACCTCTCTTCCCCCCCCAAGAAGGGACGCCTTTATGGTAAGAGTCGCGCCTCTGACTTTGTCAGACTTATCCCCGGGAACACATTGTTAACTAAAGCGTTAAACTATTACTTTGAGCTCAACTTTTGTTGTACACAGTGAATTTATCAATGGCAATTCCGAATCTGTGATAACTGTTGTTTGAATAAATTACCTATTGCTTCAACTTTGTGAAACTGTTTCAGTGAAAGTCCTTGGAAGGGCTCTGGCAGGCAAGTTGAATATCAGACTCCCCTTACCCCCCTTTAACGCGACACTAGGTGATCAATAATTGAGGTGCTTTTTCTCTCTTTCTTCTTTTTTTTTGTGCAAGGTAAAACTAGATGCCACAAAACTGAGTTCAGCTCAGCACTACTCAGTGCGCTTGACTCAGTTATAATGTTGGTCATTTAATCGTGAATTTGTTGTTATTTTTACTGCTGTTTTCAGCTGGCAGATTCACATGTAAAACACAGGATTATTTTTTTTCCCTTGCTTTGAACTATTGTTCATACCTCTTAGAGATGTCGCATTCCCTTTCTACTATTGCCTGTATGCAGGAAAATTATGAACATGACTGCTCTTACCTCCTGGGAAAGGTTAACAGTAAGAAAATCTAATTCCTCTACTTCCAGCACAATCATTGTAACTTCCATCGTTACTGAAACAGATGGACAATTGCACCCAATAAATAAAATATTAATGTAAATATCACTGAGCTAATTGACGTTCATCTGAAACAAAAGAGGGAAAACAAGATACTTACATATTGCTAACAGCTGTGAGTCTAATTTACAGCATTAATGGCTCCTTATACTAAGCCATTATCATGGGCACAAAGATTCTGGAATCTAATCTATTTTCTTGATCAGTGGAGCTGAGTGCAAAGATTGCACACAGGGCTTGTTGTAGAGTAAATCATACATGTATGGCAATAAAACGTAGACAACCTGAAATATATTTTTTTTTTCCCAAGGAGAAGACCACATCAGGCTTTTAATTTTTCATCTGCATTTAGTTATCTGAGAGAGAACGTTTTTCTTTAAAGAATTTTTTAGACATTTCTTCCTCTAGAGACAAGTACAAGATTCTATCTATAATTCATCCATAAAACCTGACAAGTCTGTGAAATTTCCCAGAAGATTTACATTGTTACCTCCGAGAACAGGATTTATCCTTGTTGGTGAAAATATGCAACAGTTTCACTGAGGCCAGAATTATGAGGATGAATTTTCTGCTTGAAACTGAATAACAAGTACATAACATCATACTTCTAGAGATACAGCAGAAAAACTGGATGTTCTTCTTATTTGTCCTGATTTTGTATGTGGGTAAGCCCAATATCCATTGGAGTGAGACTAATATCCCTTGAATCTGTGTAAAGAAATTCAATAATTCCTTCACTTTAAATCTGCAAAGCCTTTAATGCAACGTCTCCCAGGACTATGTCTAAACTCACTAAATCACAAATCAACAAGGTGGGCATTTTTCTGAATTTTACTATCACCATCTGCACTGGTGTCCAGTAACACTGCTTGGTTTTTTGGAGGAAGGATGAGATATATGAGACTGGCACAGGGATTAAGTAATCATATTCACACAGCTTCTATCTAGCTCAAAGAATCAGAAAGAGCATCATATCTGTTCCTGCAAAATACTCTTTCGATACAATAGTAGAGATCACTATTCAGTGTGGGGAATACAAGGGACATTAAAATGATAGGTGGCAGAGTGTACAGCTGGTGACTATCATAGTGGTGTCTCACACAATGGGAGGTCCTAGGAATAACCCTAATAATTAATTAATGAATAAGAACATCTCACATGAGATTTTCTCTACTATTTGTTCCTAAAAAACTGTAAGAACAGTACTTTTAGTTTAAGGATAAGGCCATTTTATTGTTTTTTAACTCATTAGGTTAAGGACTTTGAAAGACGCACATGTGCCATTTTAACAATCTGGAAAAAATCCATCAAGAAAAATGTGTAGGTTTTTTTTTCCCCCATAACCAGCTCCAGAAATCTAAACCCCGGGCACAGTATAGCACTTAAAGCTACAAAGCAGTTTACATATTTCAAATGCACACTATTACATTTTCTCTTCCAATCCCAACGTCAAAACTCTTTTCCCCTCATTTTTCATAATGTGCTGGTTTTTTAAAAAAATCGAAGAGAGAAACAAAGAACTGCTGGTGGATGTAGTGCTGACTCAAGTAATCGCTAATAGCTCTCTGCTCTAACAGATAACATATCTTGCTACACTACGCAGTCACTTTCAGAGAGATAATGTGCAATTCTAATTCAAAAAGTGTTTGAACATAATGTTTCTGTCTTGCTGCCTGATCTTTCAACTTCTATTTCTTTGCAGCATTAATTCTCACATTATAGTTCATTGACTCTTACCAAAAAAAAAAAAAAAGTATTTCTCTGGTTGTGTTAGAGAACTTTTTTATTCATGACATTTTTTTAGCCCATACTGCGGCATCACTGTAAAATACAACAGCAGAGGAGTATGATATAGTTTCTTCTTCATAGGTGAGGCTGGCATTTAGAATTTGTCAAACCCAGAATATAAGATAAGGATATGAGGCAGAAAAGCATTCCCATGACACTGGAAACATCAGGACACATGTTACTGCTATATACTCACGAGAATGGAACAAAGACTTCTGTCTGGGGAAGACAATCTCAGAAGTGCAAGTTCTCTTCTCCTTGCATTCTTCAATGCATTTCCTCCAGTTCTCAGAAAAGGACAACAAAGTTCTGTTAAAATAATGAAGACTTCAAGACGTCAGAGCATTGGGAGTTATTTAGAGAAAGAAGGATCTTCACAGATGATGGAGTCTGCAGGAGGAATAGAGAAAACAAACTCCTGGGATGAAGGCTGGCAGGATTGAGCTTTGAGAATGAAATAAACTTAAAACAAAGAGCTTCAAAGTAAGAAATCAATGAAAGAGATGATGAAGTTCACGTCTTCATGTATCATTTTAAGACATAAGGAAGAGGAAACTTTGGTGAACAAGGACACAGTAGTGAACAAAGGTGGATGGACTGAAGAGTCTAATGGGTGGATAGACTGAAAGAAGAAAGGAAATACTAATATTGGTATAAGCTATCATTATAAAGTGATGTAGCTAGCAAAACAGTAATGCCTAAGCTGGCAATGGTGAAGTTAGTGAAGTATAGGAGAAATCTGCATGCAAAGCCCACGCAACCAAATTTACAGATTTACTTGTGGTGGTGTATCAAATTATGTCTGTGGTAACACAGAGTGGAATAGAGATTATAGCTGAACTGCAGATATTGAAGGCTAGGGGTTAACCCAGAAAAGCACAAAACTGAACAAAATGATAGGAATGTTAGTTAATATACATGAACGTCAAAGCACCTGACCCATAGACTTTGGTGTGAATTTGGAGTGTTCCACCTTTCTCTTTTTTTCAGTAATCTTGTGCAGGGAAGTTGTTTCAGATGAGTGAACTTTCTGGAGAGATGAGCTCCTGCTGTCCTTCTGATCCGCTCCATAGTTCATTGCCTGCCAAAATTTTTGCATCCTGTGATCATGTGATCGGCGAACTGCTGCCCCTCCACTCACCAAAGGTCCCACCATGCCAACATGCTTTTGGCTTATGCTCACAAGACCATCAACTGATCCTCAGATTTACATGTTCCTTGCCTCTCCATGGGTGACATATCTAATTTCGACACTGTTATAGTTTAGCTGTGGCTGGCAACAGAAGGGCCACGCGACCACCCCTCTGCCCGCTGGGGTGCGGAGGAGAATAGAAAGAAAACAGGCAAAAACTGGTGGGTCGGGATAAGGGCAGTTTAACAGAACAGCAAACGAAGGGAACAGTAAAAATAATGATACAGATAAGGAGAATACACAACACAAACAGCAGAACGCAGAGAGCAACTCTCACTGCTCATCGCCGCCATGCGCTCCCGAGCTGCGAGTGCCTTCGCACTGCCCGGCTCCCCCCAATCAGAACCCAGCATGATAGCACACGGTATGGAATACCCTGCTCTGATTGGCCAGGTAGGGTCAGCCCGCCAGGCTGTGTCCCCTCCTGGCTCTGGGTGAAAATTAACCCTGTCGTGGCTGAACCCAGGACAGACACAACTAATGGAGACTGTTTCAGCCATCTGACACAGAATGGGCTACAGATTCAAACATTTCCGTGTGGTGTTGCAAGTCTCTTCCTAACCAAGGCTTGCACATCGAACATTATTCTGTGAGTAAAGAAGGAACATTGCCATAGATAGTTGATTCAAAATCATTCTGGAAAGCTATTTTTAAAGATCTACAATGCTACAGCGCTGCAGAGTTCTCTGCAATGTAGCTGAAGAGAGAAATCTCCATGTCACTAGGGGAAGCTGCTCCTTCTCAATTGTAATATGGCTAAAAACACTGTTATGAAGATATTTCTTTGTGCAATATCCGGCATTGATTCTTCACTGCTTAGTCATGGAATCAGTGGGCGTTTCAGAGTCACCTTTGATATATAGAGAAGACCTTACAGAAAAGCGGTTAACAGAAACTAACTGTGGATCAAGATCTGAGTGATCATTTACTGAAGCTGCTATAGAAGAATATATGACTTCAGATGATATACTTCTATTAGTGTAAGGAAATTAATAAATCTATAATCTATAGCAACATTCAGGTCAAAAAAACGTGAACTCAGACTGGAAGTGACGCAGAGAGTATTCCTGGGTCATCAAGGAAGTAGGAAAACTAGCTAAAGACAGGAGGCCAATGAATTTGAGTGCTTCAGAAACTAAGACTGGGAGGAGATACGATCACTGACTATAAATGCATCAGGAGGTAAGCATCAGGGAAGGAGATGAGCTATTTAAGCTAAAGGCTAGTGCTGACACTGTAAAAAATATTCTCAAACAGGCCATGAATATTTGGTGAGGAAAAATTTTCCAACCATCAGAATGGAGTTTTGGGAAAAATTTCCTAAAGAAGTAATAGAACAAAACCAATCTGTACATTTGAGATGCTGTTTATCCATTTTGTGCCAGGGAGTTAAGTATTGAGTCTCCTCTCACTAACGGTGAGAGAGAGGGAGCAAAGAAATACGTGACACTGTAATCCAGCCACAAAATCTTTGACAGTGCCCTGTCCAGAAATGAGACAGAATTGTCATTCTTTCAACAAAAACTATTGCAGCAGCAAAAAGTTGAACTGTGCAGGAATCTTGTTGGCCTGACTCGCCCATAAGGGACTACTTCACTTTCGTTTTGAATGACAATGAGGGGAAAGTACTGAGACACTTATCCATGCCTCCAATTTTTCTTATTCAAGAAATACAATTGTCCATGTCCTACAGGAAAGGTTTAATTCTGACTTTGGGATTTTTTACACAACAGTTAAAGAAAACCAGTAAACAAGGACAGTAGATAAAGAATGGGGAAACCAAAGGTAGAAGTGCAGCAATTAAAAGACATGCAAAATACAGACTTTCCAAGAAGTGCAGTAGCTGCCAATACTAAAGTTGGTCCACTATATGGCAGAAGAGAAAATTTAACAATGTCATTTGTAACAGGAAAGCAAAATTCTGAGCATGCAGAAGACATTAATTTCTTTCTTGCAAATCTCTTCTGTAGAACATAAGGACGTGGCTGCTTATTTCATCTTAAGATAGAAAAAAGAGAATGACAGCATATTTCAAGTTCAAGGAGAAAAAAAACAGCAGCCAATCAAACAATAACACCAGTGTTTCCCAGATCCTTTTAAAAGGAATTTCTAGATGACTTTTTCATTTTCTTTTCCAGTTTCTCTTCACACCTCAGGATAGCAGTTGCTGAAGGCTAGTAAATAAAAAAAGACAGTATATTTTTCCAGGCTTCATCCCCTCCTTCCTGATAATTACAGTCATGTCTCAAGCTTTTCATCCCATCTTGTTTTTCAGCCTATATCTTCTTCACAGTTCATTTCCATGAATCTGATTATTTCCATTTTCTGCTTCACATAATCAATCACGTCTTTTCTCAAGAGCTCCTTATCTCCTTACCTCCTTTGGGATCAAAAGCATGAAATTTGAGACATTAGCTGTTCTATCCCATTACATTAATTAGGAAAGAAGATCATGCTTTGAGAAATCGCTTAAACTTTACAAAGCATTTATTGAAATCACTGCATTTTAAATACATACAACTGCAGAGCTTCTCAAAAAAATAAACACACGGGGAAACAGAGAAAGCTAGAAATCAAATTATGATAACTGGAGCAGACATAATTACTCTAAAATTATTGTGTCCAATTGTCTCTGTCTCACAGGCAAAAATGCCAAAGGTAAATACCAAAATGCTCCAATTTTCAACTTGAAAGATCACATATAATTTGCTGTAGTTAGAAGGTAGGGTATGTTATTTGTTTGATTAGGAGTAGCGTCAAATCCAGAGCAAAGGTTGACAAACATCACATTGTGGAGTCAATTTTTGACAGAGTTTGTTCTGGGAGATGTTTTTATCAGAATTTAATGGCTCTGTGAAAGGAAAATAGGACAGCTCTCCTGCCTCAGCTTTTAGAAGTTTTAATTCTTGGTCCTTTCAGCTTCAGAATATTACATCACCTTCATCAACAGGAGTTTGCAAGAGGCCTATGACACAGGGTGACAGCCAAATTAACAGTCTCTCTCACTGCCTCTGCTTCTGCTTATGCCAGTGCAGAGGTACCTCAGTGCTTCCACAGATTTGATTTTATGGCACTGGTGTGGAATTTGATGTCCAGGGGACAAATTCAGGTCCAGCCCCATGGCACAGACCACCGCTGCACAGGAGTTTGACAAACAGGGTGGAGAGGAGGGGAGAGGAGCAGGGTGGGGAGAAGGTAACCCACCCTGCTTTCCTCCTCTCTCTTGGACAGCAAATCCATCAGTTGTATCCAGCAGTTTCAGAGCAATGTCAAAACAAGGAAAGTTGTGTGAAATTCTCATTGTTTGCAGGCTCCAGCAACACAGTCGAGACCTCGGAGTCTGGGTCTCATGGCAATTCTATGACCCAGTGAAGACCTTCTAGCAGGTGCTCCAGTCCACGGCAGTGCAGCTCTCTAAGTACGTGTTTGAATACAGATGAAATTAATGAGCTTTGGTGAGTAGAAATAGCTTACGGATGAGCTTTAATTCAAAGACAGGAATACAGGCTTTGCTGTGTCTGAGTTTTAGAACATTCTTTGTTTGGGACTGTGGGATAACATATCTGGTTATGAATGATCAGATATGTACCTTCAGTTTTCCCTGCTGTGAAAGTGTTTCTGTGCTCTTGGCATTATTTTCAAAGAGAGAGAATAACACCTCCCTTTAGCCAAGGGATTCCTGAAAGCCTGTAAACATTTTTCATCCTCCCTACAGTCCCAGAGCAGAGAAATTTGTCCAAAAGTACTCTCTGAGCTGTTTTGTTCTACAGCTTCTGGAGAGGCATGTTGTCCCTTTAAATACCTCAGAGAGGCAAAACCTAGAAGCCAAAGCAGACACAATGAAGTTTAAAACAATGTCCTGAATCCAAACCGTCAGCCAGCTTAGACAAGTTTTGGCAGAGCAGCTGAACTCTTTAGTGCTCAACAGCACAGAAAGCCAAAAAATACATTCCCTAACTCCGACCTCATATCATTTTCTTTATGGCTTTGCCTGTACTGTCCTTTTGTTTTCATTCTTTCCTTTGGTATTTTTGTCTTTCTAGATAGCAATGATAGGCATATTAATTCAGATCACTTAGTAGGCAAACTTATTCCTGCATGTGCTGTAAGGTGTTTTCTGTCATGTTGTTCATTATTCTTTCGGATTTTAATAATGGTCTCAGCTTGATATGGTTAAGAATAATGAAGCATTTATTCCTATTCAAGAAGCTAATTAAAAGACTGAGTTTTATTTCTCTTAGGTGGGTTGATGACTTAATTATAGATGTAAAATTCAGACAAAAAGCCTTCTATGTTGGGTGGCCCTATATAACTACACCATGTCTCTGTTTCCATTTTCTCCATGACATTGTATATTACAGATCCATGAAAGAAGAACAATACAATGGAGTTTGAAAGAAAATTCTTCTGCTGACGAGCTGTAAAAATATGATGAGCAATTACTTTGCTCACATACAGTGAACGTTATTTGGAGCTAAAATGGAGTTTTCCATTGTATGTCTGAAAGCAAAACAGGGCCTGGCTATTGTCTCTGCTTGCCGCCTCCAACTCAGGTCATAAATTATGGTGCATGAGTGATACGTGGCTACGTCCCCATCCCTAGCTTAATCAAAGTAGAGATGTCTATGGAAAGTCAGAGACATACAGTGCTTCATGGGGTTTTGTCTTTGTCACACTGTATGCTAGGAGTGATTTAGAGCTACACTGTGATGCCTTCCCAACAGTTTTCCAGACTTATATTTGACATGCATTGTCTTCTTGTTATAGCTTTCTTCGTTAAAGACCATAAATCATGAAATAAAGAATGAAGACATAAAAGACCTCTGTGACTCAGACCATCAGCAGTGCAGGGGAAACAGAAATAACTGTGAGGCCTCCACTCCATAAACTCCCTGGTCCTGCAGACCTTCAGAGTCCTCAAGAAAAGCAGAAGGACTCCTACAGACTAACTCACACTGGAAGCAAAGGCAGAGCTGCATGGGATACTCCAACTAGGAGGCAGAGGCTGTGGAAAAAGATGAAAACCTTGGGTAGGAACCAGCCCTTGTCAGGTATTAAAAATTTTATCCTTACATGAGTGGGTTACAATAGGTATTGCTTTATTCACAACTCAGAGTTGGGCCATCACCTCAGTGGGTGGCAAAGCTTAACTCGCTAGACCAGTTTGTATATGTTTATTAAACCCATTACATCAAGGCTAGAATCTTCATAGGTTTCTAAGCAACCGTTCCATTCCTTTGAGTACATCATTTATTAAGTTCTTTCTATTCTTCTGTCTTCGTAGAATTCTCCCTCGCTGGTTTCAGGCCTTGCTTGGTTTCGGGGTTGTCTCGGCTTCTTTAATTAATTCTATTAGATACAATCCATAAAATTAATTTCTATCCCAATTGCAACATACTGATTGTATGGTTTCTTAACGCAGCTGTGTTTACACAGCTGTATCTACATTCTAGTTCTATCATTTTATTCTATTCTATAATCAATCTTCATAATCAATCTTTAACATCAGGTGTCCAGCAGGGATCTCTAGGAATGACTGTCCAGAGAAGCTCTGGAAGGGATCTTCTGGTCTCCTCTGATCTGCCTTGACTTCTACCTGGAGTCCTGCTAAAAACTGGACTCTGCCAAATGGTTTATCTGAGTGGAGAAAGGACAGAGAAGAGGTGGGTACCTTGTTGTGTTCAACAGTTTTGTAACACATAGGTTCAAGTCTTGAGAGGATCATAAAGGGAGCACTACCTAAGGACTCCTGTGTTTCCGTTCTGTGGGAGGCAGTTGCACAAGCTAGTCAGTATCCAGGGTGCCGAGGTCTTGGTGTCCTTCCTGGTTCTTCAGATTTCAGACATGTTCTTCATTTTCTTAATGAATTTTTCTGAGAAGAGTGCAGGCATGACTGGGCAGGATTCAGCAAACTCTTTTAATAACTAAGCTGCAGTGTTTATCTCAGACACTTTCTGTAGATGATTTGGTCACCAGCTACAGGAGGCCAGATCTCTCTGTTCACTCTACTTTCCCTTGTTCTTACACTCCGCTTGTCCACTTACACTCCTGTGTCACAGGACAGAGGAAGAAAGGTAGGAAGGAAGCAAAGTGAGGAGGAAGGTGGGAAGAAAGGCAGGCAGGCAGGCAGGCAGGCAGGCAGGCAGGCAGGCAGGAAGGAAGGAAGGAAGGAAGGAAGGAAGGAAGGAAGGAAGGAAGGAA
>Ga0065711_1010101_pt1 | contig 10009 bp, 5 predicted proteins | sample Hoacrofraction12_FD_59098 | JGI IMG/M metagenome (GOLD analysis project Ga0065711, IMG submission 59098) | Hoatzin crop microbial communities from Cojedes, Venezuela - Epithelial fraction 12 v2 (version 2) | ecosystem: Host-associated > Birds > Digestive system > Esophagus > Crop | place...
ACAACCTCCCTGGGCAGCCTGTTCCAGTGCTCTGTCACCCTCAGAGGGAAGAAGTTCTTCCTCATGTTCAGACGGAACTTCCTGTGCCTCAGTTTGTGCCCATTGCCCCTCGTCCTGTCACTGGGCACCACTGAAAATAGCTTGGCCCCATCCTCCTGACACCCACCCTTCAGATATTTGTTGCGTGGCTAGTTCCTCGACTGCTGGTGGAGAAAGACATAAGCCCTTGACAGGTTTTTGTAGGGTTTGGGATTGCCAGAACATAAGCAACTCTTTAAGAATTAACCTCTCTGCAGGCATGCAGCCTCTGGTTTTCAGTAGAGGTAGCAAGGAGATGCGAGGAAGAAGGGTGCTGACAGCCGGGGAGGCTTATGTGGCTGAGAGGTTAGGAACTGTCCTGCCAGCATTGGGCAGCAGAGCCTTTATGGAGGGTGGTCCTTGCCTTCTGACCTGGTGCAGATATCCGCTTTGCAAATAATACGGCTGCCTGCGGTTGCTTCAGGCCCGGAATCACAATATCCATTTGACCCTCTCCACATCCAAATGCGAAGGACTCATCAGTAGCAATAAATGGCAGTGGTAAGATGGATTCCTTGTCAACAGAGCTTGGAGAACACATTTTAATTAAAGGACAGCAGTGACTCTTGAAGACGGAAAGTAAGGGGGTATGTCTGTTTAAAAACCTGATGCAGTACAGTGCCATGAGATATTTTGAAAAGCTTGGCAAGGGCATGAATTTGACCTATTTCTGGGTATAAACAAATACACATTTTACTTTATAGCAAATATATTTAAGGAAAGCTTACTGGCCGTGTATTTAATCTAATGATTTTAATATAGCTTGGTATCTATTCCTTCTTCATTGGTACTCTATGCTTGATTAATTGTGTCACAATACTGTAAGCTTCTGGGATTTGTCCCGTGAACTTAATGGATTATCATACGTTTATTAGTGTAATGCCGTATTGCATTTTTTCTGAGTTAAGGGATGCTGTATTGCCCTTTGAACTGTCCCTAATTCAGATTTGTTGGAATCTTGCAACAAAAGCTAGATACTGATTGCTCTTGTTAACATTTTTTTTTTATTGCTTGTTTTATTTTAACGCTTCTTGGACACAAAGATGTGCAAAGATTTCTTTAATAATACCACACCCATGCATGTCCACCCAACCACCTAAATAGCATTATAACAGAAAAGGAGCAAATAAATTTCATAGCAGGTGAAAAATTACTAACTTAAAAGAATGGCTTCCTCAAGCTCTGTGGAGGTGTGGAAAACTTTCAGATACTTCAGGCGGAATATGTTGAACAGATGAACAAGGCTGGAGATAAAATACCATGTGATTACTTTGAAATCCTTTGGTATGTGAACCAAGTAGTAGTGAAGCAACACTCCAGTATGGCAGACATTGTTAGTGGTGGGCAAAGAGATACCCATCTTCCTTCTATAGCAGTGCCAGACCCTGTTGTAGATGCTGTAGGTACTGTTTTTGGCAATGTATCAGCATCTGCACCTGGTCTGAAAATGTTGTCCCTTTATGCTTGAAGCTTCTGAGTCTTTTTTTCCCTTGTAAATCTCGGTTTCCTTTTGGTCACCATGTCCTGATATGGGTAAGTATATGGCCAGGCAAGATGGTACTGTGTATGTAAAATGCACATAATGTACCCACATCCTGTGCTTTACCACTGATGCCTGAGGTCAGTAGTCTGGCATTTTCAGGAATTCAAAATTAAGAAACAATGGCATCCAGGTTTCCTGCACACCTTCCTTTGTTTTCCAGTTGGATTTGCATTTCTATGCAGTGTTTAAATCACAAGCTTCATCTCTAGAGAACTCCATTCTCATTCAATGTATAGGTAGATAAGAATGGATCTTCTAAAACTCACAGGCTTACAAATAGCTTAAGTATGTTTGGAGTTATGATTACTTGTAGGAGGAAGCTTTTCCTGTTAGGTTTTTAAGAATTATTACTTTGGTAATCCTCTTCACCTCAAGAGTGCATTTCTGAGCTTATGATGAGCTGTAGAGTATGAAAAGCTTATTTTATTGATTTGTTTTGTTTGTGTTTTACTTATGGAGACAGTTTCCTTCATTTGCAATACATCTTTCAGAGACAAGGATCTGAAAAAGGGGAAACTTGTATCCCCAACTGGTGAACAAAAAAACAGGTGGGAAAAGCTGCAGTCTGCTAATCTTGAAAACAGATGTAAGGGAGAGGTCTGCATCTGACAGGATATATTCTGACAGAAAGCTTTCTTTGGGGAAACACTGATTTGTCAGACTCGAAATGTTCCACAGAAACTTATCAGTTTGCATTAAATCTTCCCCAAAAAAGGCATAATTTTGTTCTTAGGGCAGCTGGTAAGCCAGAAACCAGAGGCAGGGAACGTGAGGCCTCTCGGCTGTTCCCTTGGTTATGTGTCTGCAACTTTAAAAAGAGCATCAGAATGGCATTTGCTTCATGTGAAACGTTTTTGGTGTAGGATTTCTGAGGCTTCATTCTGGGTGGGATATTCAGTGCTCTCACTCCTCACCCTCCAAAAAAAGGAAATTATTGCTTAGCTCTGTTAGGAGAAAGCAGACACCAGCCTGCCTTGGCTCTCTGGAAAACCCCAGTAAGTAAGTGGGATTGTTGGGATGTTTAGAGAATCTGAAAGTAATACAGTGTTGTTGTTCAGTTCATTATCTTCCTCGTTAAAGTTTTGACAGAGAGAATGCTCAGTTTTCCTTTATTTTAAAGTTCCTTTTATATCTTCAGCAAACTTGAGATGCTGTTTTCCACATGATGCTTCCCAGTGTCTTTGTCTTTTCTTTTTCTGAAGATATCTTCCTTGGAAAGGAGAACAAAAAACGCCTTGCAGGTCAGCAGTAGTATGTTGTTACATCACTGTGAGCAGCACTAGGGGAAGTCCAGCCATAACGTCCTAGTCTTCCAGTCCTTTCCTGCTTCAATTCCTGATACCATTTTTCATCTCTTCCAGTAGCTGGCAGGACCTTGATATTCCCCACCTGTGCTGTGTGAGGTGGGATTTTTTTTTGTGCTAAGGTTTTGAATGATTTGAGTATTGATTTTAAGTACAAGCTTTTTTCAGGGGGTAAGTGTAGCACTTTGTGTAGCGACTTTGTTCATCCTCTTTAACAGTTGATATTAATCCATTCTTTATTTGAATTCACTGTTAAACCAAACTCAGTGTGACACAAATTGGGGGGAGGAGACCATTAGGTAAAGAATACCACATATCAAGATTTAGGTGATTTAAATAAGGTTCAGGTAACAATTTAGTGACAGAGGCAGGATTTCCCAGGGTGCTTGCCTTTACCCATTCCTTGGTTTCCCTACCAGCTTTGCCACTAAATGCTGTTCTGTAAATACAGCAGGGTCCCTGGAAGTCAGGAGTTCACAAGCAATGAGGCACAGAGATTTGGAGATGAGTGGAAGGTAATGACTTCTGCTGCATTTGTTGCTCAGATACTGCCTAATAAAATAGTCTTTCTGCCAGGTACAGCCCCAGATATTGGGGCCTGTAGCACAGCGTCACTGCTGCAGGGGCCTCTTGGATCAGCACTGTGCTTTTCATGGCACTGACGCTCTGGGAAGGCTGTCTAGGACCCACTCAGGATAGTGGTGGTACTGCTGCAAGAAGACCAGCTGAGCTATAGACTGAGAGCAATGATGTAGAGGCTTCGGGAACAAGGCCCAAAGAGCTTGTTATGAACATTAACTCCTTTTCTTCTGTAACAAGGTGTTCCACTCCCAGGATAGGTTTGTCCTGAGGACTCACAGTGGTTTCTAGGTGGTTCGTGTTCATGTCTTGAAAGACTGTATCATCATTGCCTGGGTGTCAGTGACATTAACGCTTCTTAATTTTTGAGTGCTTGCCTTTGCAAAAATAATAGCACCCTTTTCATCACAGTGTATCTGTGTTTAAGGGGTGGGCAGGTGTGTGTGTGTGTGTGTAAGCCAGCAGCTATTTCTGTGCCACAGTTTTATTTGGTCATCCTTTTGATTTACCTACAGGTTTGCAGTCTCTTCAGAGCCTCAGCAGAAGTCTCTGCCTGTGTGCTTTGAAGAAATTGATGGGAGGCAGTCCTCACCTGGCAGTGTGAAGCAGGGTTAGATTTTCTTCTAATGTCTCAGAGGGTTTCATAGGCATTTGTGAGATGAGCAATGAAATACAGAAGTTGAATAATGACGTGGAAGTTTGTCTCCTTCTGTCCCATTTCCTCACAGACCCTCTTCTCTTGGAAAGCCTCTGTGCTTCCAGTGCAGGTGCCTCGCCTTTGCACAGCCTTGTATGCCTCGAACCAGTGCAGAAGGCCTTGCCATAAAGCCCACAACGCTGTTAAACATCAATCCCTTCTCACAATATTGGAATCAAGCAGCAGTGGAACAAGTGCTTTTCAAGGGGGGGTAGGGGCAGGGTGCAGAAAACTGCTAGAAACTTTTATCCAAACAAAGTATGTTGTTCTTGACATATCTTCCTGGAGAAACCTTGGATGTTGTGGCAAGTCTATGACATATATATATATATATATATATATATATATATATATATATACACATATTTGTTATCTATTGTTCTGCCTGAAAGAGCCAAGATGAATTTTATTTAATATTCAGGGAGATAACTCACACTGGAGATTTCCATACAGGTTATCTGGACTAAGAAAACTTATGTGATCAGCTGGAGATGGTTTTAAAACAGAAAGCAGCTCTGCCTGTGATTTGTTTATCCCTTTTCCTTGGCCTATTTTTGCCACTGGACAAGAATGACGTCCCTGTGTCAGAACATATGGAGACAAGCAGAGCTACACTTGTAGCTGGTGTCATCTTAGGCACTACTGTACTATAAAAAATAACAAATTAAGCTAGTGATAGGTCAGATTAATGCTTTAAGAGGAGGAAGAATGCATTTTGTGGTCAAAAGTGACTGAATACTATAATGTCATGGAAGAGATGGGAGGACATAAGGAAGGGAAGTGGGCGGTGTTTTCTGATCTTTTCTTACCTTTCTTTCCACCTTGCAAATTCTTTCCAACAGTGAAAGTGCTTGTATGACCTAGAAAATGCCCTCCTCCTGGCCAATTTAAGCATCCCTAAAACAGAATAAAACCTATGTGTTGCCTAAGTATGTCCACATACATTAGGCGTTTCTTGTTTTCACTAAGTTCTCCCCTTCTCACAACCTAGGGAAGAGGTGTAGCAGTGATCTCTTACTGCTTATTGATCCTGAAACTGTCAAATAAAAATTTAATTGCATTCAGTATCATATTCAAAATGCTGGCTTCTCCCATGGCTACATTATTGTCTGTGCAGTGCAATACCTTATTAAAGCTTTGGGTCATTAAGAGAATGTATGTTTAAACATCAGAGCACATAGCAAATGCAAGACTGCTGCATACATCCAGTGTGTGTGTAAATATATATATAAAGTTGGCTTACTGTGTTTCACGGCAAACTTAAATGGCATGATATTAGATGGTGTATGTATGTCTACCTCTAGCAGTGGAACCTGCTACCTGCCAGAAGACAAATCGCATTCCTTAACATTTTCTAAGCAGTGCATCTGTGCAGCCTGTACAGACAAAAGCTTTGTTTAGACTTGGAGACAAGGAAGAAGTCTAGAAGTATATAATTTTTAAAGTTTTCTTGAATAGAGAGCAGGTTCCAGCCTGGTTAAGTGCAGGCAAAGGGCTGAAGATATCCCACACTGCTCTTAGCCCCTTCGTACTGGACTGAAGCATCAAGACATGTCTTCAGAAAGTTTGAAACTGATCTCATGGAAGGTAAACTGACCCTTTTATTTAATGGTTTTTCCAGATGTTACACACCTGGAAATGTAGTCTGGACTGGAGGCCCTGATCCAAATTAATTCATAGTCAAGAAGAACATTTGATGTGTGGTCAAAGTCTTAATATTTACCCAAGTGCTTTGGGAGCCTAGAATAGTTAACATTCCCTTCACCCGGGGAGGTGGGGTGGAATTAGTTGAAGTGTAGGTCTTGGAGAGAGAACTGCTGAATATCATCTCTGTCACAGGATTTCTGCAGTGTAGACATCAAGTAATTTGAGTGCATGCTTTGTGCATACACTTACTCATCTGTACAATGGAAATACTTTGCTATGTTTAGCAATATTTTGTAGCGGCTTTGACTGAAGTGCAAAATCTCTTGTAACATATAGAAAATAGTTCAAGCCTGTGTGTTTGAGTAGCTGTGGAAGACACCAGTTAGCAGGCTCTCAGGGAGGTGTGGGTTCCACAGCTCTTGGCAAGATGTGGGAACTGCAGAGTGGCATTCCCCATGCTGGTATTCTGCATTTGCAGCGCTGGATGTGCATAGCATTCAACTTAGTATAGCAGTGTATTTTTGTTTCTTTGCTTAAACAGCAGAATGGCGTGTTGGAAGAACGTTAAATTCGCTGGCTTGGTAGAGCTTTCTTCCTAGCAATAACTTAGAAAGCTATTCTTCAAAAGTACTGTAACAGCCTAGATAGATATAGGGGAAAAAAAATCCCCAAACTCCATGATGAAACTCTGAGATAGAGGCATGGGTTTCAACTCATTTCCTTTCTTTGCACAGTATCCCTTCTTTCAAAAAGGAGTTTTGTTATTGCTTGCGTGAAAGATACACATGAAGAAGACTACATGAGTTCTTAATTACTTAAAAAAGAAGTAGGCAGTCTTAAATAATTAGATGCCTCCCTTTCCTTTTTCCCTGTTTTCTAATTTCTTCAGGTGAAATTGCAGAAGATGATTACATAGATAAGTCTCCACAGCAAATAAGATCTTTGATTTTGTTTGGAAAACCCCTCCAAAATATTTTGATGCTGGTACTAGTATGTTTAATTATCAGTACTTTTGGTTATACTTAGTAAGAACTCTGTATCAGCAGTTAAATATATTCTGTTCTCTGAAGCTGTCAGACTTTCAGCATTATTATTTTCCACAGCTTTTTGTAGGGAGAAGAATCAAGTTCCTTGGAGTGATGCATGAGCCTGAGAGAGGACGTGGGATTTTTTTTTTTTTTAAAGTCACGATTTAAAATGCTATCATTAAGCCCTAAGAAGAAAAGCAGCACATATTTTGAAAGCTGCAGTTACTCTTATTTTCTTTTTGGCAACATACATTGCACTGAATCCCAGACTTTGCTCTGTAAGGTAGGCCGAGTGTCCTGGTGAACAAGATGAACAGGAGTCATCAGTGTGCCCTTGTAGCAAACCATTGACTGGGCTATGTTAGCAGGAGCGTGGGTGGTAGGATGAGGGGAGGGATTCCTGCCCTCTGTCTGATGCTGGGGAGACCGTGTTCCTGAGCAAAGACACTGGGATGCTGCAGGAAATGTGGTGCACAGCTACCCGGACAATGGGGCTGGAGTGCACAAAGTGCAGGAGAAGCCAAGAGAGCTCGGTTTGTTTTCCTGGGCAAGAGGACAAGGCAGAGGGTTATTCCTGTCCGTTGCTACCTGGTTGGGGTAGAGAGCAGGCAGGAGCAGACTTCTTTCAGACACGAGCAGTGAAAGGATGGGAAGTAACAGATGCATTGCAACACAGGAAATTGCGATTAGATAGTAAGAGCAGGGGCCCAGAGAGGCTGTAGGATCTCCAGCCTCAGCACAACTTAATCTAAGTTGGTTTACTTTGGGGTCGGCAGTTGGATTAACTGATGTCTGGATATCCCAGGCACCTAAATTATTCTGTGATTCTGTCTTGCAAAATAAAAAAAAAATAGGAAAAAAAAAAACCCAACCCAAACCTTTAAAGACCTGTTGTCAATTTGTATTTTGTTTAAATTAAAACTTTTGAAATATTTATTTAAGAAGTTTCGGTTTCTTGTGCCCCCAAGTGACAGTCTGGCTAGCCTCAGTCTCTCTGTTCCTTACCTCATTGGTATCTAATAACTCCTCGAAATGTGACAGCTGATTCAGAGACACCAGCAGTGGTCCAGGGACTGGGGTGTACTCATCTGGTATCTGAAACTTTTTTAAGGTTGCAGAGAGGAGAGATGTTTCACCTGAGAAGAGTTAGCCGTTTGTGAATCCAGCTCCAGCAGTGGTAGTTCCCTCAGCAGTGGGGTTTTTTTCGTGACTGTAAAGTGCTAAAACCTTCCTGCTTAAGCTGCTTTCCTAATGACAAAGGCTTGCACATCGTGTGTCTTGCATAGCATTCCTGCCTTGCTATTACTTTCTTTGTTCATTTGGCCCTTTCCTGGCAGAAAAGGGGCTTGAGGGCAGTGTCTGTTTCCTTGGGGTTGTCTCGTATCTGAAAATGATAAAATCCTCTGATTAGAAAATTAATGAGTTCAGCTTCAATAAAATAAAAACACTTGAAAGAAGCAAAGAACCCCCACCAAGTTGTAACACAGTTGAAGGCAACAGCAAGAGGATGCAGACAGGAGCTTTCTAGCTTGTTTTTCTGTAGTACCTCGCGGAAGAGTTTCAATTCATAGCAGAATGTCGAACTCCAGACCTGGAGTTGAGATGATTGGAGCCGTTCTTCAAATAAATATGTATGCAAGTGAGTGTTTGTGTGTGAAATATATGCTTTGATGGGAGTCAGGGGGTTTGTGTTACAGTTACTGTTTCCAGTGATGGGTGTCTGCTGCTTGGATAACTTGTTCTTTTATTATTCCTTATTTGTTAATTGCTGTGAAATTGTCATCTTGTCTTCAGAGATGATAGTGGCTTTACCAGCACGTTTAGGACTTCAGTTTCACGAAATGCTGGGTGTGGGCTTTGTTTTTGTTAATATGTTTTTGTCTGTTTGGGTTGGTTTTTGAGGGTATTCTTTTGGAGTTTGTAATGGACATTGTCCATTACTAAGGTGACACCTCAAATCCCCAGTCACCTGTGAGCAGTCGGGTCCGTCATTATGCAGTATAACAATGGTATTATCTGCTTACTTTATAATCCGAGCCGCTTGTTCTTTTGTGGTTTTCTATTGACAGTCTTTCCTTTTTGGGAAAAGACAAGGAATGGGAAAAAAACAAGCATTTTCTGATGGTTTTTATATTTTTTAAACTATGTACTTAAAATTACATGCTTGTAGAAGCTTTACATAAATGGCCTTTTAAAATTATCATGTATTATTTGCCATGAATGGGGTATAAACCCTTCTCCTGGTGTCTGCTGAGTAATTTGACAGAAGTTGTGCTTTAAAACAGAAACTTAGGAGGACTGTAATGTCACAGTGTTGGTAGAACTCTTTGCTATATATACTCTGCTGAGAAAAGCTGAAGGGATCTTGAATAAATGCTGTGGCCTGCGGAATGCTTGGCGAGTGACCGGCAGAAAGGAGTTGCAGCAGCAGTTCGTTTTTATAACCGCGCCAAGGAACGCCCCGAGCGCAGGGCAGGCGCTGCTGCTTGCCGCGGGGCCTGTGCGCCGCGGGCAGGACGGGCGCCCCGAAGGAACTGCGCGACGCGGTGAAGTCTCGAAGCCCGCGACGTCCGCGACGGGCGCCTGCCGGCGTGCTCGGGCTTTCCTTCGCTCCGTTGGTGCGGCCGGGCGGGATTCACGGGCACAGCGCGGCTCCGTGTGCGGTTCCAAAATTCTGAAAACCACGCGAGTCGGCTTCTTTCGCTTCTCCACAGAAGCAAACGGAAAACCCCGCAGCCGCGGGATGCGGCCACGCACCGCGCCACTCCCGCCGCGAGAGCCGGCGGGGACGCAGCCAGGCCGCCGCGCGTCTGCGGGCGTGGTCGCGGGCGGGGAGCACGTGCCTTCCCCACGGTGCGCGCCGGCGATAGGCTCCGGCGGCAGCGTCTGCCCGCCTCCAACCCAATCCCACGGTCTCCCTGCCCTGACGGACCAACCTGTCCATTTTGGGAGTTTGGGTCGTACCATGAAAGCTTTGCCGAAAAGGGGTGGGCGCGCACGGTGCGGGTACCTGCGGCCTGCGAGCTGCCGCAAGACTCTCGGGCCAAAAAGCAGCAGTGGCACAAGCTGCGGGCCGGCGCTTGGCTTTTCGGCGGAGCCGCGTGGTGTCCGTCCGTCCCACACCCCCCCCCCC
>Ga0065711_1052326_pt1 | contig 10009 bp, 5 predicted proteins | sample Hoacrofraction12_FD_59098 | JGI IMG/M metagenome (GOLD analysis project Ga0065711, IMG submission 59098) | Hoatzin crop microbial communities from Cojedes, Venezuela - Epithelial fraction 12 v2 (version 2) | ecosystem: Host-associated > Birds > Digestive system > Esophagus > Crop | place...
AAAAAAAAAAAAAAAAAAAAAAAGAGGGAAACTTGTCTTGCAGTACTATGCAGCTAACCTCTTTTCATTCAACTTTTACCACTTGTAAGTGTAAGCATCCCAGTTTGAAAATCTCAGTAAGATTTTAGTGCTGACTGCTTGCATTAATTATAAATGTGTGAAGATCATGAAGACCTTATTGTCCTTTCAGCAAAATATAAAATATTTAACTTAATAAGTAGTTCTACCCTCACTAATTTTCATTCTGACAATGACATCTCTTTAACACATCAGCTATGAAATGTCTAGGGATGCTACTTCTGATTCAGATATTTCATTAAACCACCTGATCATACACATACTCTTATTTTGAGTTATAATATGTAAGACTGCATAGTAAGACTCCATAAAACTTCCTACCCAAAACACTGTATTATGTATTATTATTTTATCATCATAAATTACCAAGCCAACTGAAAATGCATGTCATGGCATAAGGTGATAAATTTTAAGATCTGGCCCAAGAATAAACTATTTATATTTACCTCAGTGATATATTAAGTTCAAAATTGCGACATTAATCCTTCCAACTCTTTTTTTTTAACTGAATGTTTCTTCATTTATAGCCTATTACAATTTTACAATGTCAAACTAATCCAGAAACCTAGATATAATGTTATCTTCTTATAGTTTATATTTTATTATGATCTTTGTCTCTTTCCTTCCCCACCTTATTCTATCCTTTGGTTCTTTATAAATAAAATTTGTGTGGCATATGCTCCATTATCTTTCATTTTGTGGCAGTAAAGTATTCACATTTAAGTGGGTGAGTTCTGCAGCTAACTAGTGTATGCACTACAGTTCTTCACTCTTTGCTCTTCTTGTTTCTAGGTTTCTGTACTTGAGGTCTTAGTACATTTTAAAGAAAAATATTTATGGTAAGTACCCTTTCTTTCTTGCTTCCTTCCTTCCTTCTTTCCACAGAAAGGTAGTCTTTTTAGGCTCCTTATAGCAATAAGTAAATAGCCTCTCTGCAGAGGACAGTTCACAACAAGATTTCAAGTGCCTTGAATCACTGTCTGGGGGAGCCTACAGGAAAATGCAGGGATAGAATAAAATTGGCTAAACTCTCATAAAGAAAACTGAAAAATGATTTGACATAAATAGAAGTGGATAAACTAGATGTAATTCACTAGATGACTCAGGACATTTCTGAAAAAAATAATTACATAGAGAAAATAAAGATGTCTAGTTTAAACAGCAAGGAAAAAACTAGCCTTTTAATTTGGGCACCTAATGTTGACAGATTCAAAATCTCTAGGGGTTACATCTACTGCCTCTCACTGAGAAAATCAGGAAAAATAACAATCCATTCTCTCTGTTGTTATAAATGAAAATGGCAGAATCCTTATTTTGCTAAAAGATAAAAAAAATTTGAGTGAGATGCAAGAAAAAAATTTTGCTGGTGACACTGTAAGGCTTCAGTCCTATTTAGAACTTTTAGAGGTAGCGCTCATTGTGAAATATGCAACTCACTGACATTTGCCTAAGTGTAGTTTTTCTGTTGTTGTTGGTTTTGGTTTTGTTTTTTCTCTCCAGTCTCCATAAAATGAGAAACTTCCTTGTGTCCTTAAAAAATCTGAAGTGGTAACTTGTATAACAATTCAGTCAGTTTTAAGTAAGTAACATATTGCCGCACTGGTGTGTTGATAAGACCACTCGGGACAGAAATGTTTGTGTCTAATATGAAATGTTAAATTTCTTTTAAAATAATTAAAATTAATTTTAACACATAATAATTAACAGATTTATTTATATATTCTCAGAGGAATTCTTCTATGCTCAGGGATTAAGAATTGCAAATTAACAGGGGAATGAAACATAAAGTTCAAATAGACATAATTCTTAAAGTCCTATTTGTTCTATGAGCACAAACTGTCAACTTCTGTGTTGTTTGCATAATAAGGGAAAGGATGTGGGCAAGGAGACGCTTGATGAGAACAGATTTCTGTTACAACACTCCTCACTTGGCACTGGTGTAAATTGACCCTGCTTTGGCAGGAGGGTTGGACTAGATGACTCACAGAGGTCCCTTCCAACCCCTACCATTCTGTGATTCTGTGGAGAGCTGCTCCTACTCACTGTAAGGTTTGCAGCTGTGAGTATACAGAGTACAGAAGTTTTGTGCTGTGGCTTGGGGGCTTTTTATTCCTTCTCCTACATTTTGTGTTCTGGCAGTGTAGATAAGCCCTGATTAGTGATTAGTGTGCCATTTACCTAGGCATTGTACATGCTCAAAGGAAATATATTCCTTTTCCCAAAGAGTTAATTTAAACATAGGTGTTATGGGTTTGCGTGGCAAGGTTTTGGTAGCAGGGGGGCTATAGGGGTGGCTTCTGTGAGAAGCTGCAAGAAGCTTCCCCCATCTCTGATAACGCCAGTGCCAGACGGACCCGCCACTGGCCAAGACCAATCCAATCAGCAACGGTGGCAGTGCCTCTGTGACAACATATTTAAGAAGAGGAAGAAAAAAAACTATGGGGACAAAACATCAGTGGAGAGAGAGGAGTGAGATGATGTGAGAGAAACAACTCTGCAGACACCAAGGGCAGTGAAGAAGGAGGGGGCAGGAGATGCTCGAGATGCTGGAGCAGAGAGTCTTCCCTTGCAGCTCATGACAAAGACCTCGGTGAGGTAGCTTGTTCCCCTGCAGTCCACGGAGGTCCACGGTGGAGCAGATCTCAACCTGTAGCCTGTGGAAGGGACCCCACGCTGGAGCAGGTGGATGCCTGAAGAAGGCTGTGACCCTGTGGGAGGCCCGTGATGGAGCAGGCCCCTGTCAGAACATGCAGACCTGTGGAGAGAGGAGCCCACACCGGAGCAGGTTTGCTGGGAGGTCTTGTGACCCTGTGGGGGACCCACGCTGGAGCAGCCTGTTCCTGAAGGACTGCACCCCATGGGAAGGACCCACTCTGGGGCAGTTTGTCAAGAACTTCAGCCTGTGGGAAGGACTCACATTAGAGCAGCTTGTGGAGAACTGTCTCCCATGAGAGGAACCTTATGCTGGAGCAGGGTCAGAGTGTGAGGAGTCTTCCCCCTGAGGAGGAAGCAGCAGCAGAGACAAGGTGTGATGAACTGACCGTAACCCCCATTCCCCATCCCCCTGCGATGCTCGATGCTCGGGGTCGGGGAGGAGGTAGAGGAACGGGAGTGAAGTTGAGCCCAGGATGAAGGGAGGGGTGTGGGGAAGATGTTTTAAGATCTGGATTTATTTCTCACTATCCTACTTTGATTTGACTGGTGATGGATTAAACTCCCTTTTCTCCCCAGGTTCAGTCTGTTTTGTCCGTGACAGTAATTGGTGAGTGATCTTTCCCTGTCCTTTCTCGACCCTCGAACCTTTCCATCATATTTCCTCTCCCCTGTCCAGTTGGGGAGGGGGAGTGATAGAGCGGTTTTGGTGGGCATCTGGCATTTATCCAGGCCAAACCAAAACAACTGGCAACCTTTAAGGTGCATTTGTTCACGCCTCATCCAGGCTTGCAAATGTATACTTTATTCACAACAGATACAGCTGGGAAGCTAGTTCTGTTGTGTATATTTGGATTATAGGTGGCTACTCGTTGTGCAGTTATTTACTCCTTCCGTTTACCTACATTTATTGCCATTATTTACAAAGGTATTCAATCCTACTAATATATTTTTTTAAAAAATACTAAGTACTAAAATACTTAATTTCATTCATTCATTCATTTGTTATGCACTTCCAGACATGAGTTATGTATGTTACATAGCTAGTCAACTAACTTGTCTCTTTTTTATTCCCAACTGAAGGCACAATATTATTATTTATAAAGGACAGGAAACAAGGAAAAATAATGAATAAGAAATTTATATCAACATTAACAAGACTTTCAGGTTACATTTTCCCTACATGAATCTTTACCGAATCTACCGGTAGAACAGCAGACAGCTGATTACCTGGACCGCAGGACTGAATGTATTTTTTAACCCCCAAAACTGCAAGACATTTAGCTTTTTAATATAAGACCAGAAATATATTATTTAAACAAGTTTTCAGAATCTGATACCTGCCTCTCACTACTATTTTACATTTTTTTGTATAAACTACGAAAACTCTGTAGTGAATTTCACTTTTCCATTTTTTGTAGAAGTAGGGAGTTGCTGTACTAGGCTTCTCAACTGGTTTCACCACCACACCTTGAATTTGTGATTGAAGTTTAAGAACAAACTTTTAAAATATAATTAGAATGTTTGCCTTGCACTTGATTTTAAGCAGTAAATAAGATATGAGTCTGATTTATTTGTCAGTTCCATCTTAAAATCATTAGAGGGGATTAATGTTTCATTTACTATTGATTGTGTCATTCTGCAATACACATGGGTCGGCTTCTTCAAGATCTTCTTCAAGCATTTTTCTGGCTTTTGATGAATATTCCCTTATTATTTGAACTTTCTCCAGGGGATAAATCTTCCTGGTGATAGGTACAACTGCAAAGTCACAAGGTTTTAAAGGGTGCAAAATCGGTTTTAACAGTATCTTTTCACAGGTTTTTGAATGCCATAATTTGGATCTACTTTTGCCTGAAATAAATGCTTGTCATTTAAGAGTCGCCAAAGCCCAGAAATGGAAATATTGTCTTACTACTAAGAACTGACAGTATTTCAAGTCTTTTCAAGAGATGCACGTATTTTCTTTCTTTCTTTAAATCTTTTCTAATCAGATATAATTTTCCGCATTTTATAGTATGCTATGTTCCAAATATATTTTTTCCCATTTCCTTTTCTTCCTCTTACTAGCTTTCTAGTTCATGCTTAAACATTCTCAATGGAATATAGGTCATGATAAAAGAATTTCTTTTACAATAGAAGTTTTCAGGAAATATGAAGTACTGAGAGGTATTATTTTTTTTCCCATCATTTTATTAGAATTGCCATTAATAACTTACATCAACTTTAGCAGCCAATCAGTGTGCAGGCCTCATTCTGTTATACATACACACATTTTAAGGTGTCCTTCCCCATAGGTCTTACAAAAAAATCAGTGACTGTGGTACAGTGCAGATTTCCTTGTAGCTTGTGATTTACTAAAAACTGATTTATATATTTTGCTGAATGAAAGTCCCATGAATGTCCAAAATAAGTGTTTTATTTTAACAATGTAATACTTCAGTACAATTTTACTTCAGTTTAGTATCTTTGCTATTAGTATTTGCTCACTCCCCTTCCCATCATTTTTTTCCTGAATTTTTTTCTTCTCCTAATATTTAAAAGAAATTGAAAAAGTTATAGTGGTAAAAGTACCAAAGATATCTTACAGTAATATTTATTTTATTATATCCTCTACAGAAAAAAAAGGATAAAGAAAAGAAAGCAAAGATCAAATATGTGATTTGTTAAAAAATATGCAGTCCATGAAAAATGAAATAATTTTCCAGTTTTACTTACTTCTTTTCTTTTTAAATTTTTCATCTAACTAATTCTTTTTACCTTATTCTATTTATAAATAACATTTCCATTGTCTCTGCTCATTGCTACTGATCTGTAATCACTATCCAGTCATGAACAATCACTATGAACCATCACATTTAGAGTCATGATACATTATGATGAAATATCATGACTGAAATACTATCCCTGTAAGTGTTTGTCATTGACTTTAACAGAATAAATTTCAGTTTTGTGGCAGAACAACCTGTAGCTTTACAATCTGGCTACACTGACTGATAGTGTGACAGTGCGATTAAAAGCACAAAGTATCTTTTAAAAAAGGTTCTTGAAAGTAGAAGATGAAGAATTTGTCTTAATGTTGAACGAAGATCTGAACTACAAACTAGAAGTTGTTTAAGCCATATACGAAAAATGTTCCTGTTACTGGGTGACAAAACTTGAGTGGATGGCAGTTTGACACAGAGACAGTTTACACCTGGTACTTGTTGAAATTATGTGGGATTCTGAAAATTCACACCAAGAACTTCCAAAAGCTATTGTAACTCCTACAAAATTAAGCCTCTGAGTTGCAGTCCTGATGAAGATCCAAAAAAAAAATCTTCCTCAGTCACAACATGTTAGGAGTGAAGGTGTCTTAAATACTGAAAATGTACTTCACGCCTTCATGGGCAATCCTACTCTTTCAAGAGATTCAGAAGAAAGCCAGTAATTTTATAAAACAGGAATAACTGATGGGTCTACTTTTTTCATTCTGAACTTTAAAAGTAGTTTCAAATGGCAAAATACCTTTGGGGGGCAAGGCTTTTTATTGCAAATATTAAATTCAATTTTTGGTCAAACTGGACCTATTATGGAGGCTAGACATTATCTTTTAATATCAATGTAGCAATTCAGCATTGAAAAGTTACCATTAGAAGGTCAAAGAAGAGATCTTCTGTTTTCCATTTCACCTTTAGGTTTGTGCTGGAATTATTCTTGCTTTATTTTTATGGTGCTCCTTAATATTTCCTTTGCTACACAGTAGGTAAAATCTGGCCTTATTCTCAGATATTAGGTAAAATAGTTCATGAGCCTGTTTGATCCAAATCCATTTTCTTCTATTAACTTTCATATGTTCTTTATCAATAGATTGTACAGAGGGAACTGAAGAAATGTGTTAGTGTTACTAAAAGATACAGAAGGCTCAGTATCTCCAGGATTCCTTTTCCCATATTTACTGTGAGAACTCGTGGAATGTTGAAAGTCCAGAACCACAATCCAAACTACAATCACTTTTACATATTTACTACCTTGCTATGTACCATTGCCACATCACTCTGAAGTCCATTATCTAACCAAATATTCAGGAAAAATAATCTTATATTCCTTCTCTTATCTTTCCCCTTAGGAAGAAATCAGAGATATGAGAAACTTCTGTCTGCAATCATCTTATTCAGTGCACATCCTAAGTTTGGCAGCACAGAAAGAACATGTCATTCTGATGATCTCTCTGTTACTCCCTCTACTTGGGTGGCATCAAATGCACTCCAAGGCCAAATGTTGGACCTTTTCTTCAAAGAGTTTAAAGGGCTAGACTATGACTCCTTCATACCTGCTGCTTACTATGACCCACTGTGGCAGCTGTAGTCTTTTAGTGACTGTGACAGACGGGGACCGGGGTTAGGATCCTGGCAATTGACTTGTCTACTTTACAGATGTGGAATTTCTTTTCATCAAAAATTAGAATAAGTTCTGGACCATAGCACCTTAGGACTGAAAGAGAAGTCCCATGTTTTTTCTTCTGCATTCATGCAGTCACCTCTGAGTGACCCAACAATATACCCTTGGAGAGTAAGACAAGGGAAAAACCTCATATGTTCAGATGGTGTAAGCAGAGAGAACTGGAGAATTTCAGCCCTGACTGCTTTGTTTTACAAAAGACAGTTAGTGCCGAAATTCTGTTCTAATGGATTTAAAATAAATGCAAAGATTAGATAAAATACCTTAGATAGACTGCTTATGTTTCCATTTCGTTTTCATACCAAGCCTACTCCTGCAGCAAAACACATTCCAAAGGGAAATTACTTCATCAAGAAGAGAAGCATGCTGTGGCCATTAGCTGTTCCCCAGTTTCGTCCTTTCATTCCTTCTCAATCCATCAAGCTCCAGATTCTCGGTGTTTCTTTGCCCTGTTTAGCTCCATTCTTTGTCACAGAAGATCTACAAGTTTCTTCTTGTTCTCATCTATGACTCTGTTCCATGTATCTTGTTGTACTCAGTCAGACTAATGTTATAAAGTAGACTCATTTAAGCAAAAGTGAAAACAACTTCCCCCACATATCCTTCTTAAAGTAGTACAAGATTTCGTTATATTTACCTTTCCCTCTGTGTTGTTTCCTGCCAGTTCTTCACTGTAAATATGGCTTAAACATGTCTAAGTTTCTGCAGCTTGTAAATTTTGGCAGTCTTCAGTAAAATCTTGAACTCTTTATGTCTTTCCCCAGCAGAACAACTCACAAATAATGTAGGGCTTCATCTGCTTTCTTTTGTCCCTAATCAGTTTCAGTAACTCTATTAACATGTCAAGAGTTAGAGCAATTTTCAAATTCAACACATCAACCGTGTGTGAGCATAACATAGACCCTTGTAGGGAGGGGTAGAGGGAGTCCTGTGTCTTTCTTGAAGGTGTATCAGTTCTTCTCATTGTAACACTCAAGCAAGTTTTTCTCAAACCCTATGACTTTTCAGTTATTCACAGAAAGTAAATTACTTCTTCCTTAGTAGGAATTGCAATATAAGGAGACAGTACATTGCTTTAGTTTTCAGTTGCTTTCACTATTTTTTTAAATGACGTAATCTGTCATCAAAAATACATTTATGTTTATTATATCATCAGCTGCCAGGTTTGCTTTATACTCTTTTGCATGGGAGAAGGACTGGGGGTACCTACATCATCTTAATTAACTACACCTGGCTTGAGACTCTCCCTTTCAACAATCTACATCAATGCCATTATACAGGCACAGCAGGAGAAAGCCACAAATCTAGTGAAATTAAATCACTCACCATAGAAAAATCTTGAACAATAGCATGAGAACATGGAGCCAACCAATCATGTTCAGGCACATGGAAGCAGGAAAAAAAAGTTTCAACAAGATAAGGGTATGGCAGCAGCAGCAACAGCAGCAGCAGCAACAGCAAACAATACACAAAATGAAAAAAGATATTAACTTCAAAAAGGAATTTATTCCCTAGTAAATAATTTCATAATTATTCCCACCCTTGACTCTCTTCCTTCTTAAATATATGCAAAAAGTCACCACTATTGTTTGAAATAAAAAATACTGAAGTGAGTCACCTTTTGCAAATGTTATATACTTAGGGAATGATCCAGGCATATGTCAAGCACCACTAAAGGGCTACACCGTTCATAAGAGGGCTCAGCATGTCAGGGTCAAGTCTCTACTCTTACTGTAATTGGAATCAATGCTAAATTTTGTATTGCTTTCAGTGGTTCAAAAGTGAGGAAGAGCAAACATAGATATTTTTCTCATTTCACAAGGATAGGAAGACTTCTTATCCTTCTAAGAGGAGAGCTGGAAAAACAATATATTTATAGAAAAAAATACAGAAACGAATGTGCAAGTATCGTATTATTTCTGCAAGAATTTATCATAAATCTAACTGCAGAATGACAGGAGAACAACTTTTTAAAAGAATTGAAAAAAATTGATGTTTTCTTTTTGAAATAAGTGTATAAAATTTCAAGTTCAAAACCTGAAGCTGCAGTAAAGCTGTTAAACATCTTTAGACAAAAAAAAAAAAGAATTAAAAAAAAAAAAAGGGCAGTGAGACACATTAAAGGCCAAATACTTCCAGGCTTTCTCACAATAACTAGCACATTATTGTTTCAGTAATCCTATTGATCTTACTAGGATAACTTCAGAGTAAGAAACTGTTCAATACAAGCAGGTTGGCAGAATTTGCCTCTAAATTATTATCTTCCTTAGATTCAGTCTCTGTAGGTCAGTACTGTCATTTGCCAACTGTTTGGAACAACCTTTTGTAAAATTCTTCTTTGCTAATTCTCAAATCAGCAAATACTGTGAACAGTAATTTACGGCATGTGTTTCTAATAGCAAAGTTATATTCTTTAAGAAGGTGTCCGCTAATATGAAATATATTAGTTTATCTTTTAGTAGTCTGCCTGCCAGCAGAATCCTGAAAAGGAGGAGAGATATAAGTTTTTCACAAGATCTGCACAAGTAATTTATAACTAATAATTTCTTCAAAATTTTTTTAGTATTCTTATATTATGCAATATATCCTGCTGAAGGGGAAATTAGAAATTTTTGTCATGAATACTCACAGCTATAAATATACAATTGGCCAAATACTCATATCTGTAACACAGAAATGATGGACAGTGGATGACTGGGCAAATAAATTCTCACTTTTCAATGTTTATGAAAAGTGGATACAGTACGTGAGTAAATAGCTGAAGCAAAATCTACTTAAAAATAAAGAAGAAACAAAAAAAAAAAAAAAGAAAAATACGGCAGCCAAAGTTCTGGTTAAA
>Ga0065711_1052327_pt1 | contig 10009 bp, 10 predicted proteins | sample Hoacrofraction12_FD_59098 | JGI IMG/M metagenome (GOLD analysis project Ga0065711, IMG submission 59098) | Hoatzin crop microbial communities from Cojedes, Venezuela - Epithelial fraction 12 v2 (version 2) | ecosystem: Host-associated > Birds > Digestive system > Esophagus > Crop | place...
GGTGTTGGGGCTGTTGCTGCAGGGAAGCGGGTGGGTGGGCGGCTGGGGTGGGAGCAGCACAGCCGGAGGAATGCACGCCAGGAAACCAAAAACGGGAGCTGGGAGAGGAAAAAAGCACGCCGGCCTCTCTCGCGAGATGGGAAGGCAGCGTCGCTGTAGCGTAGGGACCCCAAAGCTTCCCCTTGGCTCTCCCCCGCTATTAAAGCTTCCTTCAGCATCACCAGGGTGCAGGGACAGCGCGCAGCAGCTCCCACCCCGGCCCGGGCTTTGGGGCGGCGGGACATGGCGGCAAGGGGTTGGGATGCTGCAGTCAGCACCCCCCGCACGCAGCCCGTGGGCCTGGCTGCGGGTTTGCGCGGGGCCCCCCAGCAGCCTCCCGGCACCCCACGGAGGGTGAGGGTGAGGATGGAGGAGAGCGATGGGGCTGGGAGCCAGCCCGCCCGCCCGGCAGCTGCGCTGGCCGGGGGAGGATCTCTCCCTTCCCTTCCGACGATGGCTGAGAAAAGCAACGCTGCAGTTTCTGCTCGTTGATTAGGAAAAGCAGCAGAAAGGAAAAGCAGGGGCTGGCTTTTTTTCTGTTGTTGTTGGCTTTTTGGTTTTTTTTCCCCCATCTGATGAAGGGCTGCTCCACCCAAAAGCCAGCGTGCGTCAGCGTGAAGAAGAGGCTTCACCATCCTCTTCTTCAGCTCCTTCCCTCTCCCCCGTGCTGTGCAGGCAGGGCAGGCAGGAGGTTATTGTGTTAGCGGGGGCAGAGACGCGGACTGGGGGGCTGAAATCCTCCAGCACCACCTCCGAGAAGATTCTGCAGCGGGGCCAGCCCCAGCGGGACCGCAGTGCCGGCTGCTCAGCCCATGTGCCAAGCCGGTCAAAGGCTTGGATTAGGGACCAGGCAGATGATCCAGGCTGCGAGGGGCTGCTGCGCGATGCCGGAGAGGAGGAGGAGGAGGAGAAGGCAGCCTCCCCTTCAGCCGCCCTCCAGCGCCCTGCCTCCTGCCCAGCTCTCCGGGGCAGTCCCTTCCCGTGGAAGCCCAGCAGTGAATCAGTGAATCGCCCTCCCATCCTTCCTGCCTCGCTGCCAGCCGGTGCCATCCCTGCCCGTTTCCATCTGGTCCTGCTGCAAAAGCAACCATGGAGCCAGTACCACCTCATCATGCTCCTGCCCCGGCACGGCTCTCCCATCCCAGCTCTGCCACCGGGCATTTCGCTTCCTCCTGCATCCCAAAACCCCTCTCCTCCTCCACTCTACGGCAAAACCAGCTCCTCCAGCTGCACTTTGCTGAGTCTGCCAGGACCGCTTGGATTTCGGGTATCTTCCCCGAAGAGCAGGGGGAGGAAGGCAGAGCTGGCCGGGATCACGGCGAATCCAACGGGCTGTGAAGCTCCACTCTGCCCATGTTATTTTGTCATGACCTGGCAATGTTGGAAATGGTTATACGAACGCACGTCGCACACCTGGGCCACGGAGCCGGGGTGGTTTAGCTCCTGTTTGGCTCAGGGGACAGGGAAGGCGGTGGGAGCTGCTGAGTCGGGAGCGGCAGTTGCGGTTGAAGGATGGGAGAGCAATGAAAGTAGAGAAACCCACACCGAGCTGCTCTCCGAGAAGCTAAAAAAGACCCTGCTGAGGCTTTTCCAGTTGGATCACTTTGTAAAGCATCACTCCTATGACAGGCACTTCATTTTCCAGCCTGTTCATGCCTGTGTACGGACGTGTCCCTCTGCACCGCGGCGCAGGCAGCGAGGTGGCAGTCGGGGACACGCAGAGCTGGCCCTGCGCGAGCATGCCAGCTAGTCCTGACTTTTGACACGGCCACAAAAGGGCTTAACGCTGTAAGTCCTGTCTGAGCAGGAAGTTATTAAATTGGCATTGCAGGAGGACTTCAGCAGTCACGGCACAGCCAGCAGGTCCCACAAGAGCTGGCAATGGGTGAGGATGCAACGGTCCGGGATGCCATCCGGGGAGCCACCGTCCCTCGAGTGTCCTGGACTAGGGGGGGAAATTGTGCTCGCCGTGAGTCAGAGGTACCCGTGTCATCCCGGCTGACAGCGATGCGTGAACGGGAGGAATAACAGCGGATCCTAATCTCAGCCGCCGTGGTATCGCCTGACCCTTGTCAACACGCCCGGGGAGGAGGAGGGGAGGGAGGTGGCAGAGGGAAGGAGCTGGCAGGACGGAAAGCTGGCGTGCTCTGCCGCAGCCCTGCTCAGCTCAGTGGTAAAGCCCGCTGGAGGCTGCCAGCCCCGGGCTTTGCTCCTCTCTGCATTGCACAGGGGCTGACTGGGGGAAGAGAGAGCAGGAAGGAGGGAGAAAATCCTGCTGTAAAGAGAATTACCTCCTGCCCCAGCTGATCTCGGCCTTCGAGTCACCTCCATCCATCCCCTCTGTGCTTTTCTCCCTGTCACTCTGTCCTCTGCACCTCTCAAGGAAAGGATGGAGAGACCGGGAAGGGATGGAGGGTGCACGCGGTCCCTGCACGAGACCCAGAGGGTACCAGGTGATGCCACCAGTGACCCCATCGGTCCCCAGCTAATGGGCAGAAGTGACTCCTGCACAGCCCCAAGCTCCAGCTGGCAAACACCATGCTGCAGGGAGCTGCGGATGCTGAATGCCTGCACAGCCTCAGTGCTTCTTCAAGGGCCCATAAGTAGAGGAACCCTCCCTGGACCCAGAGGTGCCCAAAGAGGGGCTGGACAAGGCGGTCTGATCCGTGAAACATTCGCTCAGCCCCGTCCCTGCAGCCGCTCCGGCTGTGACCCATTTCGGCTTCAGTCTGCTGCCTGCTCGTCCCCGCCATCCCAACCCCAGGAAGGGGACACGCAAGCCTTTTGGGGCCACAGCATTCCCCTTAGCCCACCCCCCTCCTCCTCTCCTCTCTCCATCCGCAGCGAAAGCCCCTCCGGCAGCACGAGGCAGGGATTAGGGCGAGACGAAGGCGGGAGCCCCGCAGCCACCCCCCCAGGCATCAGAAAAGCCAGCAGAAACCTTAAATCAAAGGCAGCTAAATACAATTGCAAAGCTGCAGGCACAGGCCTGAGAGAGCATTAAGCAGCGTTATTACGGCTCGGCGTACTGCCGGTAGTGACATTACCGCAACTTAAAATGTTTGGGATCAGAACTGCCGAATGTATTCTTTTCTGTGGGTTTTGCCTGGGCTGCATTTCCATTTTTCTGAAGAAAATACCTGTTTGGCTCAAAGAACCTCCTGCACTTTGCTGTTCAGCTCTCTGGGGCTTTTCGTGCCTTCCTGCTCCCCATTGTACGTCAAACGCGGACGGATGCTTCGCCCTCGCTGCAGCATCCTGAAGGAGCATCCACGCTGAGTCCAAACATTTTGCTTTCCCCGTCCTCGCTGCCAGGTTGTCTTTATTCGCTTCCTTTCCCTTTTTTTCTCCAGTTTCCCTTTCTGAAGTTGAATGACACTGTACTAATTTGTAGCCTGACTCCTCCCGAGACTATTGAGCTTAATTATATTTTTCTCATCGTCAGTGAATGGCTCAGCTATAATTACGCCTGGAAGTGCATTACTTAGGACTAACCTGAGAACAGCATCCCCTCCGGGGTGCCAGGGCATCGGCAGCTCCCAGAAACTGTTATTTAAGGTGCCGAACAACAGGGCCCCACAAACCTTGTGTTGGAGAGGAGCCGAGTGCTTGCCAAATGCCGCCCATCTCTGGGACTCGTATTGCTAGCACCGGTGACGAGCCTTCCTCTCATCGGTAGTCCAGCCACTAATTACAAAACCTTGAACTGTGGCAGCATCTGGATATCCTGGAGAGAATTGGGCTCTGTTCGCCTTGCGTTAAGACTGCCATCATCCGCCGCGGAGAGCTGGAGTCGGTCCTGAGCTCCCCCCGATGCTCCACATGCATCCATCCTCCGCGGCCAGCGGCTGGGCAGAAAGCCATGGGGTGAGGATGAGCCTTCCAGCCCACCTCTCTTGCCTGGATATTATATTTTAGTTGACCATGACACACCAGTGCCTATGGACAATTCGCCTTAGGTATCCACGTTCTGACTAATGAGATGGGAGCTGGTGGCTCCAGCGGATCCTTCATCCTTCCAGGGTAGCAGCAGAGAGAGTGATGGCTCTTAGCTGACAGGAGAGGGGAATGAAGCACTCCGTAGTACAAAGAGGACACCCTGCACCTTGATTTTAAACAGGCTTAAAAAGGGCTCCCTCCCTGGCTACCTCTGAAAACCGATAGTTGATATCAACAGTCGTTTTTCAGACCCAGTTCGTCGCCCTCCTCCACTACGGACTTTACAGAAGCTATTTCAGCAAATGGGAGATGTAAGAGGAAAGAAAGCACTCACTCACTCTAACTGTGTCGAAGAACATTTAGGAGAATCATCTACTGAACCTACAAACTATTCCTTAAATGAGCTTACTTTTCTGTGTCACAGATAACGTTGTACTCTGTTCAGCCTAAAACAACTTTCAGAGTCTAATTTACTTGTCTTCAGTACACTATGTTTTTAGCCTACTTTCCTCAGGAAATGGGGCTTACTTATGTGATTGTGCTGTTTATATATCTATATGCCATCACTCCCACACTAATAACTTTTGAACGTGTTGGCCAATTCCAACCAAATCTGACAGAGCGGTAGAGTTTTTCAAAAATACTGAATTCTTACAAATTTAATGAAATACGTGGGCGGGCACATATTTTCCCCCACCAAGGGAAAGGCTGCAGAGTGAACTCAGCCGTATTATTAGACAGACGAGAATACACACACGCAGACGCGCACACAGACGGACTCACACCAGTGCGGTTATAAAACCCCCAGGTGCCGGCAAGCCAGAGCTCACGCTGGTATCAGCCGGGGGACATTGCACCCCTGAGCCCCCCAGAGCCACCGAAACGAGCATCAGGATTCCTCCACCAACGCACCCACTGCCTATTTGGGCATTTCTTTCCGTCTGGACAATGCAATTTGGTGTGGGCACTGCAGGGGAGCGTTTATCCATTCAGAAGCTTCAAAATCAGTCGGACCAGTTCCCTGCAAGCCTTTCTAGCTGGTTCTTGGTTTGTGAGACCTTGCTCTCTTCTGGTTCCGCGTGCTGAGAGACCGTCTCGGCAACAAACGCTCGCAAAGGGGCAGAGCTCGAGCTGAAGGACTGCGGGTTGCAGGCAAGGCAGCTCCCCTCGCTTGCATTTCGAGGTCCTCAGGCCTCTCCTGCACGCAGCTGAACTGCAGTCCCCAGGCACCCTCCAAGACCTTGGGGCTGAGCCTGTACGCCCGCCTAATCCCGCCTGCCCCCCGCCTCCAGCAAAGCCCGAATCCTGCGATCCTGCCCGGCCGTAGCTGAACGGTTCAGCTCTTCGTTGATAGGGTTTGGGCTCTCAACGTTAACACAGGCAGCAAAAATTCCTGGGACGGATGTCATTCGTGGTTGGTAACCCAGCACTAATGCACAGCGCGCGTCACGTCGGAGTCTGCCCGTCCCCAGACAGCGCAGCGAGAGCTGGGCTGCGCGGCAGATCGATAAAGGGCTTTTCACCACGCCAGCAGCCCTCCTGCACCACAGGGCGCTGTAAAAACAGCAGAGCCCTGGGTTCCTGGCGCCTGCTTTCCTCCCCGTGGGTCTGGTCAGGAACAGAATAGCTCAGACCGAGCGCAAACGGCGGAGGGAGCCGGGCTGCGGGATGGAGATGTCGGGCTGCTCAAGGAGCATTTTCAGGTGCGACCAGGTTCAGCTTACGGAGTATCCTCGAAGCAGTGCACTCCCATTCATTTATTTCTTTGCATCTTCACTGATGATTAAAGGGGTCCTCTGGGTGACCCCCCCAAACCCCTCAGCTTTTCTCCTCCTCCATGCACACGCATGGCCACGGGCTGCATCCTCCCTCCCAGCGCTGCTGCTGCTCTCCTGCAGAGCTCAGGACCGCGTTACCCCGGCCAGTACAGGGGAGGAAAGTACTCGTGCCCTGGCATTGCTATCTGATTTGATTTTTGCCTTCTCCTCTCTCCTAATTAGAAGGTGGAACATTATATGTCAAGAGATCATTAAGCATTTCCAACACGGGGGGGGTCATATCTCTTCCCACTCCCACTCTCGTGGCTTTCCAGGACCATTACCGCCTGGGGACAGAGGGTGCTCAGGTTCTCAAACCCAGCATCCCACGGCAGACTAGAGCTCCACATTTCCAGGATTCAGGCCTTTGTATCGAGGTATTCACATCCCCAGATCCCAAGGAAAGCTCTGGTCTTTCTGCTGCTCTGCAGTCTGTTTCCTACCTGGCAAGCTAGTGGGATTCTTTTTTTTTTCCCCAAAGCTTTGACAACAATTTGGTACAACATCAGCTCGAAAACATCATCAAGCCCAGATATGCTCCCGAAGCAGGCCTGGGAGTCTCATTCACATTGCAGATAAGTCATCAGCAGGCATGCTGATAAAGATCTCAAGTGTGACTCTGCATACAAATGATCCAGACCCAGCAATTAATCCAGCACAGGAGACTGAGGAGGTACCCGGGTTTCTCCCCTAACCCCAGCCCCTTGTCCCCAGCCTGGCTACTATCTGTAGCACTTGCTCATAAAACAGAAAGGAACGACCATGTTCTATTAAACCATCCCCCAGAAGCGACACAAGGAGCCCTGAATTTGGCAGAGGAGCCTTTCCTCCTCGGCTCACCTCTCGTCTGGGAGCTCGCTGCGAGTCGCAGAGCTCCAGGTGCATTTTGGGAGCCAACTCCAAGGTGCTTGAGTTGGCCTTGCTGTGAGCTGGACGTTGGACCCTATTTCAACCAAAAATGGACATGAACCCTTTCTTTCTCCCCTCTTGCTGGTTTTCAGCTGGATCAGGGCCCTGCTCTGAATCACAGAGCAGTTCCATGACGGCTACAGCCAGCCCGGGGACTGGGGGCTTCCTGGGGCTTGTAGGGATTATTTGGGCATCCAGATCTGCTGAGCTCTAGCGGAGCCTCAGGCAGGGCAAACCCTCCCCAGGCATCAGCTGCAGCCAGTGGTTTGACTGCTTTTCCACTCAAAACCTCTTTTGGGAACACAAATAGCTGGGAATCCTCCCAGCAAGGCCAACCCAGGGATGGTTCCTCTTGGCTAGAAGTCAGACAGAGGATACGGGCAAACAGCATCTCGGAAGACCTTCTGCTAAGGGTATCATCCTGCTTATTAAAGAGGCTAGGGAGAAATGGGATAAACAACCCAGTACCACCTCAATGATGGCTATCAGCCCGTCAGCCCCACACCGTGACCCACAAGCGCAGTCCCACCACCGTGCCATCACCCCCCGCACACGCTGCAGCGAAGGCACCACTCTGGGCCACCCTGCACGACCTCGCCAGCTGGTTCGGGAAGGTTGTGCATCCACAGCTCGCTCGGAGTTGGCAGAAGGACAATTCAGCTTGGATCCACCGCATTTTGAGCACCACCCATGAGGCTTGGGCAAGCCCAGCAGATGGACTTTCCAGGATGCTGCCCGCTCCCCCTTCGGGGTCCAGCTTGCACCAACTGCTGCCTGCACCAGCAGACACCCATTGCAACCCCTGCCTGGCTCCCTAAAACACCCCCCTGAGCACCTACTACCGCAGAAAGTCTCATCCCACTTCTCCCATCAAACCGCAGCCATTGGGGTGGGACCCCTGCCGAGTTGCCACGTCGTGACGGGGACCACCTTACCTGGACGCCGCGATCTCCGCTTTCTGCTTGGCGATGGTGGCCGCCCGCTCCGCCGCCTCAACGGCCCGATCCACCTTCTCACGGATCTTGCTGGCCCGCAGCGGGATGAGGTTCTTCCTCTTGCCACTGACCAGGACGTTCTGCTTGTACTTGCCCTCCTCCTTCGTGCCGTCAGGGAAAGTCATGCAGCCATAGCCGTGGCGCTTGTTGTTGGCCCATTCTCCCTCGTACTTCAGCCCGTCCGAGCGCTGGCTCACCCCAAAGCCCGACCGCTTGTCGTTCTTCCACTCGCCGACGTAGATCTCGGTGGTGGTGGCATCGATGTCGTCTTCGATGACAGAGAGCTCGGCTTCACCCTCGCCCAGGCTGATGGTGGAGTTGATGTCGCTGGCAGTGGAGCTGACCGTGCTCATCCCAGCTTCGCTCCGGAAAGAGCTCTGCTTGCTCCGCTGGCTGGCCAAGGAGCTCTTGGACTCGGACTTACGGAGCTTGAGCCCGCTCAGCAGCGACCGTCGGAAGATGCCCTTCTTCTTGCTCTTGAGGATCTCGGCGTCGCTGTGGGCCATGAGGACGAAGCCACCCCGGGAAACGGCGGGGCTGCCAGCCACCGCCGGCGAGGAGTCGGGGTGCAGCGCCGTGCCGTTGGTGTGCTCGCTGCGCAGGGAGTTGATGGACGTCCTCAGGGGTGACCTGATAACCGCAGCCATGCCGTAGGGAACGCTCTGCCGGACGCCGTAACCCTGGCGCATCCCTCCAACCCACTGGCCCTGGTATGTCCCTGGGAAGAGGAGACAAAAGCAAAGAGGGGTTTCATGGCGTGGCATCCTGCGGACTGCTAACGGCATCAGACTCCTCTGCGAGCCCTTCGTTAGCCGGAGCAGCAAGGTGCAGCTCTGGATCCCAGTCCCATCTCCGTGACAAGGATTGTAATGTCATGTTGAGGGAGGAAAAACACAACATCTCGGTTGGACTGCAGGCATGCACTCCAGCTGCAGCGTGGAAACATCAGAAACCAGCCGAGGCAGCACGGAGCAACGCTTCAAGGAACTGCCCCTTGAATCAATCCCTAATTTGAAAGAGAAGGGAGCAGGGAGGTGGGGTAGGGGAATTATTAGCCAGCAGCAGACTCCGATCCCGTCCACGCCGCCAGCAGTGATTGAGGTAGATGGTATCTTACAGTGCATTTATTTATAGACATAGTGCCTTTCACCTGGCGCGTCGCGGAAGGGAGTGGCTCTACAGAAATAAAGGCCTCACGGGGAGACATCCGCGTGGTTATTCTCCTCGGAAACGTGCCCCCGTTTCAACTCCTACATTTGCGTGGGCACTCACTGGAGCTGCTTAACTGGTCGTCAGCGGGATGAAACGCGCACGGGACCTCACCGCAGCACGGGGAATGGAGGCACAAGAAACCCATCCAGCCCGGGAAGCGCAACGGGCGCAGAACGCTTGCCCTTGTGCACCAAAACGCGTGCTGGCAATCTGCCTGGGGTCTGTAATCCCTTCCCCTCCCGGAGCTCGGCGACTGGCACGCTTTCTTATTTTATCCCAGCCAGTTGAACTGTGGGGCTTGTTTTTATTCTTAGGTCGGCTTAATCTTTTCTGGACTAGCTCAAGACGCAGCGATTCCCTGCCCGCCTAAGCCCTCGCAGGGCGGATTGCAGAGCCCGAGGCCGGCTCCTCGCCTGGCACTGGTGCTGCTGGGATGCTGCGGCCGGTCCCAGCCTGGGGCTGCCCGGCTGCCTCCCACCCCCGGCCGGCGATGCCAAGAGCGGCTGCACCGCGCAGCATCGGGGCCTCCCTTCGCAGCAGACCCGCTCCCGCGCACCAAGGGGCTCTCCGAATGGACGTGCTCAAACAGTGAACCCTGCGGGGATCCAACCGAAACAGCCCCGATGAAACCGTCCCCGCTGATCACCGCCGGCTCAGTCTGGCAGAGGCTTTCCATCCCCTCTCGGCACAAGATGCTCTTTGCCCTTAGCAAACGGGCCACGGTTCGTAGGCATGAGCAACCTGTCAGGTCCAGCCGAGCCGGCTCCTTTGGCTGCAAAAACACTGTTCCCTGAGACCTATCCGCCTTGCTGCGGCACTTTCCCTCTCAACATCTTCCAACGGCCCAGCAGAAAGGGTTACTAAAACAGGCTGTGCTGGCCGTTCCCATCCCCACCCCAGAGAAACCCTACTCTCGCTGCAAGGAGCGATCCCAACCCTACAGCTCCGTTTCATCACGATCCTACACCCAGGACTCCAGAGTCCAGTGGAGGGCTGCGAGGATGATGAGGGGACTGGAGCATCTCTCCTACGAGGAGAGGCTGAGGGAGCTGGGCTTGTTCAGCCTGGAGAAGAGAAGGCTGAGAGGGGACCTTAGAA
>Ga0065711_1052328_pt1 | contig 10009 bp, 6 predicted proteins | sample Hoacrofraction12_FD_59098 | JGI IMG/M metagenome (GOLD analysis project Ga0065711, IMG submission 59098) | Hoatzin crop microbial communities from Cojedes, Venezuela - Epithelial fraction 12 v2 (version 2) | ecosystem: Host-associated > Birds > Digestive system > Esophagus > Crop | place...
CTCCTGTGCATGGAAGAAGTGTTGTTTAAAGAGCGACCAGCACTCATGGACCCCCCTGCCTTCGAGAGCCCTGGCCCACGGGATTCCTCTGAGTAGCTCCTTGAAGAGGGCAAAGCCAGCCCTCCTGAAGTCCAGGTTCTCCTCCTTAGGTTTCCTGTGCTTCTGAAAGTGTTGCATCATTCAGACTCAGCAGATGCAGGTAATACACATCTGTCAAAGTAATTTTGCCAGTAGAAACCATCTTTTAAAATATACTTTAGCTGCTAGTGAGACAGGTGGATGAAAGAACGGTACCAGGTAGGTAACAGAGGATACTTTATAGCAACTATGAACTGTAACAGATTCTGGGTTCTCAAAATAATAGAGCTGATGAAAAGCAATATAACCCTCCCTTGCAGTCCTAGCGACAATTTGGTTTGAATTTGTATACAGTAATATTGTCTAAAGCTCATGAAAAATTCCATGGATGCCTACAAAATAATTAAGAAGTCATAAAAATGGTGTCATACAATGCTTGGGAAAGATGATGTTGCTTGGATATAGACCCTTTTCATGATGTGGCTACTCATAAATAGAATCCATCAGACATGCATTTACATAGTCAGTAACTAACTTAATGGAAAGTGAAAACAGCTGCAATGTATTGAAACTACTCCATAACTACTAGCACTAGTTAGCACCAGGAGGAAGTACGGGGTAAAAACTTGTACTACGAAATACAAACTAGGAATCTATTATTATAAACAATTACCTGAGTGTAAGTAAATCCCTTTATGCATTAAAGTAGAATTTGTGGCTGCATTACTTTAGAAGTGTACATCGTTGAAGATTACCGTTTATCTCCCTGACTCCCCCATTCATCCAGTGTTGAACTTAGTATTGAAATAGCAACACTTTTTGCCCCTCAATTTGCTGTCAGCGCTCCAAGCGCAGGTGCTGCTAACAGACTAAACAGTCCTTTCACTTCCTCCTCCTCATGCTAGTGTTTATGAATTATTTAAAATTCAGAAAACAATCCTTGCATTGAATTGCTCAGTTAAGTCATATATAAAGGTAGCAAAAATTATGGTACCGTCTCTTATCTCATTACATGTTAGATTACAGACACTCATAGTTGTGGACTTCGTGCTTGCATTTGACAACAAAAGAGACTGGTTGCAGTCCAGGTTAAATAAGAGCTAGACAGTTGGTCTATTAATCAAGTAAACAATTTCAGCTTCACAGAATGCTAGCCTCAGATGGTCTAAATAGGCTTAGACAATGGAGCTATGCTGCCTTACTGGGGCCACGGCCCACATTTTTTGTCTGATATGATAGCGGAGACAGACAATGGATTAAGTCACACAGGGAGAATATTTTTAGGGCCGGACACCTGCAGTTGACTTCAGCTGATGACACAATTTTTACTTTGTTCTCAGATGCCAATATTCCTACAGAGAGAAAGTCTAATTTGTCTTGGAATATTATGTTATCTATTATATGTTGCTGGGATGGGCATAAAATGCTTTTGGCTAGTGAGTGTCCTGATGGTAGAGACATGAAGGAACAGTGGTGTGACTTCATTCCTTTCTGTCTCTGTTGATATCTTCATTCAGTTATTTACAACAGTTTGCAAAAGTCTAGATGCTCTGTAGTCCAAGCTTCCATACTGATAAATCAATAGATGCTCACCCCATTTCCTAGTAATAATTCTGAAACCACTACCTTTAAATCTGAAGAAATATCAACAGGCAACAGAGAGATCTGTGAGAATACAGAGACAAACAAACAGACCCATTCTGCATGAGCCACTTCATGTCCACATCCCGGCATCTGCCTGCTTTTTGCAGACAGGTGATTAGCTCAGGCATCTAGCCCGGTGTGCATTGCTATGCTTCTTCCTGGGCAAAGGTGCTGTGCATAGAAGTGTTCGGGCCACAAGATGAGGTGGCAGCATAGATAGAGAAGAATTGCACACCTCCTACAAAGGAGGAAAAATGGCAAGTTGACATGTTCCAGGCAGCTGCAAGGTTTGTACATTTGTTTCCTGCTGAATGTAGAGAAGGTCAGCTGCCAAACCAGATTCTAGCTCTTGAATTCATTGTGTGAGAACTGCTGCCCTGAGCTCTCCCCCCAGCCACTCTCCAAAAGTCTGGAAACAGCATTAAAGCTCTTTGTTATTTTTCATTCTATAAAGAAATATCGATATTTATTTCTGCTTTGTTTAATAAAACAAATCCATAATGATCAATACTACCTTTCCCATTTTCTAGCACTGGGTGTGGTGAAGATAGCCATAATTCTCACAGTGATGGGCATGTTGGGCAGTCATGTTAGACTAAGCTTTTACAGCAATTATGAAGCCTGATGTTTGTTTTTAAAATGAAACGGTATTTTGTCTGATATCATTTTGGGGAAGCAGACTGTTGCTGTTCCTCCTACGGTCACAACACAACATGGTAAAAAGGCATGTAGATAAAGTAAAGTAAGCCTCTCCATCAGTTTAATCTGTAGATGTTATTAACCAATATCTCATGTCACATGTATAAATTAGTGTAAATTAGGAAGACTAAAGTAAGTTCTATTACTATGATTGAGATCCAAAGATAGTAACGCAAGCAAATACTATTTCCTTGGGGTTTTCCAGCTAAAAAATGTTTCTCATGATCACTATGATTAAGGATGTGATGATCAAAGACTAGGGAGGAACTGGGTTATAAGTAGAAACAAAACAGTTTTAATTTCATGAAGAAAGAAATTATGGTTAGTAAATGACAAAAAATGATCCTTGGATATATATCTTAGCCTAAAGGAAATTGTATCTTTGATAAATTTCTACACAGGTTGACAGATTTTTAAATCAAGCTATTTTCCAATGATCTATTATTTCCCAAACGTGACAGACAGCCAAAGAAGACATACAGAATTCACAGATTATAGCAAACTTTTGATAAAGTATTTATTTACAATTGTTCATTGTCCTAGATATCATCAAAATACAGATGTCCTATATTGACGGGTTGTGTTGATGGCCAACTGTTAGAAATTTATAATGTAGAAAGCTGAAGTACAGAGAAAACCAACCTGGCATTATAAGCCTCATAGTAATAGGGAAATAAACCATGCCTTCTGGATTTTCTACTTTTGTTTATAACATAAAATATAATTGTTATCCCAATGCACTGCTAGAAGTATCTTAGAGAAAATTTTCTTAGATCTGAATAAGTCACATACTACTAAGTTACTAGAGATCAGGATTATCTGCAGCTTTGACACCAGTCATAATAGCAGAAGAAATTGGAGTATTATGTGCACAAATCATAAAATTAGTTTACATTATCACAGTTCTGAAACCCAAGTACACTGTTAAGAAATTTATTCCTAATATCAACTTCAGCCATGTCCAAATTTAAAAAAAATTAAAAAAAAAACCCCACCACCAGCAACATATGTGTTAGTTATGAATAAATCCTCTTAACAAAATAATACAAAGAAATACATTTAGGCACCTAATTTTGCATGCGGTAGAAATGGTGACACACCATTCTGCCTTGTCCAGTGACAAGTCCCTATGATCCTTTACATTGCAAGTGTACAACTAAAAAGCCTGTACACAAGGCTCTAAATCATCTTCCACCTTCTATTAACTAATGCAGGAAGGTTAGCTGCTGTTTCCAGACATTTGAATTGACAAGTTTCTATCAACATTTGCAGTTTCAAAATTTATTTGGAAATTCTTACATATATCTTTTTTTCTTGTTGAAATGTAATACTCAAAGAAAGTCTGTATTGTGTTACTTCCAATATGGAGAACTTATTTATTTTTGTTTGTAGGATACGAATAGTAAAATAATAAGTGAATCAATGTAATTACTTTTTTCATAGAGTATTCAATCACTTAAATGGTGGAATGGAAAATAAGTTTTGCACATTAAACATTATTCATAAGCAGATCTCATTAAGGATTAAATATATGGTATGATCTGTATAATCAGAGCACATATAAGTTAAGTTGCAATAAACAATTGTAAATACTTTCAGAGATCTGAAAGGCTGATTGATTTCAGAACTGCATCTTTTACTCATTATCTAACTCGACATGTTAGGAGTTATCTGTGAATCCAGTAGTGATGATCTGATCACAGAACAAGGTCAGCTGTATACTTATGTGGGGGTTGTTTTTGGTGGTTTTTTTTTTTTCTTTTAATTAGCATGTGCCAAATTCTGAAGTTTCCTTGATTCATGTACAAATTGATTCAATTTCTGTGTTTTCCTCTAAAATGAGTTGATTCTGAGATGTAAAAAATTATCATTACAAATGAAGCCTAAAATGCACCTGGAGAGTTAGTAGAAGGCATGTGCACATTCATCTACTGCAGTTTGATTTGCCTGTGATTTGTGGGCACAAAATGTTGGACCAATCACCAAAAATTACCTAAACGTGGAGTTGTCTGACATATATCAGTCATTTGACATATTGCTGCTGACAGCTCAAATTAAATGTCATAGATGAGTATATATACTGACAAGTGCACTGAATTAGGAAGATAACCACTTAATATTCTTCAGTAACTAAATAACACTGAAGTATGAGGTGACTGTCCACCTGCATTACTGGTTCTATTCATAATGTATTCAGAAAGAAAATTAATAATTATCATTGGTAAGATATGCATATGTCTAAGTTTAATCATCACTGCATTTTCCTTTATTAGTTATGTCACAGAAGTATAATCCAGCCATGCTGGATTATTTTCTGATGACGTATAATTTTGATCAGACACTGTCTCAAGCATGTTAAGAAAAGAATTAAAAGCTACCTATTTTTGCTCAGTTAGTTGCACAGTCTTAAATAATAATCATTTTAACTGGTCTTCTCTGATCACAGTCTCTTAACATCTTGCCTCACAAAAACAGCATGCCCAAAACTGCAGTCACTCTTCAAGAGCAAAACTCAAGAAAACCCCTTGACTTCGATTGTAATCAGTAGGAGTCTCAGACAGAAGGTTTTGTTCTGCAAATTTTAAAGATAGGGGGAAAGTTAATATCTATTTGCAGTTGTTATTACATAGCAGTGTCACAGAGAACCTTGAAACGATGTTAACAGAAATACCAACACAGCCAGAGGCAGTTTGTCAGAGGGACCAAGTCGTGAGGTAGTTGCTCAGCTTGTGATTGAGAGAGAAAAAATCTTCACTATTTCAGTTTTTACGTCCTTTCTATGTCAAGTTCCTTGACAATTGAGGAATTTTCTGTGCCTTCAGGTGAGCCTTTGAATCCATTTGGAGTAACAGAGAGCAGAAGGTCCTTCTGTGGATGTACTTGGAAACACCTGTTGCCAAATGCCATATTCTGATAGACTGATGGGCTGCATCAGCTCCCAGTGATGCACAGCTGCCACTTTATTTAAGTGTATGGATGTGACAGTCTTCCTGCCACTCATATCAAATGGGCATGGAGAGACTCTTACCAGAAGTACTCCCATTAAGTATCTTGAGGCCTGAGTGAGAAGAAACCAGTTTTTACAGACCAAAGGAACAGAAATGCAGGGAAGAAATTAGTACTCACTATTTTTGCATTATTTTTTTGCAAATTAGACAATTCATTATTAAAAAAGTAAATAAAGAAAGAAAAGATGACACACAGAAGGCAACAAAACTGAGGCAAGATGACTTAAAGGTTACAATAGTCTTGTTTTTATAAACTCATTTCCCCATAATATACCCTTTTACTCCAGCCTCCTCAAACAGTTGCAGGTAATATATAACCTTCTCTCTCTTTCACAACCATTTCACAGTTAAGATTTGATTTTGCAGCCATTTTATAGCCAATGTCTGAAAACACAATTCTTCTTATAGTTTGTCTTAATTTCACTGAGATCACAGTGTTATATGGAACATAACAACCTGAGGTGAACTGGAAGATGAAACTTCACAAGTTCTTGTATCAGCCAGGCTCCCCATATCTGAGATCCAAAATTACTCTGTTTACAGAAAACTTCATAGGATAGAAAACTTTGATAAAGCGTATTTTGTTGTCTTTCTTGGATACTTTTCCTTTCTGCGGAATTTGAATTTGTGCTTGGCTGAGTTTCAGTTAATATTCAAGTGCAATAGACATATTCCTTAGGTCGTGTGAAGACTTTGTCATCTTGCTTTGGCTGACAATATATGTATACATGTGCATATACATGTATACTGGTCTTTAGCAACCTGAAGAAATGTTTGAAAATACGCCTATGTATACTGCGCATATAATGAAAGTGAACACATGAAAGAGGCAATGCTAATACTCTTCTCAGACTTAGTGCAAGTTCCACTCTTTTAGAAAGTCCATAAATAAAATAAAGGCAAACTTCCCTTATTGTAGCAGTCTTTAGAAAACCTTTATGGTCACCATCCTCTTTCTTTGCCTTCAAATTAAAACAGAAGGATACAGAATCTGGTCTTCATATTTTTGCTAACAGCTGATAAGTAAAACGCACATAAATTGCTACACAATTTCATTACACACACAAGGTAAAATGCATGAGGCATGTACGAATGAGGCCTCTTACAACTGATGCAAACTGTTCAGATGTGTTAACAGATGGATGCAATTCACAGGTAAATTAATTTCACTATTGGATATCAAATCTCAAACCATAGGGTCTTATACTGTCCTATACTAATTCAATATATTAGAAGGTAAACATAAGTGATGGAGAAACTAGACAGACACTGTCATATAACAAAGATATGCTTTCTTCTATCTGAAGTTTGCACTTTGAGAGCTAAGTCCTAATAGAAGTGGGGTGACAAAAAGGTGGTGTTTTGTACCTTTCCCTTGACAGTCTTCCAACACCTTAGCTTGAAATCTGTGTAATAATTTTCCCTTCCCTTCCCTTCTACCCATGCCACTGGGAATGAGGTCTTGCTCAAGGCAAATTCTTAAGACGACAACAGTCACAAAGATTACAGAAGCTGTTAAAATCAGTGTTTGAGTACAACAAAAGAACAAACAGTTAAAGATTCATGAATACATATTTATTGTGTAAAATGGGTCACAACAATTTCTCCACTGCTCCATTATTATACTGTTCCTGTAGAAATTGTATGTTTTAAAAACAAAGTGTTCAGATTTTTATATCTTGCTGAAGGCAGTCTATAGAACCAGTGCTTTCCAAGAAGAAGATGAACAATCTATTTGCAGTCATTAGTCATTAGACTCTTCTCTCCGGTCCCATTGTAAGAGAGCAGGCATTTATTAGGCATAATATAAAAAGTTCAGAAACCAATTAATTAAAGTTGCCACCTGACATTTCTAAAATAGGTGCTTATGACAATGCTGTCACAATAATCACTGTTCATAGATTAAACACCTTTTTTCACATAGTGCTTACATATAGACTTAAACTGTATGATTACAATAGTAAGAACATACTGTTGCTGAGGAAGTGTGTGTGTAAAGTTTATTCATTGTTGCAGTTTCATTAGGCTTCATGAAGTAGGAGAGCAAAACTAACATTTTCTACTTCATGCCACAGTCTTTCTTAAAACCTGTATCATGTTAATCTCTTAAAAGGCCAGTAAGAGTAGAGTTAGATAGAAATATTTATATTGGCACGAAAATGCTCTCAAATAGCTCTGCTGACATGTGATTAAATCCCTTAGGTAAAAGAAAGCCCTCTGAATACTCTAGTACAGTTATTCTAAAGAAAGTTTTCAAGAGTTTGTTCAAGGAATTTTGCACAATCACAAGACATTTCGAGAAGGAGCTTATCTGGCCCTGTATTCTTTGAGTCATAATCTTTTGTTTATGTTACAGTCTTTCTAAAACAGTTAAAATGATGTCAGAATCACCACCGCAGGTACAGAAATATCAAACAATGAAGAGGTTTTCAGTAACGTTAGGAAATGAAAAATATATAAAAACCCACCACTTAGCAGTACAGATAAACACATTGAGTTTTCTTGGTACTGTGTGAGAGACATCTGGGACTTTAAATATCTCTTCTTCCATAACATGCATTTTCACACATGGAGAACAGACTTGCAAAATCATGATCAAGACTCTACCTATGTTTTAATGTATATTTACGCACGCTTCTGATATTTACCCTGTGTGGCATTTATCTGCTTTCTAATAACTTCCTTTTCAAGTTTGTTAAATACTGAAAACTTCGGTTACAACCAGAAGACACTAAAATTTGAAGATAATACATGCCAGAGAAAGCAGGAAAAGTATTCCAGTTTGATGCAGCTGAACCCATCAACTAGAGCTGATTTCAAAAAGGGCAAATGGCTGGTCTGTAGATGAGTTTGGGTGCATACTAAAATTCATCTTACTTCTCCCAAACCACAGAAGGTATTCTATTTAAACGTTTTTGTAGGTAGAGGTCCTATGAAAGATGAAGCACAAAAAAAGCAGTGAATTTGTGATAAAATTGGTGTGACGTAACAACAGTTTGAAACATTTTAGTCTATAATGAAGGTAAAAATAAGTTCTGCATTTGTATGGTTTTTTTCTCCTTCCAATGGTATTTATAATAACTTGATTTTAAACCTGGTGCAAATCTTATTGAAACAGATGGGAAAACTCCTTTTTAATGGACTTTAAATGAAGGGAAATAGTTCTGTTCTAAGAGATAAGTAGCCTATAAAATCAAATGTCTCCTTAGAATCAAAGCTTTCACTGTACAGAGAAGTTCTCTGCCGCTTTTGTCTCTGCTTAAAACTGTGATGGTGAAATCTAGAAGAGAAAATGTTTCACCCATTGTGTGTATACTTGCAAGCAGTGATGTAGCCACAATCAAAGTGTAAGAAAGGTTAGCAAACAGCTTTTTAAAAGGCAGATCTAACAACTAAAATATCATAACGTTATAAAACTCTTTGTTATGCTGTGCACTCTATGGTTACGTGCCTCCGTTTATCTGAAAATCTTTTTCTGGAATTGTACACACCTAATTGCCATAGTCTTCTAATTTTTGTTTTGTTCTGGCCAGAAGACAGACTTTGGAATTCTTGGATAACGTTAGTAGCTTAACAATAGTATTTTTTTTTATTTGCTTAAAGAACACTAACCTCTGTCATGTAGAAATAGTTAGCATACTAGTTTGCATTTTTATAAGAAAAAAGGATGATCAGATTATTATCTATGAGGTATTCTTACATAGAATTATAACAGGAGAAGATACTTCAGAATTTAGGGGAAGTAAAAATGCAAAGGGAGAGTTTTGGGCCCCATTCTGATCAACTCTGGTTTATTCTTCTGCCACAAAACTCATACTCAGCAGCAAAAGCATAGGGACAGATGAGCTACTCTGAACTTCCTCTGCATTCACAGAAACAACTTTTCACAGTTTTCTTAAGCAAGGATCCCAGAAGAGACACAAACTAAAGCACAAGGAGATTACTTCCTTTATTAGAAGGTCATAAGAGAGAACTATAAGCATCTAATCTGACCTGTTGTAAAATGAAGATCAATGAAGTTCAAGCAGGGTGCTCACACAGAATGACTTGAGGCACTGTTTATTTCCAAAAGGCTAGATGTTATGACTTGATCTGGAGACAAAAACAAGTCATTTTTCTATTAGCTATATTATTGGCTTAGAAATTAATTAAACTTAATGGAATCTTTCAAATACACATCAGTTTATTTGTAGTTATATATGTATGTATATATACACATATTTATATAATTTAACAGAATGAAAACTCTTAGTGAAAAAGCATTCGTTTGAGGAAGATATTCTTTAGTAATTTTATTTCCTTTTTTTTTTAAAGTGTTGTGGAGTTTCTGGTGAGAGCAAGAGACACAGAACTCGATGACTTGGACAGTGGTATATTGAGGGTGAATGAGACAGAGATGATCATAGAATTATAGAATTATAGAAAGTTTTGGGTTGGAAGGGACCCCTAGAGGTCATCTACTCCAACCCCCCCACAGTGAGCAGGGACACCACTAACTAGATCAGGTTGCTCAGAGCCCTGTCCAGCCTGGTCTTGAATGTTTCCAGGGATGGGGCCTCCACTACTTCTCTGGGCAACCC
>Ga0065711_1052329_pt1 | contig 10008 bp, 4 predicted proteins | sample Hoacrofraction12_FD_59098 | JGI IMG/M metagenome (GOLD analysis project Ga0065711, IMG submission 59098) | Hoatzin crop microbial communities from Cojedes, Venezuela - Epithelial fraction 12 v2 (version 2) | ecosystem: Host-associated > Birds > Digestive system > Esophagus > Crop | place...
TAGACTGTTCTATTATTTGTTCACCTCAGGATATATTTCATCATCTTCTTTTCAATACCAGTTTTAAGCCTTCGAAGAGATAATTACTTTATGTAAAGGATCCAAAACGATGAAAAATGAAAAATGACTGTGAAGCAGGAAAATGTGGAGAATTCCTGAGAAATCTATTGGTGTTAGATCCTGAAACTTTAAAGGCACGGTTACCACTCTCCAGAAACCGGACTGCTTTGAGGAGTGAAGACAGAAAAGCCAATAGCTATAGGCATTTTCATCAGGGAAGGTATGACATCTTCTCTCTATAGGTGACAAATACTGCGTGCAAAGCCAAAACCTCAGATTTGCCCCTACTGTCTCATGGGATAAGATGGCTGTACAAGGCCTCTCCTCAGCCTGTCTAGACAGGACAAATAACCCAGCCCCAGAAAATTTTTCCTCTGAGGAAAATGAAAGGCCAGGGCACATGGTTCAGCCTGTGAACTGCGGTAATGCTGATCGCTTCTTCCTTCCATGATACCAAAACAAAAGTAAGCCTGTCTTTGGCTTTGTGGTTGTGGAGCAGGAGGGATCTGCACCCTCTTTCAATCCCTTCTGCATCTGTGCAATCTGATTTCCCTGCATGCCACTGCTAAGAGACAGGGGAGTGCAATTATTCCAGTTTTGAAGAATTTATCTGAAACCTTAAGCAGACTGCCTGGGCTTGCAGGACAGCACACTGCTGTCAGCGGGGGGTCTCTTCATTCACAGTTCTCGGCTTTCATCACAAAACCGTCTGCCAGGACCAGAGTTCAGACAGCCTCTAGGCACTTCTGTGGAGATCCAGTCAAACCTTCCCACGAATGCAAAGCGGCTGCAGGCAACCCACATGCGTGCGAGCCAGAGGAAGAAAGAAGGGATGAGAAATCTAATTTCTCATTGTCAAAAACGAACAACTGGAACTTCATATGTGCTTCCATACCAAGGACTACGTTACAATAGATTTGACTATGTCTCTATATAACCATGGTCTTTGAGTCTTTTCTCCACTTTGATCTGGGTAGCGCTATGTCCCCTGCAATCTTTTGAGTCACATCCTCTTATTTTAGTTGGCAGACCATGGCATGGCACTAGGACTCACTGAGGTTTTCTGGTCTCTGAATACATGCTTTGTACAGACCTTCTAAGCTTTTTGCTCTCATGGGATGACTTGCCATTTCTTAGCTGGGAAGATGCCTACCTTGTCTCTACATGCCCCAGCCACTCATAACTGTGCAGGTCAAGTTGTGCTACAGACATCTGTGTTCTGCATGCAGAAATGTGTGACGAGTGCCAGCAGTCAGGCAGGTACCTTCTAGGACTTGTTTCCTGCTTAGCAGTTACTGTGGGGCAGCGAAGAACAAAGGGTACAGAAACAATGCATGTACACATCATCTCATCTAATATTAGGCTTCATTACAAGCTACTTTAGACAGGCTTTGTGTAAAAAAATAGATCAGCATCTACTCATATTCGTTAGCACCCCTGAGACCCAGTCTGGTTTCAGTTTATCTCCTGGAGTCTCTCTCTCCCCACCCCCTCTCAGGGAGCCGAGTATGGATTTTTTTCCAGAACACACACCCGCTTTGTGTAAGCCTGGTCCCAATTACTGCATGGCTCAACAGGGTCTTTATGATGGGGCCCATGCAGTTTCCCCAGCCAGAAAGACGGGCTGGCTAGGAGACTTCTCCGGAAGGGTTGCTCCATTGCTGGAATTAGCAGATCTGCTCAGTCTCCTGGGCTTTGAGTCCCTTGCCTTGTGACCCAGTCTACCTGTGGCATGAGTATCCAGGCTCTCTGGTCCACCCTTGTAGGTGCGGCACATTGTCAACACCCTTGTCACAGCTGGGGCCATGAGTCCAAAATGACACCTGAGGTGCCCAAGGTGACATCGCTTGGTCACAAGGCTGAGCTCTCAGACGGCTCTTCACTGTGTGTGCAGAGCTGTAGGTGTAGCTCCCACCCCTTACACTGGCCTTGCCAAACCAGTCACAGAGAATCACAGAAGGTTAGGGGTTGGAAGGGACCTCTGTGGGTCATCTAGTCCAGCCCCCCTGCCAAAGCAGGGTCACCTACAGCAGACTGCACAGGACTGCGTCCAAGCTGCCATGCTTATACTCGCTTGCATATCTATGCAACACAGCACCATCCCACGTGAAAAGTCCTGCTTCTGCTTCTTGCTCTTCAGTTGTGTCTTTCACCGTATCTCTTCCGCTGTTTCAGACATGAACCTTGTCTCTGGCTTTCCATCCAAAATCCCTTATTTGCCACTTAAAAACTGTAGCACAGTGTATTTCAGGTGGAGAGGGGTTTATGACCTTGGGTACACAGTGAGTCTATGCAAAATAATTGCTACCTCCTCATTCCAGCAAACATGTTATGACTGGGTCTTCTGATCTGATTGTTTCTGCAGCTTTGGAAAAAACAAGGATATGAGCTCAGAATTTGCTGCTTATTGCTATATTTTATTTTATTTTATTTTATTTTATTTTATTTTATTTTATTTTATTTTAGTCTATTCTATTCTATTTTATTCTATTTTATTTTATTTTTTTGGCCAGTGCAATGAGAGACTGCGGAAGTGCCTGTTTGGTTTGACCAAACTTCTCTGACACATGTTTTGCAATTGTGAAAGAATCTGACCTTTATTAAGATTAAGAACTTTTGAATGTTGTGCCGAAACACTGGAAACAACAGCATAGTTTAGTGGTGATTTTCATATTTTAAAAGGTAAATTCCTAGCTGGGATAAATAGTACTTGTATTTGTTCCTGTTTTGTTTAAATTAAAATCCAGCTCCATTGGCTATTCTTAGTCCCATTGCCTTCTAGCATTGTTCTGAGCATCTTTGAAGTCATAAAATGAGACATCTCAATTAATGGCAGAAAAGTGGTTAGTAGAAGCAGAATACCATAAACCCACTAACTGAGTAATCAGTTATTAAAGCGACTTTGTCAGACCATAAATTGCAGCTATTGCATTTCCCTATAAACAAATAGACTTCCCTACCCTGACACTAAGGGCTGACATCTGGCATATGTTTGAAACATCACAAAATGGGTTACACATATCATTTCTTCCAGACCATTCACAGAGATAAACCAGATCAGATGAGGTAAAGAATGAAGCTAAGGGTGATTTTGGTTCTGTGTTCCCCATACTTCCTACAGCTTTCTGTCTCTTTTGGGAGACTCTGTATGCCAGCAAGTTCCTCTGCTTCTTTATTCCAGTTTCACTCAAGTGCACAATTCATTATGGGCAAATCTTCTCTTTCTTCTAGCAAGAGAAAGTGTTGTTGAAGTTCTGGCTCTGATGGGCACAATGTTTATTCTGTTTAGTGAGCATCCACTCTGAGGGTGACGTAGCACTGGAACAGGCTGCCCAGGGAGGTTGTGGAGTCTCCTTCTCTGGAGATATTCAAAACCTGCCTGGACAAGGTCCTGTGCAACCTGCTCTAGGTGACCCTGCTTTGGCAGGGGAGTTGGGCTGGATGATACACAGAGGTCCCTTCCAACCCCTACGATTCTGTGATTCTGACAATGACTGGATATTCACTTTCTGCAGGTGAGACCCTCTTCCAAGCATCCTCCTCTTCTTGCTTTCCCTTTTCTCAACGCTGCTGTTTGGCCACACAAGATTTTCTACTCCTCTCAACCAAAATCACCTCCTTACTGCCAGATATGCACCCAAATTGCTTCTGACAGTCTTGGAGCAATAGTGAAGTACTAGATAGAGATGGTTTCCTTAATAACAAATGAAATGAAAATGTTAGTTGCAGTGGCACAGATCTGAGCAGCTTTTGGAGTCTTGGCTTAAAGTATGTAAAAACACAGTCATGACTACTTTTCTTGCTTGACTCCAAAATCTTAAGCTTGTACTGTGTAAAATGAAAGTTGGATTTCTATTATGCCATTTTATACAAAGATTATAAATTATAAAGATACTTTATTGTCTCCCTCCACTAGTGCTCAGATTGAGCCATTTTTTTGTTTTCCACCCCGAAAAGCTATTCTTCCCCAAAACGAGTCCAACACCTATCTTGGAACAACACAAGCATGAGTAAAGCCCAAAAGTATGGCTTTGTTTTGTCCAGAAGACAAAATTTTGCAGAACAACTTCTGTTTCTAAAATTATGTCAGTCAAACAAGAAAAGCAAATGGTATCCTTGCTTTAAATAGTGATTCCAGTGTTTGGGCTTGTGTTTCAATATATGAATTTCTGATATATTGAAGGGGAAAAAAAAGAGTAGTCCTATGCAAGTTTAGCTGTGGAGCCATTGATGGTTCATGTGATCATTTTCTCCTGGTTCTACCTATACAGTATCTTTAGCTTTGAATTTTGCTTTGTGCTTTGTGTTGAGTACGCCAAAAATCAAAATGCATTCAGATACAGCCACAAAACAGTTCAAAAGGCTGGTGAAATACAAAATTTGCAAGGTTTTCAGCAGAATACCCTTAGTGTGTCCCACATCAGGAGACTCCAGACACAGGTTTGCTTTGTAGATTTGCAAACCTGTGACTAATCAAAATTCATTTATGCACTGCATTGCAAAACCTGAAGCCAGATGTGTTTTGCATCATTTAGGGTTTATTTGGTACATTTAGCCGCTCTGGTTTGAGACCAAAAATTGTTTTTACTCTCTTCATTGGGCAATATTTGCACATATAAATTCCTGAAGCAACACACAACCCATCTTTAAAATTTTATTTGTCTTTGTAGCTGAACACTTGTAGGTTATAAATATGAGCTTATCATGACTGTATGACACTGCTTTTCCTAAGATACATGTAGTTGTCCACCGTGCAGTCACTGTCCTCACATAGGAAATCTAGCGATAACTAGATGTCCACAACAGAGAAAGCAAGGAGAGAATTCTCTAATACATTGTTTGCCTATACCTATTTGTCACAGAGCTATTAATCTACAAAAAAGACAGTAAAATTTATTTTTGTAATTTGATAAGCTAAATGCTTACTAGCTAAAGGACAGCAATGTATTCTGAAGCTTAGTTAGAAACACACACATGTATTTTAAATGTGTCATCTCAAGCATCCAGAAGCTGTTGTATTCTGTATCATCCCGAATAACTTTTTAAAAGGATTCATTTTTAGGAAAGCATCTTGCAGTAGAAACTGTAGTAACAATAAAATATTTTATGCATTTGAAAATCCACTGAGCACAGCTCTTATGGCTTTTCCATACAGCAGGTAAATCCATCATTTTTCAAAACTTAGTTAGCTCACACTATGGATGATTTCACTGCAAAACTATGGCTTTATTACATTTCTGAAATTCCTGTAGCCAGTGTGAACCAGAGAATGTTTAATATCATACCTGACAGAGATACAGGAATATAAAAAACATTTATGAGTTTTGTTAGAAGATTCTGAATGGTCTTTTTACTTCATTCATTTGCTCTTCAGGGTTTTGTCTGAAGAACTGCTCTTCTCAGTTAAGAGACAGCCCAATAACTGCAGAATAAACAGGCCTTGGATTACTCAAATTATTTAAAACATTAAATTCAGCGTATTGTCACTGAACAGAGGAGCTGTACACATATATAGAAGGCAATTGAATCAAGAACCTCTTGCTTCCTAGCTCAGATAAAATCTAGGTGATACTCCAGGCTTATGGTAATCTCAGCTGTTGTGTAGCCCTTTGGAGGAAGAGATTATATCTGAAGCATGGTTTGTATCTGTTTCATCCAGCACCACCCAAGGAACAGCTCAGGTTTGGTCTCATCCTCAGCTAAAGTTTAGTCTCATCCTCATATGTTGATCAATACCTTATGCAAACATACTGACCCTTTAACCAGCATAGAAGGAGCCAACATCATACAAAAAAAAGCTCCATCAAGACTCTTTAATTTCACAAAGCAAAAAGAAACCTCTCATTTCAGAAGATGAATGCTTTATATGGTAACTACTATGTCTAAAGGAACTACTATGAGAAGAACAAATCTCTGTGTAGCACCTTTGTCCATTTTATAAAGTACCTTGATGAGCCCAAATGGGATGGAGTAAATGGATAAAATAAAAATTTGTTTCACCTGTGGAAACTGCTTATAATTACAAAAACCTTAATTTCACACTAGAACTGTTTGGTAGGATTTGTTAGGGAATATAGGTTTTAAGAAGTCTTTGCTTGACTGAGGTTTTATTAAGAAAGTGTTTGTTGCTAGCATTATTCTTTGCAAATCAGGTTTTTAAAAATGTTTTCTCTCTAATGAATAGCGTGTGGCTAGTAATGTCTTATCAAAAGTTCAGATTATTTGAGGGATATTATCTATCTGAGAGGACTCTTCTGCTATAGAGTTCTTTCTGATATACACCGGTCTCTTTCTTCCCATACTCTGGCTCTTGCTGATAAATTTACACAAGTGCACCAAGTGAAAAGAATTTCAGAGTCAAAAAGTGATTTCTGCTATTTTATGTAGGCTTGTATGTCTATAAAGCCCTGCCTGTTCTCTTTCCGTCTGTGTAAAGTACACTTTGGAAAGAATGGGAACTGAATTTTCTCCTGTGCCTTCCTGTAGAACGCAACACTGCAGCTAAAATGGCATTAATTAGCTGCATGCAATTCTTATAAGGTTCATGTAATTTTTAGGATTAGATCTGGTGGTCAGAAAGGACCTGATGTTTTGCCTGAGGTGGCAGAATCCACTCCTGGGATCCTGTAGCATCTTTGTGAAGCTGCTGGGGACAAAACTGACCGTTATTTAACCAGATATAAAGGAGGTGTATATGTGTTTACCTACACTGATTCTCTTCATTTAGGCTGGAGTCTGAGCTTCAATATTCCCTGCATCCTTTATAAAGCTAGATACAAAAACACAAACCAAAAAATGGGTAGTAAGCATTCTGCCAAATAATTTTTGGAGTAGAGAGCAGCACATTTAAAATGCGTTCCTGAGAGAGTGCAGGTGTGTTAGATGAACACATAGATTTCGTGTGTATTTCTGCTTGGGTGTAGCCAAGCTGGGGCTCCCTGAGGAAAGATGTAAGGGAAGCTCATCAAGGACTGAGCATCGGTTATCTGGAAGAAGTACTCCTTTTTAGTTTCCTTTTTATATCTTATTGACCCTCCGTCTCTATGAAGGAAGCCTAATCTTATGTACGTATCTTACTGGCTGTTTTTGGGAAAAGAGCAGCATGCTGCTTAGGTTATACACCTCATGTCATTACTGACTATGCTCCAGGAGAGTCTTTTGAAAAACAGAAACAAATAGCAATGTTTGTGACTGCTTTGCTCAGGATGGAAAGAAGTGAGTTGCTGCAGGAGATGCAGGGTTCTGTCAGAGTTTCAGAAAGAAAACGTTTTTTTTTGCATGAAACCACCCATATAGAGGTGGAATATGACAGTTTTGTTTTGGACAAACAAGCTCCCTATTTCTCTGCAATTTTTTTCTAATACACACTACAGAGAAAAACACCATGGAGAAGGGCTGTAGAAGAATTAAACTTTCACAGGGTTTTCCAGACTCTGCCCTTTCTTCCCTTCTGGCCGTTTACCCTCCTGTACAGCTGTAGGTGCATGGGGAAACTGCGTAGCTTTAGCCTAGGATGGGGGACTGGAGAAGTGCATGGAGGTCGGTCATTGCAAGACTGCCACGAGACCACACTGACAGCACGGAGATTTTCCTCGAAACCAACCAAAGGACACGTGAAATGGACTTCAGCCACAGAAAGATAATATCCCTTCAAAGATGTTATGACTTACTTTTTAAAAATCTTGCTGGAATGCAGCTTTAAAAAAAGGGTACCTATTTGACAATGTATTCCTGCTCCCACTCTGCATGCTTTATTGCATCATTTACGAAGAACTGACTTCTACAATGTAATTATTTTAAATTATTAAGATTCTTTTATGTCTAAATATGCACCTTTAAAAAATATTTTTTCCATTAAAATATGTAAAGCAAAGAAATGCAATATATTTTGGGCATTAGATCAGAAGACATTAGTTAGGTCTTTTTTCCACGTCACTCCCTAAGGGGAGTACACATTAAATTGCACAGTTTGCATAGCAAAATAAGCACAGCTTTTCATCATCGGTAATTCTCAAAGAAAGCTTGGTTTTATAATGGGACAAACACTCCTCTGCTGGATGGTGCTCTGAAAGCAATCTGGATATTTCTCCATTAAATAATTGTGAACACAAGGAATATTCCTCCTATTGCCATTGGAAAAGCCTCTGAATGAGCTCCGGAGGAATTTGGGCTGGAGATTGCTTTCAGATTTGTAACAGATTGGTGATTTTTTAAAGCATGTTTGTGTGCCCACATGGGTGCATGCACGCTCGCGTGTGTGTGCGCATGTGTGTGTGGACAGATATAAAAAATCCTCATGGTCAAACATCAGTCAAACAGAACATAGGCTGTGTTTTGGCTTAGACTGGCAAAGAGGAAATTAAATTCTTTGAAGGATTATTAAACCATTCTAAAAAACGGAACATTTAAATGCAAATAGGCAAAATGTGAAGCAGGACAGGAAGACCAAAGAGAAAGGCATGCATGTAAAACTAAACCCAACAGATAAGTGACCTGCCTTCACATTTGCAGTACACACTGACTGGCAAGCTTGGTCTTGACTGACTGCCACATATGATGATTTTAAGAGATATGCAAGGCTTTATAAACCAAGGAACACCTCAGATAAGTTAGTTACCACTGTTCTCAAGCTTTCCCTTTCTCTTTCCAGTGCTATTGTTACTACACATCCCTCCTTTCCTAATTTTCCTAATACAGAGTTTTGCTTCGAAAGCCACAGCTGTGTTAGGCGAGAGCTAGAAGCTGCAGTCCCGGGGAAAGGGGAGTAGGAGTACTCAGCTCGTCAGGAAGAAGGAAGGTCAGTTTGTTTTTTCTGGCTGCTACACAACAATTTTCCTTCTGGTAACAAGGAGAGGATACATCTTTTTTCTCTCTCCTTTCTTTCAAATGACGGCGAAGGTAGTCTGGATTGTTTTTAACATCTTTAAAAGATCTGTCATTAGTAACCTTAAAAATTACTTTAGTAACCTTAAAGTGACTTCAAAAGTTACTCTAGAACTTTTGGAGTAACATGTTTTAACAAGCACAGGAAAGGCTGAGTATACGCTTATTACGCAGTGGCGAGTTGACAAGAAACTCAAGGCTTTACTTTGCCCTCAAACTTACTGGGTTAACATCTGTAAAATAAAACCTTGGCCTGCCAGAAATGCTCAAAACTGAAAGAATACTGTGTCCTACAGACTCCTCTACAGAACAGCCCTGAGATTTGGGGGCTTTTTGAGCGCTGCAGCTCCTTTTTCTCTTACCTGTTAGCACTTGCTTTGAGGATGTGGTATGATACTAGCTTCTGCTTTTACTAAACAGCCCTCAGTAGTCCAATTGATAAAGTAAGCCTGGAGAGGCTTTAAAGTCAAATCCTGTTATAATTAATTGTAGTGATTCTCGACTTTGAACGCTCATATATTTTGGCCTGGTTTCCAAACCTCTGCTTCCCAAACTAGCTACTTCCAGTGGGCCTCAGACTCTTCAGCAGTTTATTGCAGTAAGGTTTGTGTTTGTTAGTGTTCTTAACTTAGCATGTTCATCACACCTTTCCACAGACAGTTGAACTATTTTTCTTGGAAACTGGTTATATGGGAAACATTTATTTACTGTGGATAGATAATTCTAAAAGTGAACCTATTTTTGTAAACATCATAGCAATTAGCAGATATTTTCTGGATAACTTAATAAAAAGTTAGCCTCCGATTTACTGATACATTGTTCATATCAACTGTTATGTTTGTTTTCTATCCATAGTTCCTAATACATTGTTCATACCAACTATTATGTTTGTTTTCTATTCATAGTTCCTAAACCATCTTGGTGTCCTGGGTTTGGCCAGGACAGGGTTAACTTTCACCGGACTCCAGGAAGGGGCACAGCCGGGGGGTGGGGGCTGACCCCACCTGGCCAAACAGAGCCCGGTATTCCATACCCTGTGACGTCACGCTGGGTTCCGGTGGGGGG
>Ga0065711_1052330_pt1 | contig 10008 bp, 4 predicted proteins | sample Hoacrofraction12_FD_59098 | JGI IMG/M metagenome (GOLD analysis project Ga0065711, IMG submission 59098) | Hoatzin crop microbial communities from Cojedes, Venezuela - Epithelial fraction 12 v2 (version 2) | ecosystem: Host-associated > Birds > Digestive system > Esophagus > Crop | place...
CCCCCCAGTTTTTTGATCTCAGCATGGTTCCAGCTTATTGGGTATTAGGGATGTAAACCTTAATTACTTATGAACAGGAATAAATTTAATTTCATGCTACAGAACTTCACACTTCTTTGATTTTAATCACAGACAAAATAAAACAATAGGTATTAGTCTGGACAAGAACTCTGAAGCTTGTTCCTACAGTGACAATTGTGGAGATTATACTAATGATTTATCCAAAGACTTTAACTGATTGACCAGGCAACTACTTTTAGCTTATGGACTGGCCACCAGACTAGACCCAGGAAACCTGGATTCAATTCCCAACATACTGGTCTGGCAAGAAAGAGGCACTGCTTCTTCAATAGGTACTGTTCTTAATTTCAGTCTTACCTCCAGGATCCTGCTTGGGTTTGTGCTGAGCTTTGTGGGCAGCGTAGATTTGAGAACCTCCCCAGCAGCAGATGTTTGCCACTTGAAGAATATACCAAGCAGCTGCTGTTTCCTGTTCCTCAGCCAAGGTGCTACAGTTTCCCAGGACAGCCCAGAAAAACAGCCACTAGAGGGAAGGAGGACAGAAACGCTTGACTAGGTAAAGAAGTTAGAAAAAGACAATTTTTAACACAGATGAACAAAATTTTACAGGGAATATCAGTAAGTAAAAATTTAGATCAAGACAGCTCAGGTGTATGGATTCTCGACAATATTTTTCTGTTTATTTTCTATTTCCTTCTTCTCCTGCTAGCCCTTCACATATCTCTTTCAAATTATGAAGAGCTCTCTTTGCATATACAAAAAGTCTTAAAAAAATGGAAAGAAAATTCTGCAGTACGCCCTCCTTCCCCAAACCATTGCTATTCCAAATCTACAGCTGAGAAGATGCTCTTAACCAAGAGGCTGCTATATCACATCTACCTTCAAAAGTGACGAGTATGCAGTGCTTCAGCAGAAAATGCTCTCATCTTGAAACAAATTGTGGCTGAGAGGAGATTAAGCAGTATATTTATTTAGCCATTAATCTAGACTGAGAATATAGACTACCAGGAAATTTACCATTCCCCTACCGCATGTTCCAGTTACAGCTACATTTTCTAAGTGTAGCTGTTAGCACCTTGTTCTCCTCCAGGCTGCGCAAGACTAGAGGGGGATAACTGTAACCAGAATAGGAGCACTGGGGTGTTTCACATCTTCACAGAAGATGCTGGATTTTTGACCAAGGAACTCCTAAAACAACAAGCAAAATTAGTTTGACTAATCCACTCTGATAATGAGTCTGCCTTGAGTGAACTACGTGCAACATCCATGAAATCTGAGCATGAGGAGGAAATAATGAATTTATGACAATGCACGCACAATGAATGTTTCTTACGTTTTATAGAGCTTTGTGACCACTATGGAGGCATTCAGACAGGCAGGAATACGCTAGTTACTAAACAATTGAAACACGACTTAAGGAGTCTTGCAGAGCAGAGGTCAGGGATATATATTTTCATTTTATGGAAAAAAGAGACAAGACTAGCAGTGGATAGAAGCAGAAGATCTGTTTTGAAGGAAAGGGAAAGAGAAAAATCTCAAACAGCTATCAATAGCTTCATAAGGAGAGAAGAACTAGATTTCCAGTTACCTCTCATTCCCAAACTGGCCTTAATAGTAATTTCAAAATGCACTGAAAGAATGAAGTTCTTGGTTGCCTCACTGTCTACACAGCTGCAGTGTGTCTTAATAGAGACATTCGGTGTCATGTGCTCTAAATCCATGTTTTAGTTTTCCCTGTCATAACTGCTTCCATTTCCACAGCATAAGCTTTGGCTTCTGTTTCACTGCAGTAAGTTTGCATGCTATTTTTTGTTTAGTATCAAAGTCAAATCTGGAGGAAGACGACAAACCAAGACTGCATTTGTTTGTGTAACAGCAAGCATGCCAGCTAGGGTTAGTGCATAATCTGTTAGAGTATGCAACCTACCATGGAAACTCAGGGTTTGGGGGCTCTCTCCTGCCAAGTTTCTACAGTGACTTTTAAGGCTGATATTGCCAGACACCAGCCTTCGTGTCAATGAATTTCTAGAAAGGAGGTGACAGAAAGAGAAGTCACAAGTTTAAGAATCCCTCAACCCCCAGCCCCAGACCAACTCATCAGAAGTGTCAGTCTGGGTGGAGTAGACAAGTGCTTTCTCCAAACTAAGTGCTCTAGGAGTTCACAACTTTGCCACAGCTGTTACACTGGTGTGGGAGGCAAATTGCAACCTGCCCAAGCTGGCTTTACTGCTACCCTCTGGAGAAATTGGAGTAATCTTAAAAGAATTAGAAACAAGCTGCTACATGCATGACAATGTATTAATCAAAAGTAAAGGGAACGAATTATTTCACATTGCTAGTTTGTAAGTTACCAAAACCAGTTCTTATGGTCAAGTCCTGCAATTTTTACTCTAATCAAATTAATGATAAGATTAATTTATTATGGCTTCTTATATGCAGAGATCTGCACTTGATATTAGAGGAAATTCTTGCCCAAATGAACTGTATAACAAGAGTACTGAAGCTTTCCTTTTGTATTCCCGTCTCACTACCCCATCCACCAGTCATCATTACTCTAGCAGAAAAAAGAGAGTAAATTTTCCATACTGTGCTACAGCTGTGTGAAGCAGGCCATGGAGCACATAGCCAAACAAAATACAGGAAAATAGACTAAAAGTATTCAGAGCAGCAAGTTATTCTGCTAGTGAATTTCCACAGATCGTTCAATGTCAGCGATGCAATAATGATGACTGATTGCCATCACAACACACACCTGGTCACTCTGTACATTCCTATTTTTGATGGACTTGACTTTAGCAGCTATAGCCAAAGATTAAAAGTCTGGCCCTACATGATTAGAACACAACAATACTGACAGAAGAGACTGTTCTTCACACTTCAATGAACAACAGCAAGCAGCCTGTTCAGCTGTTACTAATACTCGAACAGGGAAATGTATTTGTCCAGACCTTAGGCTCCTCCTTCTTGCCAATGAGGAAAGATGACCTAAAGGAATATGAACTATGTTTGAAGGTAGGCTTGCAGGGGAGGGACAGAGAACACCAGCCACACAAACAAGAAGAGAACATATTCTGGCATAATGTAGGATATTCCATCTGAATGACCCTAGAAATCCTCAATTCCAGTTCTCTGAGTACTGACTAAGGCTTCCTAAGGTAGAGAAACATTTGTGCTTAAGTATTAAGAGACCTGTTGCAGCTAACAAGACAGCCCTATTTCTGACACCCATTCAGAACACAGTAGTTCCTTAAGCAACCTGGCTGAGAGATTGTTATATAAATACAGGAGGTTTTGTGCCTAAGAGGTTGCATCATTTGATGGCTGCCTAGTAGTCTGCGTGAAATGACCACATGGCATCAAATTGCTTTCTGGAAAAAAAGCCTGTATGTCAAGTTAACAATCCCAGTCATATCCCCTGAGTCTTCCTTGAGTTTCATCATTACCACAGTTATAATTAACCCAGGGCACTGATTAGAACAGTGTTATTCCCTGCTACACAGTTGACTATTGTAGTATCAATGGGATCCTATTATTTCCCACGTATACTAAAATGCTTAAATAAACTGTAACCAGCTCAGGCGACAGCTGTGTGTTTGACGGGTTAAAATTACAATGTCAGCTTAGATAACAGACACTATATTGATGAAGACAGGCCTAAATTCTGGGGATTATGGGTATGGGTCATTTACAAGAGGTCTAGAAAATCAAGCCCAACATATGTGGAGAAAAAAAGATACAAATAAGTGGCAAACACACAGATAGATATACTTCTTCCATGCCTCGTGAAAGAATGCTTGTGTAATCTCACCCCTGCCCAGTGGCATATAAAGATTTTATGGAGAACAAGAATGGGTAATTTTTCATAGTTACATGAAAATTGAAATTATTTAAATTAATTACTGTAATTTTAATGCTTATATACTAAGAAGAGATTATATAACGTTAGGTTCTAATAAAAATGTTTCTATAATTTAAATTTTCTGTTGACAGTGCTACAGTCCCGTGAAGATCCTGCAAATAGTAGTACGTGCAATGCAGCTCTGTACAGGCAGTAGCTCTGCAAAATAGGGTAATCTTAATCCAGACATACAGGAAAAATTATATAATACAATACTTATTTTGATTTGTCTACACAAATAAAAGAATGACTATTTAGGTTCTGCATACGTACTTATCACTGAAAACAAAGCATGTCGATAAACACCAAGACAGCATTTTCGTCACCAGAGAGAAAAAAGTAAATGTTTTTCGTCTTTTTCCACACAAATGATGTCAGATCCTAGCAGCCAGCTCCAATCTCTTCTAAAGCTGTCCAAAGAGGTAAGCAGCCCTATACATTTTATTTATATGAAATATAGATTATCTATGTGAAATAATTCTCTTTCTGGCCATGTTTTTTTCCCCTCTTACTGCAACCTTTGAGCAAATACTTAAGTGTTTTCCAGACTAACTTCATTTTTTTCTAGGTCAGAAAAGAGTAAGTGTAGAGGAAGGGGACAAAAGCAGATTGCTGTAATAAACAGAACAGAAAAATGCTGAAGTAAACAGGACTTGTGGATGTGCTGAAGGAGCTGAGTACATGATAAGGAGTTAAAAAACAGCGGTAGTGTACTATCAGCCAGCTCATGGACAGCGTGTGATCAGCAACTTCCTTGGCTGACCTGGCGTGTGATATGGCTATGGATTGGACAGAAGTAGAATAGAGAACCTCGTGCAAACAGCTGCCTTATCGGGATAGAAAGTTCCCAGGGAACTAACGTCTGGGTAAAGATGTATAAAGCACTGCTTGCAAAATAAGCTTTGTCTCACTTGCACCACAAGCTGAGTCCGTGCTGTCATATGCCACAAGTAAAAGTCAGAAGGAACTAAGTCCTGAAAGCTAAAATACCTTCAACTCTTTAAACCTCAAAGAAAATTGTACAAAATTATACCTATTAATTCAGGGAGCAGCAAATATACAACTTTTGCTAACCTAAAATACCAGCAGGTATTTATTTACAACTTGAAAACTGCTATACTCTTTTGGAATAAAAGCATTTCTGTACTGGTTCAAGCTGACATGTTAATTTTCCCTCAAATTACCTTGTACATTTCAGGGAATGGATAAATACACTGTGCTGTAAGCTAACAGCCATGTCAGGCATCTCCAGAAGAACAAGGCTATTCACAGATGTTACAAAGCAGTATTTCATGTCACATGTAGTAGTGTGTGCTACCAATATATTCTTTTACAGGTTCTATAATTATTTTTCTAGAGTAAGAACTGCATACAATCCAATCTCAAAACTACAGGCAAATAGACAAATAATTGCTTATACAACATTCCTACTTTTTGCCACACTAGGACCACTTACTTGAGCAACTCTACTATCACTCAGTAGCATGGGTTATGGAAATCACAGTGTGCGCTTACCATGGGGATCTTCGTTTTCCTCTTGGATGCTCACTGGATATTTACAGATCACACACACTTATCTATTCCCCCCCATCATGCTGTTTGTCAGACTATGCAAACTACACACTGTACCTCAGCTGTAGTTGCAATATGCTATTTGAGGAACATACCAAACTTAGGGTACCATTTAAATAAATATATTCTGCAGGTACAGATCTACCACAGCAAAGCAGCTCAGATTTTTACAGTTATGTGAAGGCATTTGCCACCTTGCATAAAAAATTATTAAATACAATAAAGTAATCATGCATAAGTGAGAGCATTGCACAGAGCACTGTATTTTTCATGCATTGTTTCAAAGTTTCCCAGTTTCTTCAAGTACTGGCTCCTTTACTGCTTTCTTCTACCATACTAAAAAAAAATATTATACATGGATTTAAAAAAAAGAAAATCTTATGGGACATTTGAAGACAAGAAATTAAATAACTCCCAAAGTAAAAACTTCTCTAAATTCTTAGCAACATCAGGTTTCATTCATTTAAAAGATAAATTACATACACTTCTGAAAAATGTTTGCTTAATACCATGACTGTAGGACAGCTAGGCTCTCCATAACCAACTGGGGTCTAAATTACTTTGATGTACTTTATTTCACAAAATATTATTCTGAAGTCAAAAATTTAATTATGTTGCTGAAGAGGAGGCAGGAGTAGAAACTGACACACTCATAATGCAGTATGGCTCATGACATTAACCGATAAGGCAAAGAATTTGACATTAGTGGTGGTGGAAATCTGACTTCCACAAAATTGGAAGCTACCAAAGTTACGGTCTCAGTTTTGCTGAGAAACTAAATTTTAATGGATGTCTCCAAAATGGTTTCTTTGCATTTAAATTCTGAAATACATCTTTAAAAATAAAATTTCCTACTGCTGCTCTTAGAGTGTCCTCTCCTCTCAAGCAATTTCTGAAAGTAGATTCAAGAGAAAACTGAATGACTGGAGACTGACTGATTGGTCTCAAGAGAGCGAACGGGGTTGTGTTAATTTTTGCTAGCACAGAGATTTCAAAAAAAAAAAAGGTCTTCTCTAAGTAACTGGAAAACCTGCTGAATAGGATGACCTTCTTTTTATACTGCATAATGTTCTGGGCATGGACCAGCTTTTCCAGAGATGGCTATTCATCTGCTTAACCTCAGAATGCATTAAAATCCACCCCTCCCCTATCATCAATTTCCTTGCTCTTGCACCTGCAGTCTGACCAAAGAACATTACAAAAGTGCTTCATGGTGGTTTGAATGAGACCCATACTTTTTCCAAGCAGCAGTAAATCAGCCAGGGGCTATTATGCCACCGACTAAAAGCAGACAGAAAAAGTGTAGATTTAAAAGTATTTCGGTGCATTCTAATGACTTCGAAAAGCATCGAAAACACTCCTTTCTGCAGCCCTGTGTCAGGGAAACATGTACTATGCTGCTCTTTTTGGAAGTCCCAGAGAAAGCAGGTAACACAGTAAATCTAACACTAGCCAAGAAGTGCTTGGTCCTCTCCCAGGATTAAGCAACATCAACAAAACCATGCATTCTTTCTTACCTAAAAGCTTCCAAGCAGCATTTCTAAATTTGAGGTACTTGTCACCTCTTCTTCCCTCATCTCTTTTAGTACAGCTGCATGGTCTTAGGAAAGTGTAGATTAACTTAGCCAAGATATCTTTGATCTTGACTAGTTCTCAATAACAGTAAAGACATAAGATGGCACGGGTTTCAGCACAGAACCATTACCCAGTCACCAGTCAGCTTTTAGTGATCACTGTACTATTACTCAGCTACTTTAGGTGGGCCAACATGGACTACAGGTGTAGCTTCTGCAGCAGCATATTTCTGCTCATCCCGGATATTAATAGATATCTTACTCATGCTTGAAATAACCTTCCTAAAGTTTCTGAGATTGGTCAAGTGGAAAAACAAATGGAAGCGTACAGAAGGTCATACCTTTCTATCATCCCTCTTTTCAGACTTTCCTTCCCCATTTATAAACAGTCAGTACTCTAACATTCACAAGTCCACAGCTGCAGACTTAAAGTATCCCTTACTGAGCACTTAGGGGATCTTGACCTTCTTATTCAAGTCTGCTCTTAGGCGAAAGTCATAAATGACATAGAACTGAAACTTACTGTTATTGCAGCTGTCTCAATTCTGAGGAACCACTCACTGAATCCAGTTTTCAGCTTCAGTTTTCTAAATGAAATTTTACCAAAGAAAGGGATTAGCTTCAGCTGTCAAGCTTCTAGATCTTCAATCCTACATAGACAGATCCTTACAGTATAACTTTGAGGAAATAAAGATCACATATATAATGTTTTCTTTCTTTGAGACCTTTCCAAACAGATTTTGGATTGTACTTGGTACTAATGAATTAGACATGTTTGACCAACTTTGCAGACTGAGATTTTCAGGTATAGGACACTACTGCACATCAGCATGCTAATGATTCCTAGTCACCTTTGGAAAAAGCAGATCTCTGTTTCTGGGAAAACGTAACACTTCACAAACATAACTAACACATATGCTTTCTATTAGGAATTATGTGAAACAAAAAAAGACCCCTTAAGTCAGTTATTACAGGCTAAAAAAAAACTCAGACCAATGCACTGGTTGGGGAAGGAAGCGGGTAAGTAACAGGCCCTCTTCTTCAACACAGCCCATCAACTATTTAGTACAAATAGTGTGTTTCTTTGTTAAAAAAGGAAAATACCTTATATAACCTGTGAATACTCTGAGTTGCAGTTATCACTTCCACAAAAAAAACCCCCACACTTACTTCACAAAATGAAAAAAGCAGCTCAATAAATCTTGTTTAAGTCAATCCTGAAATGTTAGTGTTCACAAATCCCTCTACCTCCAAGGCACTCTGGAAACCTTTGTGCATTTTCCAGGAAAAAAATCTTACCCTAATTGTGGTTTTGGGACATAACTTGGTTCTGACCATTGGCTAAAAACACACAGATGATCTCCTAAGAAATAGTGGAGTTTTATCTTACAGATTTCTCTTGATACTGGTACATTTCTCAGAATATTCATGTTTTCCAAATTTGGAGCAATTAGAGTACAAGTCACGTGCTCCGCTTTTACTGACACTTCTAGACATATGAGGACTCCTATTGATAATGACCTTAGGATAACCGATATGATGATGTTACCATGTATTGTTTGTAACCAGATTTGTTAAAATTCAGAGCAGAAATCTTCCAAGGTGGCTGCAGGAGATGCCTGCTGAATGCAGTGTTCTTTATACACTTAAATGGATCTACATCCTGCTTCTTCATTTTAATCTGCTAAAAGTATCTTAGCTAGAAACATCTTAAGAACAATTTTATCAACTTAACTGTCCAGTAAGGAGTATAACCTGTGACATGATTAGAGCACAAAGAATTATAAAAGCCTTGATTATGTGCCTGTGTGCCTGTATATGTGCCCATGCATAGAGGGATAAACTTGCATTAAACCAACCCCCAAAATAACCTTTTTTCTTTTTAGAAGGATGCCTTTTCATAGAATTGCAGCATGTAAGTTAATGGCTCTTATACATCTTCAGTAAGAATGTAAAAAGCATAATGAAATATCTTAGACTTAACTATGATGTAAATCATAATTCATCTTACTCCAACTAGTGATTTCCAGGGATTTATGTATGACTATTTTTCAAGCTGTCTCCTAATGAACAAGAGATTTTCTTTCATAAAGCCTCTTCTTAGGCTGCCTTATGAAGTAAGTTGTCCATCAGTGAAATACCCCTTCTAATGCAGAATTCTACACTGTCACACATGGAAGCAGACAGCTGCGTTCATTTACTTTTTTATATTCAGCTGCCTTGCCCCTCATTTAATGCAGGATTAGGTAAATAGATTCAATTTGCCATGTGCCAATCAATATTACAAAGGTAGTGTGTTATTTGTGATCATAAATAGAAAATAGCATATTAATTGCAAAACTAGATGTCACAAATAACTACAAATTTGCTTTAACCATCTCCATTTCTCATTATTTCACCAATGGCTTTAACGACCTTTACACTCCTCGCACTGAACCAGAAAACCTGATTGGGGCACTAAGTGAATGGAATAGCAGTTACTGGGAGCTAGTTACATGCATTTTGCTTAGTGATTACCAAATCTTATCTACTGATAAGGTCTTTCTCATCTCTCTTCTTCACAGGTCACAAAGTGTAACTAGCAGTTATCAGGTTCAAAAAAGCAAAGTGTTATTCCTACTCGTAACATAGTAATGAGGGTTCCAAAAGTGACCAGAGCAATAAGGAATTTCAGGAGCATAGGGCCAGAGTCTTTTCAGTGGTGCTCAATGACAGGACAAGGGGCAATGGGCACAAACTGAAGCATAGGAAGTTCCGTCTGAAGAGGAGGAAGAACTTCTTCACTCTGAGGGTGACGAAGCACTGGAACAGGCTGCCCAGGGAGGTTGTGGAGTCTCCTTCTCTGGAGATATTCAAGACCCGCCTGGCCATGATCCTGTGCAGCCTACTGTAGGAGACCCTGCTTCGGCAGGGGGGGTTGGACTAGATGACCCACAGAGGTCC
>Ga0065711_1010105_pt1 | contig 10007 bp, 7 predicted proteins | sample Hoacrofraction12_FD_59098 | JGI IMG/M metagenome (GOLD analysis project Ga0065711, IMG submission 59098) | Hoatzin crop microbial communities from Cojedes, Venezuela - Epithelial fraction 12 v2 (version 2) | ecosystem: Host-associated > Birds > Digestive system > Esophagus > Crop | place...
CATCCATCCATCCATCCCTCCCTCCCTCCCTCCCTCCCTCCCTCCCCTTTTATTTCCAGGGCAAGATCCTGAGGCAGGAACTGCCTTTCTTTTCTCTCTTTTATCCTGTTCCTTCAGTGGCAGGTTTTTATTGACTTGCAAATACATACAAAGTGCATTTCTCCCCATGATCAAAAGGACGTGGTTGAGCTATGTGTTTCAAAGCTGCTTAACGGTGAGCCCTTATTTTTATTTTAAACCGCAGTTTTTAATTTCTGCTGGCTAAAATGAGGGGTTTGTGCCTTGTGAGCCATACTGGGCACCTGCATGACCTCTCAACGGGGTGGACATCACCAGTGGGGATTCCTATACCTTCTTGTCGTGCTGTTGGATTTCCTGAGATGTTTGAGGCCCAGGTGATAGGTGATTTGCACCATTTTTTCTCATTCAGTTTTCCCATGTTGCTCTGCTATTAATTTTTTTTTTACACAGAGAAGAAGAAAAGTAGATCTGAGGCCTCAGGGTGAAATTCATCCTCTGCAAACAGAATGAAATGCACGCTCAGCTGGCAATGGGCCTGTTCTGGCTTTTGGCTTATTTTCTGTGCAGATAGAGCTAAACTTAGTTTCATCTGTAAAATTTCCCATTCACATCAGAGGATGTTTCTGTTAACTGGTAATCCATGATGATGAGTTTTCTATGAACTATAGGACCCGGGAGGCTTGAAGAGAGTATCTGAACATATCTCTCCCTTTCACGTGGGGCATTTGGGAATGGCTGAGGTCCAGGCTGATACCAGTACCTCCGCTTTAAAGGGATTTAAGTTATAAAATTTGGGCAGTTCCTTGTTTATTCTGAATCAGCTTTCTCTGATTTTCACCACCATCATCTGGCTTGGCACGATTTTAACATACAGCTTCAGGTTGCAAACGGAATTGAAATTTTCAGACATACAGTTCTAGCTTTGTAAGTGGTAATTGCATCAACGTAGGATCAATGGAGCAGAATAATATCTGCCCACTAATAACGGCTTAATAAAATTAATAGCACTGGCCCTGCCATGAATTACTTCAAAATTGGGATTGTAGGATAGTAATGTAAACAATAATTGATTTTTCTTGGGAGAGTACTGTAAATTAGATATGACTCTCTCCAGTGTGTAGCTGATACCAGACAATGCAGAAAATGTATCAGATTACCTCGAAGGTGGGCGGAGAGGGAAAAAGTGAAGGAGGCCCCTGTGGCATTGGGGAGGCGATTAGATAAATGAAATGAGCCCGGATCAGAAGATGAAAGCTCAGAGACGCATGGCACTCAATATTGCTGCCATCCAACCTGACCCAATTAATAACATATTAGCACAGGACAGGTCTGTTCAACAGTTCAGGTCCGTTAATTGAAGTAGTGTGATTAATGCCATCAAAGGAGATGAGCAATACTTAGAAAAATGATGGGAGTCTGCAGCTCCGTGCCGCGGCCAGTGCATCGCTCGGGGATAGGGAGGCGAAGGGCAGCCATGCTCCTCACAATGCCCAGCCTTCGTGTTTCGGCACTCTGTGGCTGGGCTCCGGCTCTGAGGTCCCGCCAGCACCCTAGTGCTGAGCTCCGTGTCAAGGCTGGAGTCGGAGAGGTGGCAGCTGGAAGGGCCAAACCCACCCTCAGCCCTTCCCACGGGCGCAGGGGAGCAGTGTGTGCTCAGCGGCACTGACGCCCATGGGTTCTCCATGCTGGGCTGTATCTGGACGCTGCAGTGAAGGCAGCCAGGGTCAGGCTGGACGTGGAGCCACCACTTTCTTGGGTGCCAGCATCCATGGATACCACGCAGGCGGACGTCGGTGCCCCAGCAGCAGAGTTGCTCTGTTCCCATCAGCTCACACGCACCTGGCATCCTCGTTTCTCCTTCCAGAGGCCAATTTTCCTGTCGAATCCAATTAACCCCAGCGCTGACGTCTCAAGGACAGCTCTGGAGGTGGCTTCGCAGAAGAGCAGCAATTCGGAAATGTGTCGTGGGGCTGTGATGGCACCTCGGAGCCCAGCCTTAATTACAGCAAATGGCCAGAAAGAGCTGTACAATGATTTGAGCCGCTGCCATTTGCAGAATGATTTGGCTGCAGGATTCCCTTCAGCCCCGCTCCTGTCCTGCCACCTTTCCCTGACGTCAGTGCCTCTGCTTGAACGCAGGGCTCAGCGCGGGGGCAGGTGAGTGCGATGCACACCCTGGGTGCTCTCCTGGCAAAAAAAGTTCTTCCCTTTCTTCTCCCTGTTAAATATGTGCCCTGCTGCTGGTCCACAAGTGTGCCAGGCAGGGGGTAGTGGGCTTCGCTTCTGAGGAGCCAGGGCGAGCAAGCAGCTCATCCCAAACCATCGCCCGCTGGCTGCAGGGAACGAAGCATCATTGCTTTAAGATCTGCTCTGCCCTGGTCCTTTCTGGCATTTCCATTGTCCCCGTGAAAGCTGGGGGTGAGCTCACCCCCCCGTGCCTCGGGGTGAGCCGTGTGCTTGTGCCTCCCTCCCGGCACGGAGCCTGCCTGTGCCACCCTGGGAGTTCACACTCCATGTGAAATGCCCAAATCCACAAGTTCTTGGAGGACGGTGGGACTGATGGGGATGATCCGGGTGCCTTCGCTCCTGGCAGAGACTGTGTGAGCTGCAGTGGTTGTTTTCGGGCTGTCAGGGGCAAAGGGACAGAGCTACAAAAGCAGCAGCAACACCAGAGAGAAGTGGGATCAGAAGGACGAGTCAAAGCACAGCTTTTAAAGTGGGGAATAAGAAATGAACAGAAGGGCCCACAGTGCCGCAATGAAACATCCCTTCAATCCTTTGTTTTCATTCCGGATGACAGAGGAAAATCATTAGGGCTCAATTAGTCGTGAAAGACAGAGGTCCTTCTGCATTGCACCAGCTTGAGAAAGCAACTCCTGTTCAAGAGCACATCTTCCCCAGTCGGTGTGGGATCATTAAATATCAAACACTTTATTTGTGCTATTTGCATTGCCTACTGCGCCCTTGCGCGGGATGAAAACCTTGCAGTGATAACTGATGGACGCGGTTTCACAGGCGCTCGGCTCTGCCTCGCAGAGCCTAAACCCAGCAGAGAGCTGAAAGAGACGCTCTGAGCAGCCGAGGCTGCCGGTGCCGCCCCAGCAGCGCAGGGGGTAGAACAGAAAAGAAACAGAAAGGAGTGACAGAGGAGTTTATGTGACCCTGGCACAGGGAGGTAAGGGTCTTGGGCACATTGTCTTTCCCTCCGAGACGGAGCTGAGGGGATGGCAGCCACCGCCGGTCCCAGTGTGTCACTGGGATGAGCTGGTGTCCCCTCCCTGCTGTGCTGGGGGAAACTTTGCTGCGAAAGGCAGTGCACACATACATGAGGCCTTTAAATATTTATAAAGCAGTAACTGGTGTTGAGGTGATAGGCGGGAGAGACTCCAAACCGGGAAGGTTCCCAAAGGTGTTTGCAGGCTGGCCCCACTGCAAGCCCTCACTTTGCGACTGGTGGGACCCTTGGTGGTGCTGGCACTGGGCTGTGATTCGGGCTGAGCAGACAGAGGACATGCCAAGAGGAAATAAAGTAAATAATAGTCCAAAAAAAAATCCCCAACAACACACCAACCTCCTGCAACTGCTCTCTCCTCCCAGACCTGGCCACATTGCACGCAGGCTGCAATTTGTTTTTGTCACCATGGGAAATGTAAAGCACAGCAGCTGTGCGTTACTTACTGCTTTTATTCCCCGTTTCTCTCCCTCTATTTCTTTGTCAAGATGGCAAATAAAAGAGCAGATTAGTGGCTGTGCCGCTGTCACTGTTCTCAAAGGCAGGGAGGCCAGAGGCTGCCGGGGATGGCCAAGGTGCCTCGAGCCCCAGCACAGCCCCGCAGAGAGGAGCACGGAGGAAGGACGAGCACCCGGGTCTCCTCCGTGTTTTGGCACATGTGAGCCCGTGCGGTGGGGCAGAGCGAGCATCGCTGAGCCATCACCTCCGGGCAGGTCACGCAGCGGGATCGGGCTCTGGCACAGGGTTTCGGCAGGAGCAGGCCAGGCGTGGGATGAGGTTGGGTACCGGCTCATCCGCCCATGGGGAGAGAAGATGCTCGTGCTGCCACAGGCACCTCGACAGCTGTGGGAGGAAAAGCCTGGCCGAGCCTGCCGAGACCAAGGCAGAAGGGACCCGTCATGGCTCTGGGACTTGGGGATTTCATTCCTTTCTCTCCGTGCAATTTTTTTCCTTCCTGCAAGCAGGGACCGCAGCAGGCTAAACAAATAAGGGGCTGTAACGTAATTTTAGATATATGCTCTTTAGAAAACGAATTCACATTTAGAGTGCAAGCCTTTGTATTTTGGTTTATTATTTAATTACAGAGTTTGTAAATGGAAACAGATTTAGGCCCTTAATTTTAGGAGGATTGAATTGCCTTCCATTCCTTGCTTAATATTCAGGTGGAAAAGCTCCCGTGTCTGGCTGCAGCACGTTTGGGCTGCACAACGCAGCCGGGTGAGCCAGGCATGTTCACCGCTCTGTCTTCTCCTTTGTAGAAGTCAGGCCAAATTGTGTTTTACCGTAAAGTGCTTAAAATTAATTGGCAGAGTGCAAGGAGCTGGTTTCAGTCCTCCTTCCCCTAGCAGCACTTTGCAAACTGCTATAACTTCCCTGGTGAAAACCAGGAGAAAATTGAGCCCACGGTCACCAGCTTTTCTTCCACACCTGAAAATTTAAATCCCGTCTTTCTGGAAATGTCACCCTATTAGAAATTGTTTGCCTGGTACTAACCGTGTCAGACAAACCCCTGATGGTACAAGCCCTCCCTGGCTTGGAATTTGAGCTCTATTCCTGCATGGTGCTGGGAGCACGTGTCTCGTTTCCAACAGATTTGTCAAAAGGCTTGAGCACATGCATGGGCTGAAGCTGGAATATCTCCATGAAGTGCCCCTGTTCAAGGTGACTGAGGCCCCGAAAAACTGCTTTGGACGACTCACATCCGAGCCCCTTGCCCACTCAGTGTTCTGATCATCATGTTTTTCCACTTGGTGGATGCTACACTTCCGAAATAGCTGCTTTTCTGGGAGGTTTTCCATTACTCTTCTTCTAGTGAGGGTTTTTTCAGGGGAGCTGCCCCCTGTTTCACTGTGAGCCGAGGCTCCCGGTGCGGTGCTGGCTCTGGTGCCGGGACCCCGCAGCGGTGCTGCGCACCCAGCCGGGCAGGGATGCTACTGGGGCGGCTCTGCGGGGCCGGGGGGGAAACCTCCACGAGCAGCCCACGCTGTCCCAGTGAGCCCAGGGGTCCCACACCACGGCCTCCCGGCCACACCACCAGCCAACGGGGCTGTTAATTAGGGGAATCGATTCCTTGCCCAGGTAAGGTGCCAGCAGCAGCGCTGCCGCTGGGGAGTGAAGTGTTTATTTAGGGAAAACCCATCACTGGACGTTTGCAACCCCCTTCCCGCTGAGCTGTTCGGGTCAGATGCCACCAAGCACCCAGCGAGGTGCGGGCGCTCAGCCCGGGACCCACAGCAGTGGAGGGGGGGGCGGGATTGGGGGGTGGGATGTGGTCCTGGGTGTCCTTCCCTGCCACTCCCTTGGGGAGCCCTCCACCGGCTCTGCGACGGGGCCAAGACTGGTTTGGGGACACCTGGCTTGTCCCACATGCAGAGGGGATGAAGCCATTTTCACTGCTCAGATGAAGCCCTGAATAGAGTTAAAACCCCACCGAAGGCAAGCCCAAGGCTGTCCTGGCCGCTGTGACGGTCCCGAAAGCAAGCTGGAGCTTTTCTTACCATGGCCAGAGAAAAAAAATTCTTTTGTTTCCTTTATCTATTTTGAACCGTGTTTACCTCCAGCTGCTCAACCCCTGCAACTCCCATCTCCTCACGCTTCCCCCCAGCATCAGCGATGTCTGCAGGCAGCTGGCCAAAGCTGGGAGCGACTCCGCAGAGACACTGCACACATACGCATTTAAAACCCTTATTTACTGCGCAGGGAGACCCCCGGCCAAAATCAGGGAGAGGGTCTGCAATCGCTTCGATACCTTATCAGGCATGTACACACTCCGTCCAGCTTTCGAGCAGCAAGTTATGGATAACATAACCTCTAGGTCAGCTCTTGTAAATAAAACTCTTGCTTGTTCGATGCTGAGTAAATCCTTTCTCCGTGAGAAGAGTCCGTGGAGGGTCGTGCCAAGGTTGCGAACATGCTCCTTGGATGCACACTCAGGAATAACTTTTCTCCCTCCTTTAACAACAGGCTGGTTTGGGTTTTTTTTTCCCTTTTTAATGTTGTATGATTTTAAACCGCAGCATCCAAGCAGATGTACATTTGGCGTCCGGATAGACGATGCAACATAAAGTAACAACCATCTAATTTCTATTCATCTGGATTCACCATGTAAACAGAGCAAAACACCTCTAGAAAGGAGGCCGAGGGGCCTGAGCCTATCAGCAGCAACACGCAATAAACAGCAAAAAATATGTCAAGAGTTTGCACGACGTGTCTGTCTTAATCCCTTGCCGCAATTCAAGAACGCTAAAAATAAATCCCCTTCGAGTTTTGGCTGTTTACACAGCTGTAGCATAAATATTTAGATTTGCAAGAGAAATGCTTGCTCAGCCAAAATCCTTCCCAGATCTCTGGAGTCAGCAGCAGGGGGTTTATAGATGCCCAACATTTCCTTGGAAAGACAAAAATCGATAATAATTAAAGCAGGGACCGATGTTTCCACAGCAAAGCACTTATGTAAAACTAACTCGGCTCGTGTTCTTCAGGGGGCGTGTGAGAAGCTCCCCCCGAGGGCTGGTGAACACCATTACACGCTGCAGAACGAGTGCCGCAAACTGGGACCTTATTCACGTGGCTGGTTTGGACATGGGGTGGGCGATGGGGAGGGTGCAGCCATTGCTCCGAGGGCCGGAGGAGCCCCAGGCACCTCCACGGAGCAAGCCCAGCTGCTGGGACAGCGAGGGGTCGGTCCATGGCGGTTTTGGGCCATCAGGTGCTCCGTGGGGGACGTTGCCCTGGCCAGGAACCACCATATTCCCATACATCATCTTATTCTCACTGCATTTTGCTACCATGAAGTCGGCTGTGGGCCCCAGATCATCTTTTGATCACCTCTTGCCGGGGGACAGGAAGGCTTTTATTGCTCTGGAGTATTACACAGACACGTACAGCATCCCCCATCCCAGGGAGGGGATGGAGAACGAAACTGGCTCCTTCCTGCTGAACGACTGCAGCTTTCTTTCTAGATAAAAATCTTTAAGTGGATTTTCCATCTGGTAAACCGTCGCTTTAGGAAAACCATAAGGTATAGCAGTTATTAAAAAGAGGATTTTTACTAATGCACCTACTGTGTCTTCATTATGTCAGGGCACCTCTATGAAGAGATTTGCAGAAGAATCCATCCATTCATTTCCACGCATAATACCTCAATAGCCCATTTGCTTCAAAGATCTTTATCGACTTTTACTACTACACAAATCTTCAGATATTTATTTTTTAGGCCACAGGGGACCCATCGACAAAGAAATTCGTTTTCTGAAGTTTTATGACAAAGGTTTTGCTCTCGATAAAAGCTTCCCATTATTTCCAAACTTCTGTTCTCCACAAAGATGATTTTGGCGGGTTTCCTTCTACAGCTGCCACGGGGCATGAGGCACGGCTAAAATTTTAGCTCCCAGAAACAAATAAGAATATATTTCTGTTGGAAAGGGCTCCTTCCTTACCACCACTGCTTTTAGTAGTGTGGACATCTCTCCGCAGGTATGCAAATGCCTGGAGTGGGAACTCTGCGTGTTCTCGTGTTTTTCCCATCAGCATCCTGTGCACCCGTGCCTGACCCATCTCCTTGCAGGCCAGCCACAACGTGAACGGCCATAAATGCCTTTATAAATCCCCTTCGTGCCCCCCGAGCCCTGCCTGCGCGAGGGTGCTGGGCAAAGAGCAGTGGGACAACTGGCCAGTTGGGGCCGCGGTGGAGGGCACCTCCCTCCTGGTGAAAGGGTTTGCTGTGCGTGTATATCCTGTATCCTAAGTGATGCTTTCCATGTTGGTTTGGGCTCTGCCGGAGGAGCTCGTTGGGTTTTCTGCTGCACGGTGTGCTTTGATGCGGTGGCTTTATTTCCTGGGGCTGCCACGGCCAGTGCAGGTGATGGAGGGTGGCTGGTGGACGGGGCTGCCACAGCTGGAGAGGGATGAGCAGGAGGAGGTGCCCCAGGGGCTCCCAGCCAGCCCGCAGGTACCTGGGATGTGAACCCAAGCCAGCAGAATCCCACCTGGCCAGGGAGGCCAAGGAGATTGCAAAACTTAATGAGAAACAGGCAAAACTAGTAATAATAAAATCCTTTCTCCGCATTCCCATGAGCCACGTGCAATATTTAAGCCGTGCAAGGCCAAGGCAAACTCACAGCACTCAGGGAACATCTCTGTATAAACTGTGTTTTTGGGGGGAAGGAGCCAAGTGTCTTCTCATTTTGCTTTCCTGAGGACTGGGAGTTTCCAAAAGCAGATCAGATGCCTTGAAAAATAGGGTAACTTGAGTGTGGGCATGTCACACACATCCACCAGGCATTTGAGGCAGCCCAGCAATCCAGGTGCTCCCAGTTTGTGTAGCTCCAGGATGATGGTGACCTCTGCAAGCTGGAGGAATACATGTGCCTTGTTGCTTAATGAAAATATAAGCTGGCTGGGTGCAATCCTGCTCCTACGGAGGTCTGTCAAGACGAGATTTCACTGCCTCGGTCTTCATTGAGATACTGAGCGAAGCGGGGTGAAGGAGATGAGGCCAGCAGAGAGGGTGGGAGAGGACAGTTAGAGGAGACCAAACATAGCCACATCCACCCGCGGCTGTCAGACAGACACAGGAGGAAAACCCAGACGGTTACACTGTGATAGCATCGCCACAGCTAAAGGAAATATTTAACTGGACTCTTTTGCCACGAGGCCTCATTGGAATTAGCAGCCAACATGTCCACGAAAGGATGAGGTGCTACGCGGACGATGAGGGACACAAACCACCACGCTTTGGGGAGCGAGCCAGCCTCGTCGGAGGGAGGGGAGAAGGAAGGATGCTGTGGGCAGGCTGGCACCTTCTGGTTTCCTCCACGGGGAAACGCGCTGGCGAAAACCATGGCTGGGTTTGCTGTTTGCCTGACCTCGTGGTGTCATGGCCATGCACCAAGGATCATGGCTAGTAACTGTCTCCATATGGTACTTCTACACCAACCAAGCTTCTTCGTCCATCTCTTGCATCCCGCTGCGGTGGCTGGATGTGTCGGGACAATGTCCTTGTCCCTTTGCTTGTCCTGCCCCGTGCATGCTGGCAGGGCTCCATGAGCAGTGGTGGGATGACCGTGAGTCCTGTGGACAAGTGGGCAGCCTGCACCAAGTGACCCACCCCACCACCTCTGCAAGCACCTGAGGGACATCTCCAGACCTTCACAGCCCAATAGTTCTGCCTCAGGAGCTGCAACTGACAGTAAAACAGGGCAATTAGCCCTAATCATCCTGAATTATCTCGAGTCCTCTTCCATCCCTCCTCTTCTGCCTCTCCTTCCCCCAGAACTTTTCTGTCTCATAAATCAAAACAGAAACTTGTTTTTACAAAAAAAATGTTTTTACAAATACATCAACAACAAAAAGAGGGCCAAGGAGAGTCTCCATCTCTTACTGGATGCGAGTGGGAATATTGCCACCAAGGATGAGGAGAAGGCTGAGGTACTTAATGACTTCTTCGCCTCAGTCTTTAATAGTGAGACTGCCTAGCCCCAGGGTCATCAGCCCCCAGTGCTGGAAGACAGGGAAAGAGAGGGGAGCAAACCTCCCATAACCCAGGAGGAAGCACTTAAAGACCTGCTATGCCACCTGGATGCTTACAAGTCTGTGGGGCCAGATAGGATCCACCCAAGAGTGCTGAGGGAACTGGTGGAGGAGGTGGCCAAGCCACTCTCCATCATCTATCAGCAGTCCTGGCTAACAGGGGAGGTCCCAGATGACTGGAGGATCACCAGTGTAACACCCATCTACAAGAAGGGCTGGAAGG